>WNGE01004072.1_pt1 | contig 36608 bp, 27 predicted proteins | sample 5400651 | NCBI WGS metagenome assembly WNGE01 (sample SAMN13153370, study PRJNA577476) | soil metagenome | isolation source: 60 cm soil or saprolite under grassland replicate 2 | place: USA:California | collected 2016-06-15
TGGTCGAGCTTACGATGATCATCTGCTTGGAGAACGTGCGGTCGCGGTTCAACTCGGCCGTCGGGCTGACCAGCCAAGGATTCAAAGACCGCTGCGAGATTCCACAGCTGAAAGGGCCCGCCTGACGGGTCCATCGGCATGACACCAGCGACCTCCACCATTGCCGCTCCCCGCGGCTTGGCCAAGACCGACCTGCAGCAGGTCTTCGCCGCCGATGTGCCAGTCGCTCGGGAACTCGCGGCACCAACGCCACGTCGAACCTACTAACGCTGGAGGTTGAGTTCAGGGAGCGGGGATCCTGGCCGGGTCCCCGCTTCCGGTCGATTGGCCCTACGGCCAGCGCTCTGTCGGCCATGGACTCGATGATCGGGATACGCCTTCGCCCGCGGCTCGCAGAATGTGCGCTCGAGCAGATGGCACGGATCATCGGCCCGTGTCGACGCTGGGTCCGGCCTGCGGGAGCGGCGTTTCCGGATCGTGCGGCGGGGCCTGGCTGTCGCGGCCTGGTCCCGGAAGGATGTCCGAAGCGGGCGGCTGGCGCCGACGTCACCTGTGAGATGCACCGATGGGGTGCCGTCCGCGAAGGGAGCAGACCATGAAGTACATGATCCTGGTCTACGCGTCGCAGCAGGACTACGACGGGATGGCGGGGAAGGCAGGCGACTACCCGGCGTGGTCGGCGGAGGAGTTCGCCGCGCTGGGTGCGTTCATGGAGTCGTTCAACGCCGAGCTGGCCAAGTCTGGGGAGCTGGTGGAGACGCGCGGCCTGGCTGCTCCGGTTCACACCAGGAGGGTCCAGCTGCAGAACGGCGTCCCGGTCGTGACCGACGGTCCCTACGCCGAGGCCCAGGAGGTCCTCGCCGGCTACTGGGTCGTCGAGTGCGACAGCTTCGACCGTGCCACCGAGCTCGCCGCCCGGCTGTCGGCCTGCCCAGCCCCGGAGCACGTCCGCGCGAGGGCCACCGCCGACGTGCGACCCATCGATGACTCCCAGCACGACCTGGAGTCCTGATCGGGGCCGTGGCCTCCGACACGCCCGTCGAGGACCTGCTGCGCCAGCTGGCGCCGGAGGTCCTCGGCGCGGTGGTGCGCCGGTACGGCAACTTCGACCTGGCCGAGGATGCCGTGCAGGAGGCGCTCCTCGCCGCGAGCCTGCAGTGGCCGACGCAGGGCGTCCCGGACAGTCCGCGAGGTTGGCTGATCAGGGTGGCCTCGCGCCGGCTGACCGACCTGCTGCGCGGCGAGCAGGCGCGCAGGCGCCGTGAAGACACCGTCGCAACGTGGGTGCTGCCGGAGCAGTGGCTGGCGCCCGCCGCCGACAGGCAGGCATCGGAGACTGACGACACGCTCATCCTGCTGTTCATGTGCTGTCACCCCTCGCTGTCGCCGGCATCACAGATCGCGCTCACCCTGCGGGCGGTCGGTGGCTTGACCACCTCGGAGATCGCGCGTGCGTTCCTGGTGCCGGAGGCGACCATGACCCGGCGCATCAGCCGGGCGAAGCAGCGCATCAAAGACAGCGGGATTCCATTCGGCATGCCCCTGGCCTCGGAGCGCACCGAGCGGCTCGGCGCGGTGCTCCACGTGCTCTACCTGATCTTCAACGAGGGCTACGCCACCACGTCAGGGCCGAGCCTGCAGCGCACCGAGCTGTCGGCCGAGGCGATCCGGTTGGCCCGCATGGTCCACCGGCTGCTGCCCGGGGATGGCGAGGTGGCGGGGCTGCTGGCGCTGATGCTGCTCACCGATGCGCGCCGGCCGGCGCGTACCGGGCCGGATGGCGGGTTGATCCCGATGGACGAGCAGGATCGAAGCCTGTGGAACGCCGATGCGATCGCCGAGGGCGTCGCACTGATCACCGAGGCGCTCCCTCAGGGGGCAACCGGCCCCTACCAGCTGCAGGCGGCGATCGCCGCGATCCACGACGAAGCGCCAAGCGCCGCGGCGACCGACTGGCCACAGATCATGGCGCTGTACGAGCTGCTGCTGCGCATCGCCGACAACCCTGTGGTGCGGCTGAACCATGCCGTGGCAGTCGCCATGGTCCGAGGCCCGCACGTGGGCCTGGAGCTGCTCGACGAACTCAATGCCGACGACCGGATCACCGGTGACCACCGCCTCCACGCGGTCCGTGGACACCTGCTGGAGATGGCCGGTGAGCGCGCAGCGGCGCGCGACAGCTACCTGGCGGCTGCCCGGCAGACGACCAGCCTCCCGCAGCAGCGCTACCTCCACGCCCAGGCCGCCCGTCTCGCTGACGACGAGTGATGTCCGAAGCGAGCCGGTGGCTGCGACGTCTCTGGTGAGGCGGCCCGAAGGGGTGCCGACCACAGGAGGAGAAGGGCATGTCGCAGCTGACCGTGACCCCGCAGCGTCACAGCAGCCGTGGCAGCACGCCTCAGGCGAGGGCTTCCGGAGGGGGGCCTTAGCTGAGTCCACTGTCGGCGCGTCCGAGGAGCTCAACGGGCCAGACGAGCCCGATTGGCCGGTGCTGCATCGTGTCGACTATCTTGTGGCGCTGCTGTAAGGGACGCTGACTCCACTCAAGCCAGCGCGAGGCTGTGAGGTGGAAGAAGACACAAGACTTGAGGCAGAGGGCGAGCTGGCGCTGGCCCGGCTCGCCATTGACAGCGGCGAGCTGGAGCATGCGGCCAGCCACCTCGCCAACGCCTTCTCGATCAACCCCGGCCTGCCCGACGCCCTGCTGGCGCTCCAGCAGCTCGCCGGAGGAGCAGCTGATCCGCGCCGCTTGTTCCCGATCGAGGGAGACTCGGCGTTCTCTGGCGCAATGATCGCTCAGGCACACCTGTTGAGCTGGGCGGAATCGTACGATGACGCGGTCGAGCTGCTCGCTTCGACCGCTGCGGGGCTGGCCAGAGCCGGCCAACCGCAACTTCAGTGGGAGGGTGTGCGCTGGCTGGAGGACGAGCAGCTACCCGCCCGGCTCGACCCGGACCGGTTCACCCCTGTGTTCGTCCGGCTCGCCCTCGCCCTTGCTGACCCGACTCCCAAGGGGCAGCGGCCGCCGTTCACAACCTTCCTACGACTGGCCCGAGGCATGGTCGCCGCCCATGCCGACCATCCCCAGGTGCTGATCTCCGCCTCGATGCTGGCCCGTCGCCTCGGTGCCACGGCGGAGGCCCTGGCCTGGTCGTCGCGGGCCGAGGAGCTGGCGCCGTCCTTCGCGTCGGCGTTGACGCTCGGCTTCGCGCACCTGCATCTCGATCAGCTCGACGAGGCCATCGGTGCGTGGCGGAAGGCGATGGCACGCGACCCGAGCAATCTCGAGCTACCCGTGCAGCTCGCCTGGGAGCTGGCCGCGTGTGACCGGCTCGAGGACGCGCTGGTTTTCGTCGACCGGGTTCTTGCCGTCGATCCCAGCCACAACGCGGCGTCCATGGCCGCCCAAGCCTTCCGGTACCACCGCGACAAAGACATCCAGCACCTCCTCGTCATCGCCGATCGTGTACGAGAAAGCCCGGGGGATCTGGATGCCAGCAACGCGCTCGCCGGCATCTGCCGTGGCATCCCGTGGTTTGGCGTGGTCCCGGAGCCAACTGAGGCGATCATCAACGTCCTCAAGCGCGCGCTCGCCGAACTGGAGCCCGACAGCGAGATCGCCAGCCTGACCCTCTCCGCGCTCGAGGCGCCGAGCGCCGTGTTGACCCTGCGCGGCGCCTTTCCGCGAATCGACCTGACCGTCGAGTCGATCCCGGCACCGGACATGAGGACACCGCTGCGAGAGATCACCTACCGCGTCTGGGACTATGACGGCGCGGTCGCTCGCCCCGCCGTCCCACCTCCGTCATCACACGCCGCGATCATCAGGGCGCTGGTCCGCATCGACTGGGTCCACCCGCTGGCGGCCCACGCCGATGCCGGCAGCCTGGTGGACCTGTCGCTCGACGATCTGCTCGGGTGCCTGGTGCACCCGCCCGACCCCCCTGATGACGAACCCTGGCGCACGCTGCAGCGGCGGGAGCCTGGACAGTGGCTCCGGTCGGTGCAGGCATGGGCGTGCTTGGGGATCGCTCGGCACCGGGACGACCAACCCTGGCAGGGCTCGGTGCGCCGCCAGGTTCTGAGCGACCTGGCCGACGGCCCAGAGGACTGGGTGACGGAGGCCGCCTGCAATGCGCTGGTGGTAACCGCCTGGGCCGACCCGATCGCCCGGGCCGACGTGGCCAATCTCCTCGCCCACCGGTTCCTGACCGCGGCCGAGGCACAACGGGAACGCTCGGTGACGATTGTTGATTCGCTGGCCTGGCTGGCGCTCGCATGTCCCGCAATGCACCCGGAGGTCGCCCGGCTCGCTCGTCGAATCGCCCTCGGCGATCGAGCGCAGTCGGCGTCCGCGAGCCCAGGATCATCCGACCGGCACCGGTCGGGGCTCGGACGCCGGCTCTGGAGAAAACGGCAATAGGCCAACGGCAGGTGGGCGACACCTTCAACCTCCGCCCGAGGCGCCGCGCCCGGACCCGAGCGCGCGGCGCACCTTGCTGTGCGACCTGGCAGGCGGATGACGGGGCCGCTGACCACCGGCGTTGCTGGTGGGATGTCCGGATTGGCGATGGGCGTTTGCCTGGCTCGCCCTTCTTGATCTTCGCACTCGGCGACGAAGTCACGACATGCTATCCTATGGTGACTGATTGCTCTGAAAAGGGAGGTAAGAGATGAGGGTTACCTTTTCCCTTTTCTTTCTGTTCACGGTCACTGTCGGAGTCCTGCTGTTTCTGCGGCGACTGCGCGTCGCTGCGTTTCTTGTCAGTGCGATTTGGGGCTTCCTATTGGCGCAGTCGGCGGCGGCTCCTGGTGTGAACAACTTTCTCACAGATCTGGCTCGACTGTTTGGCGCCAAATAAGGAGCGGCCGGCCGGCGCGAGCGACGCCACGGCGCCTGAGTGCGGTACCCGTGGCCGCGGCCGTGGCAAGAATCGCTCTCCCTACTCCTGGCAGCCCACCCGGCCCTGGGCCGGTAACCACCTGACGGCGGTCCACCCCTGGACCTGTCGCTCAGGCGTCGCGGAGCCGCAGCAGCAGCCCACCGGCGAGGAGTGCGCCCGCGGCCCAGGCGGCGAGCACGCCGAGGCCTGCCCATGGGCTGATAGGCAGGCCGCGGAGGTTGGTGGTGGCCTGGATGGCGAGCCCGGCCGTCATCGGCCCGATCTGCTGGAGGTGCCGGTACCAGTCCGCGTCCGCCACCACCGCGGTGATGATCGGGAAGAGGTAGAGCAGGCCGAGCACGACCCCGATGGCCGTCGCGGAGTCCCGCATCGCGGTGGCGACGCCGAGGCTGAGCAGCGCGATCAGGGCGAGGTAGAGGACCGAGCCAGCGGTGGCGCGCAGCAGCGGCCCATCGGCCAGGGAAAGAGCCTGGTAGCCGTGCGCCGCCGTGAAGCCGTTGCCTGGCAGGATGAGCCGCCCGGCAAGCACGGACCCCAGGACCGCGACGGCTCCGGCCGCCAGCACCAACCCGCTGACGACGACCGCCTTGGCGGCCAGAACGGTGGTCCGTCGCGGCATCGCCGCGAGGGTGACGCGGATCATGCCGGAGCTGTATTCGCCGCTGATCGCCAGCACGGCCAGGATGGCGACGACCGCCTGGCCGAATTCGATGCCGGTGAGGCTGACCTTGGCGGGGTCCTGGCCGCAGCCCGCGCTTGGGCACGTGACGGCGGCCGCCGCCGCGGCGCTCAGGGCCACGGTCAGTGCGATGACGGCGAACAGCAGCCAGCTCGTGCCCGCCACGGTGCGCAGCTTCGTCCACTCCGCGTGCAGTGCCTGCCTCATGCGTCACGCCTGCGCAGCAGGAGCACGGCCAGGCCCAGGGCGAGCGCGGCGTAGCCGCACAGCACGGCGAAGCCGGCCCACGGCGCCAGCGGGTAGTAGCCCAGTGACGGCGTGTAGATGCCGCTGACCTGGGGGTAGCGCGGAACGCTCTGCTGGATGGCGAAGGCGGCGGCCGGGGTGAGCCGCAGCAGCCACTCCGAGGCGCCCGCGGGCAGGACGGAGGCGACCGCCAGGATGTACGGCAGGACGATCAGCACGATGACGCCGGTGACCGCCCCCGCGCTGCGCCGCAGCACCGTGCCCACGCCAAGGGCAAGGACAGCGGCGACGGCGAGCAGCGCCGCGGTGCCGACCACCACGCGCAGCTCCATCAGCGACGTCACCGGGAACACCTCGAAGCCCTTGGCCCGCTCCAGCCGCTCGACGAGCGGGACCGTGACAACGGCGGCGACCAGCCCGGTGACAAAGGTGACCGAGCCGATCACGATGGCCTTCGCCGCCAGGACCCGGCCCCGCCGCGGGCTGGCGGCCAGGGTGGTGCGGATCAGGCCCCGCCGGTACTCGGCGGTGATGAACAACGTGGCCACGACGATCACCGCGATCAGCCCGGCGAACGCGCCCACGAGGCTGTCCCCGATCGTCCTGCCGAGCCCTTCGCCGGGCAGCTTTGGCGCGATGTCGCCGGATCCGCTCACGGTGAACCCGCCGCCGACCTGCTGAAGCCCTCCCCTTGGCACGTCCGTACCGGTCTCGCCTCCGATCCCCTCACCGGTCCACGTGCCCCCCGGCCAGGTGCCCTGGAGGCTGACGTGATCGAAGCGGGCGGTGGCCTGAGTCGGGCCGCCCCTCCCGGTCGTCCCGCCGAACGACTGGGTCGTCACCGAGTACTCGGGGGAGGCGACAAACAATCCGGCCTGCACCGTCGATGACAGCCCGGCAAGGCTGGCGGTGCCGACCCTGGTCCAGTGCGCGCCGTCGGCCGACGCATACCCGGTGATCGCGTCGCCGGAGCGGGTCAGTCGCAGCCAGCGCGGGGATGCCGCGGACACGGCACCCGGGAGGCCGGCCAGGTCGTGGGTGTAGTCGTACTGCATCCGCACCCCGTGGCCGCCGGTGACCATCAACGCCGCGTACGCCGACCCCTGGCTGGTGCTCTCCTTGATGATGATCCCGGCCTTTGACCACGGCTGGGTGCCGCTGCGCATGCCCGCCAGCGGGCCCTGGCCCGCCGGGACCGCGCCGTTCGGTCCGTACAGGCCGGTCAGCGAGGTCACCCGGACGGTGATGCTGCCATCTCCGGCCAGCGCCTGGCGCACGAAGTAGAAGCTATCGGTCACGGGCTCGCCGCCCGGCCCCACCGGAGGGATGTAGTGCTTGCAGGCCTGACCGCCCGGACCGCTGCAACTGATGCTGCTGCCCGCCGGGCCCAGCAGCCCGACCAGCACGGTCACCAGTGCCGCGGTCACCATGCCGATCACCCAGCCGCGCACCGTCCTGAATTTGGTCCACTCCGCGCGCAGCAGCTGCGCGAAGCCGTCGCGCCCTGCCCGCACCTGGGAGCGGTACGGCGTGGCGGTCCCGGTGGTCATCGTGCCGCCTCCCCCGCCGCGGCGCGGAACTCGACCGTTTCCCGGGTGAGCTCCATGTAGGCCTCCTCCAGCGTCGCGTGGTGCGCCGACACCTCGGAGAACGGCACCGCGCTCTCGCCGAGCAGCGCCACGACGCGCTCTGCGCCCAGTCCGGACACGGTGAGCGTGTCGCGATCGGTGGCGGCCACGGTGGCGCCCGCGTGCGCCAGCACCGTCATCGCCTCCGACCGGGCGGCGGTGCGCAGCGTGACCCGGCCGCTGGACGCGGCCGCGATCAGGTCCGCCACGCTGGTGTCCGCGACCAGCCGGCCGCGGCCGATCACCACCAGATGGCTGGCGGTGTCCTGGAGCTCGCTCATCAGGTGGCTGGAGACCAGGACGCCGCGGCCCTCGGCGGCCAGCGATCGCAGGAAGCCCCGCATCCACACGATGCCCTCCGGATCCAGGCCGTTGAACGGCTCGTCCAGCATGAGCACCGGCGGGTCGCCGAGCATCGCCGCCGCGATGCCGAGCCGCTGCCGCATGCCCAGCGAGTAGCCGCCGGCCTTGCGCCGGGCGGCCGTCTGGAGGCCGACCAGCTCGGTGACCTCGTCGACCCGCCGGGCGGTCAGGCCCTGGGAGTGGGCCAGCCAAAGCAGGTGGTTGCGAGCGGTCCGGCTCGGCTGCAGGGCGGCCGCGTCCAGCAGCGCTCCGACGTGGTTCAGAGGGTGCCGCAGGCTCCGGTACGGCTGCCCGCCGATCAGCGCGCTGCCCTCGTCGGCAGCGTCCAGGCCGAGGATCACCCGCATCGTGGTGGACTTTCCCGCGCCATTGGGGCCGACGAAGCCGGTGACGTCTCCCGGCGTGACCGTGAACGACAGTCCGTCCAGGGCCACGGTCCGCCCGAATCGCTTGCGCAGGCCGGTGACTTCGATAGTCGCTTTCATGCCACGAAGCGTAGAGAACAGCTGCGGGGCGATCGTCACGGCGGGGAGCCATCTTCGCCGTCGCTGGCACGAGGGACATCCGTCGCCAGGCATCCCTGGCACGGGGGACGGCGGTATCACCGGCCGCGGGGACGCGAGCGCGCCAGCCAGCGGCGACAATGGTCGACGTGAGCCGAGCGGGTGACTGGCGCAGCGGATGGGCCGACAAGGGACGGCGGATCGTCGCGGCCCCGCGGGCGCCTGCCGTCGCCGGGGCATTGCTGGGACTGCTCGCGGTGACCGAGTCGATCACGCGGACCGCGCTCACCGACGTGAGCGGGCAGTTCGCCCTGGCGCTCTACCTCCTCGCCGTGTGCACCACGCTGCCGCTGGCGCTCCTGCCCCCGGCCGGAGCCGCCATGGCCGTCTCCGCGGCGAGCGTGCTGTCGCTCGCGCTCTTCCACAGCCTGACGGTCGCGGGCCTGGCCGCGCAGCTGATCGTCCTGTACCGGCTCGGCCGGACCGGCGCGCAACCGCTGGCGACGGGCCTTGCCGCGCCCTTCCTGGTGCTGGCGCTCGCTGGTCCCCGTCCGAGGGGTTCCGAGGCAGGGGTCCTCACCTTGCTGCTGGCCTCGCTGGCCCCGGCTACCGCCTGGGCGGGGATCGCACGGCGCGCGCGCAGCGAGGCCCTGGCGCAGAGCGCCGCCCGGCAGGACATCGCCGGCACCCTGCTCGAGCACACGGCTCGCGGTGAACGGGCGCGCATCGTACGCGAGCTGCACGATGTCGTCGCCCACCACCTCTCCATGGTCGCCGTGCAGGCGGAGACGGCCCGGCTGGCCACTCCCGGGATGCCTGCCGCCGGGGCGCAGCGGTTGTCAGCGATCGGCGACACCGCGCGGGCCGCGCTGACCGAGATGCGGCGGCTGCTCGGCGTGCTGCGCGAGGACGCCCAGACCGAGGTCGCGGACCGGCGGCCCCAGCCGAGCCTGAAGCAACTCAACGACCTGCTCGACGAGGCACGGGAGGCGTCCGGGGCGGGCACCCGCCTGATCGTCGGCGGCCCACCGGTCACGCTCGACCCGGGCGTCGAGCTCGCCGCCTACCGCATCGCCCAGGAAGCCCTCACCAACGCCCGGCGCCACGCGCCAGGTGCCGCCGTCGACGTGGAGCTGCACTACACCGACGACGCCCTGCGGTTGCGCATCCGCGACAACGGACCCGGGCCGCCCTCCGCGCCGCCGGCCGGCGGACACGGGCTGCCGGGCATGCGCGAGCGCGCCGCGGCCGTCGGCGGCCAGCTACGCACCGGCACGGCGGTCGGCGGCGGCTTCCTCGTCGAGGCCACGCTACCCGCCAAGGCCGAGGCGCCCGGATGACCGCCATCCCGCCGGCGGTGCGGATCGTCGTCGCCGACGACCATCAGGTCGTCCGCGCCGGCTTCGCCGCGCTGCTGGACACCCAGCCGGACTTCACGGTCGTCGGCACGGCCTCCGACGGGGCGGAAGCAGTCCGGACCTGCCTCCAGCTGCGCCCCGACGTCGTCCTGATGGACGTCCGCATGCCCGGCATGGACGGCATCGAGGCCACCAGGCAGCTGGCCGGCTCCGGAGCCGGCGGGCCGCGCATCCTCATCCTGACGACCTTCGACCTGGACGAGTACGTCTACGACGCGCTGCGCGCCGGTGCCAGCGGGTTCCTGCTCAAGGACGTCACCGCCGAGCGGCTCTTCGACGCCGTGCGGGTCATCGCCGCCGGCGACGCGCTGCTCGCGCCGACCATCACCCGCCGGCTCATCAGCGAGTTCGCCCTGCAGCACCCCAAGCCGGACGCCCCAGCCACGGACGCGCTCGCCGCGCTCACCCCGCGCGAGACGCAGGTCCTGCGGCTGGTCGCCGAGGGCCTGTCCAACCCTGAGATCGCTGCCCGGCTGGTGGTCACCGAGGAGACGATCAAGACCCACGTGAGCCGCGTGCTCAGCAAGCTCGGGCTCCGCGACCGGACGCAGGCCGTCGTGATGGCCTACGAGTCCGGCCTGGTCGTGCCGCGCTCAGCCAGGTGAGCCGATCGCCGGCTCGTGCCCTCAGGCCGCCTGGACGAGGCCGATGACGTTGCCGTCCGCGTCCTTCACGGTCGCGATCAGCTTGCCCCCGCCGACGTCGGTGATCTCCTGCTGCGCTTCCGCGCCGGCCTCCAGGAGCGCCTTCAGCGTGCTGGTGATGTCGTCGACATTCCAGTAGCCGACAGGTCCCGTCATGCCCTTGCCGTGGCCATTGGGATCCAGACCGAGCTCCTGGTCTCCGACCCTGAAGCCGACGTAGTACGGCTCGTCCGCGTAGGGCTCCAGGCCCAGCAGCTCCCTGTACACGGCCTTGGCCTTCGCGAGGTCCCTGACGGGGTGGACGATCGTCTTCATGCCATCGGTCATGCGTGTTCCTCCTGTTGCTCGTCACATCGGCGGGGTTCCGCCGGTCGGTGATATGACAGTCCGCGATGGAGGAATGTGACGATGGAACAACACGACTGGCTGGCGGAGCAATTCGAGGCGCACCGCACCCACCTGCGGGCGGTGGCCTACCGGATGCTCGGCTCGCCGCCGGAGCCGTCTGGGCTCCGGGCGGACGCCCGCGAGTCGTGTTCAGCTTCGCGGTCGCGGGCGGGAAGATCGTCGCCATCGACCTGCTCGCCGATCACGAGCGCCTGCGCCAGCTCGACCTGGAGATCCTCGAAAGCTGACGAGCGACGCCGCCATCGCAGGCCGCGAGCACCTGTCGCTTGCGTGCGCCGGCTCGGCCGCCTACGAGCTGGGCATGCGCGAGCGGGGCCACGGCGGCCGCCTCCAGCCCTGCCCGGACGGTCCCGCCGCGGCGTGACCTCAGCCCCGCCAGTGCGCCGGCCGCTCCAGCGAGGGTGGCAGCCTGGTGCCGGCACTGCCCCTGGCCGCGTCGAGCTGGGACTGGATCAGAAACAGGCTCCCGGTGAGGTCGGCACCGCCAAGCTCGGCACCCCGGAGGTCGGCGCCGGTGAGGTCGGCCACGCGCAGGTCGGCGCCCTCCAGGTCGGCACCGATGAGCAGCGCGCCACGGAGGTTGGCGCCGCGCAGGTCGGCTCCCCGGAGGTCCTTTCCGATGAGGTCGGCGCCCCTGCGGTCGATCGGCTGGGGCCGGAGGCCGGCCCGCACCAGCTCGCTCGCGCGGAGCAGCAGCGCATTGACGGCTCGCCGGTGTGCCGCCACGTCCAGCTCCAGGAGCGCGTCGGAAGGCAGCTCGGTGAGGCGTTCGGTCTCCTCCAGGGCGCGGCCGAGCTCGCCGTGGAGCGGGCGGGCCGGTTGCAGGCGCAGCGCCTCGGTCAGGTACCAGAGCAGCTCGTGGAGCTGCCGCATGATCGCGAACGCCTCGAACATCCGCGTCGCGGTGTGCGGGGCACGCCGCCAGTCCTGCCCGCCGAAGGTGACCTGGGCGACCTTCTGGCCGGCGCCGAAGCAGTCGTAGGCGGCGCAGCCTGGGAAGCCCCGCTGCCTGAGACGCTGATGGATGCCGCAGCGGAAGTCGGCTTGCAGATTCGGGCAGGCCTGCCCGGCGGGCTTGTCGATGGCGAAATCCGCCGAGGCGGAGAAGGCCGGCGCGACACAGCACAGCCCGAAGCAGCGTTCGCAGTCGGCTCGCAGGTCGCGGCGGCGCCCGTCCGGGTCGGGTGCCGCGGGCCGGAAGGCCTCCTCGGCCGAGCCCAGCGGGACGCTCCCAACCAGATGGGCACCGCGCGGCTGCTTCATCGACCCCGGCCTCCTCACCACGCTCCGGAGCGTACCGTCTGCCAGGATATTCGTGATGTGGTGAGCGAACATCACCTCGACAAGCCGCAAGGGAGCGCTCCGAGGGGATTGCATGGACGGGGTGAACTGATGACGTCTGACCGGGAGGGGCTGCCCGCCGCCATGGGCGGTCAGGTCACACTGGGCGGCGAGGTGGTGGTGAACCGCCTCGGCTTCGGCGCGATGCGGATCACCGGCCCCGGCATCTGGGGCGAACCGGACGACCGGCCCGAGGCGGTGCGCGTGCTGCGCAGGGCGGTCGAGCTGGGCGTCAACTTCATCGACACGGCGCACTCGTACGGTCCCGAGGTCAGCGAGCGGCTGATCGCCGAGGCGCTGCATCCGTATCCCGACGGCCTGGTGATCGCGACCAAGAGCGGGCTCCAGCGCCGCGGCCCGGGCATCTGGATCCCGGACGGCAGGCCCGCGACCATCCGGCGCGACTGCGAGCGCAGCCTGACGCTGCTGCGGTCCGAGACGATCGACCTCTACCAGCTCCACACCGTCGACCGCAGGGTGCCGATCGAGGAATCCCTCGGGACGATGGTCGAGCTCCAGGGTGAGGGCAAGGTGCGCATGATCGGCGTCTCCAACGTGAGCGCCGGCCAGCTCCGGCAGGCGCAAGCCGTCACCGGGATCGTCTCGGTCCAGAACCGCTACGACCTCGGCTCCCGCGGCAGCGACGACGTGCTCGCAGCGTGCCAGCGGGAGGGCATCGCCTTCCTCCCCTGGAGGCCGCTCGGCGGCGGCGCCCTCACCCGCACGCGCCAGCTCGAGCGCCTGGCGGCCGCGCACGAGGCCAGCGGGGGGCAGGTTGCCATCGCCTGGCTGCTCGCGCGCTCGCCGGTGATGCTGCCCATCCCCGGCACCTCCTCGGTCGCCCACCTCGAGGAGAACGTCGCCGCGGCCGCGCTGCGGCTGTCGCCAGAGGAGCTGGACCGGCTGGCCTGAGCTGGCGATCGTCTCGGTCTACGGGGGCGTCGCCCGCAAGCGGTAGGCGCCGCCGAACAGTCGCGAACCGGCCGGTAGTCCTGAATACCCCGACAGACTCGATCAGAAGAATTCAGGCAAGGCGCAGAGCTGCCGAAGAGGGAGCATGCTGCGATGGATCGTTGGCTCCAGCCTGAAGTTCCGACTCCTGGTCGTGCCAGTCGCCGCGGCACTGATCCTGCTCGGGAGCGTTCAGCTCGGGCGCGCCCCGGTCGACGTCCTGCCGGAGTTCTCGCCGCCACAGGTGCGCATCCAGACCGAGGCGCTCGGCCTGTCGGCCAACGAGGTCGAGCAGATGATCACCGTCCCGATGGAGCAGGACCTGCTCAACGGGGTGGCCTGGCTGAAGACGATCCACTCCGAGTCGATCCCGGGGCTGTCCTCGATCGATCTGGTCTTCGAGCCGGGTACCAACCTCCAGCGCGCCCGCCAGCTCGTCGCGGAGCGGATGACCCAGGCGGCGGTCGGCATCCCGCACGTCTCCAAGCCGCCGGTGATGCTCCAGCCGACCTCCTCGACCAGCCGGGTCATGATGATCGGCCTCACCTCCAAGGACCTGTCGCTGATCCAGATGTCGGTGCTGGCCCGGTGGAAGATCCGGCCCCGCCTGATGGGTGTGCCGGGGGTCGCCAACGTCGCCATCTGGGGTGAGCGGGACCAGCAGCTCCAGGTCCAGGTCGACCCGGAGCGGCTGCGGAAGCGGGGCGTCTCGCTCGACCAGGTGCTCACCACCACCGGCAACGCGCTGTGGGTGTCGCCGCTGAGCTTCGTGGAGGCCTCCACGCCCGGGACCGGCGGGTTCGTCGACAGCCCCAACCAGCGGCTCGGCATCCAGCACGACCTGCCGATCAGCACGCCCCGCGACCTGGCGCAGGTCACCGTCGAGGACACCAAGGGCAAGCTACGGCTGGGCGACGTCGCCAGGGTCGTCTCCGACCACCAGCCGCTGATCGGCGACGCCCTGGTCTCCGACGGGCCCAGCCTGCTGCTGGTGATCTCCAAGCTGCCTGGTGCCAACACCCTGGAGGTCACCCGCGGCGTGGACGAGGCGCTGGCGGCGCTGCGGCCCGGGCTGGGCGGCATCCAGACCGACTCCACCATCTTCCGGCCGGCCAGCTTCATCGAGTCCGCCATCCACGACGTCGGTCTGGCGCTGCTGGTCGGGCTGGTGCTGGCGATCGCGCTGCTGGGCTTCGTGTTCTTCGACTGGCGCAGCGCGCTGATCGGGCTGGTGGCGATGGTGCTGTCGCTGGTGATGGCGGCGCTGGTGCTGCAGGCGCGGGGCGCCACCTTCAACGTCATGGTCCTGGCCGGCCTGGTGGTCGCGCTCGGGGTGGTGATCGACGACGCCGTGGTCGACCTCGACAACATCCGGCGCCGCCTGCGCGAGCGGCGGCGCCAGGGCGACCAGCGGTCCGCCGCCGCGGTGGTGCTGGACGCCTCGGTGGAGATGCGCGGCCCGGTCGTCCACGCCACCCTGATCCTGGTCGTCGCGGCCGTGCCGGCGCTGCTGGTCCAGGGCCTGACCGGCTCGTTCCTGCGGCCCCTGGCGGCCTCCTACGCGCTGGCGGTGCTGGCCTCGCTGGTGGTGGCGCTGACGGTCACCCCGGCGCTGGCGCTGCTGCTGTTCGGGGACCGGACGGTGGCGCGGCGGCCGTCTCCGCTCACCGCCCGGCTCCAGCGCGGCTACACGGTCGCGCTGTCGCGCTTCGTCGCCCGCTGGCGGCGCGCCTACCCGGTCGTCGGCGTGATCGCACTGGCCGGCCTGCTGGCCGCGCCGCAGCTCGGGAGCGGGCCGCTGGTTCCGCCGCTCCAGGACAGGGACCTGCTGATCCGATGGGAGGGCGCGCCGGCCGCCTCGCGCCCCGAGATGGACCGGATCACCGCGCTCGCCACCCACGAGCTGCGGTCGGTCCCCGGCGTCAGCGCGGTCGGCGCGCACGTCGGGCGGGCCGTGACCTCCGACCAGGTGGTCGAGGTCAACGCCGGCGAGCTGTGGGTCAACATCGCCCCCAGCGCCGACTACCAGGCGACCGTGTCCGCGATCCGCAGGGTCGTCGACGGCTACCCCGGCCTGCGCGACAGCGTCCTGACCTACCCGCAGGAGCGGATCGACGAGGCGCAGGGCGGCGCCGCCAACGCGCTCACCGTGCGCGTCTACGGCCAGGACCTCGGCGTGCTGCGCTCCAAGGCCGAGGAGGTGCGCAACCTGCTCGCCCACACCGACGGCGTGGTCGCGCCGCGGCTGGACGTCCCGCCCGACGAGCCGACGGTGGAGATCGAGGTGAACCTGGCCGAGGCGCAGCGCCACGGGATCAAGCCGGGCGACGTGCGCCGCGCGGCCGCCACCCTGCTGTCCGGCCTGGAGGCCGGCAGCCTCTTCGAGGAGCAGAAGATCTTCGAGGTGGTCGTGCGGGGCACGCCCTCCACCGGCCACAGCCTGAACAGCATCCGCGACCTGCTGATCGACACGCCGAGCGGGGGGCACGTCCGCCTCGGACAGGTCGCGCAGGTGCGCATCCGGCCGGACCCCAACGTCATCGAGCACGACGACGTGTCGCGCCGCATCGACGTCGCCGCCGGCGTGCGCGGCCGCTCGACGAGCGCCGTGGCCGGCGACGTCAAGCGCGGCCTCGCCACCATCCCGATGCCGCTCGAGTACCACGCCGAGCTGCTCGGCCGGGACAGCACCCACCAGGATCCCCTGGGCCGCTCGGTGGGCGTGGGGATCGCCGCGGCGGTGCTGGTGTTCCTGCTGCTCCAGGCGGCTTTCGGGAGCTGGCGCCTGGCCACCCTGCTGTTCATGACGCTGCTGCTGTCGCTGGTGGGGGGCGTGGCGGCCGCGGCGGTGGCCGGGCAGATCAGCTCGCTGGCGCTGCTGGCCGGCCTGTTCACGGTGCTGGCGATCGCCACCCGCAACGGGCTCGTGCTGCTGCGCCGCTACCAGCAGCTCGAGCGGGACGAGGGAGCGCCGTTCGGCCCCGGGCTGGTGCTGCGCGGCTCGCGGGAGCGGCTGGTGCCGATCGTGCTGACCGCGCTGGCGACCGTGCTCGCCCTGCTGCCGTTCCTGGTCTTCGGCAGCAGGCCGGGCCTGGAGACCGTGCGCCCCCTGGCCGTGGTGGTGGTGGGCGGGCTGGTGACCTCGACCCTGGTCAGCCTGTTCATCGTGCCGCTCGCCTACCTGCGGTTCGGGGCCGTCCCCGGGAGGAGGGAGCAGGATGCGGCGGTGTAGGCGGTCGATGGTGGCCGGGCTGCTGGTCGCCGGGCTGGCGCTCGCGGGGTGCGCGCGGACCTCGGAGAGTGGCAGCGGCGAGCCCGAGAGCTTCAGCCACTCCGCGGCCAAGGTCGAGCACATCGAGGGCTCGGACCTCGCCCGGGTGACCCTGTCCCGGCACGCGGCCGCACGGATCGGCCTGCGGACCACCGAGGTCCGCGCCGGGCGGGACGGACGCACGCTGATCCCCTACGGCGCGGTGCTGTACGACGAGCACGGCGAGACCTGGGTCTACACCAGCATCAGGCCGCTGACCTTCGTGCGGCAGCGGATCACCGTCGAGCGCATCGAGGGCGACCAGGCGATCCTCGAGAGCGGTCCACGCGCGGGCACCACGATCGTGACCGTCGGCTCCGAGGAGCTGCTCGGCGCCGAGCTCGGCGTCGGCGGAGACTAGGGGGCCCGCGCCGATGATGCGCTGGATCGTCGGGTCGAGCCTCAGGTTCCGCTACATCGTGGTGGCGCTGGCCGCGGCCATGATGGCGCTGGGCGTCGTGCGGCTCCGCGACATCCCGGTGGACGTGTTCCCCGACGCCGACGTGGAGTCGCTGATCACCGTCCCCCTGGAGGACGCGCTGAGCGGGGTGCCGGGGCTCGACGACATGCGCTCCAAGTCGGTCCCCCAGCTCTCCTCCATCGAGCTGATCTTCAAGCAGGGAACCGACCTCATCCACGCGCGGCAGCTCGTGCAGGAGCGCATCGCCACGGTGGTCCCCACCCTGCCCACCTGGGCGAGCCCGCCCTTCATGATGCAGCCGGTGTCGGCGACCAGCCGGGTCATGAAGATCGGGCTCTCCTCCAGGACCCGCTCGCTGATCGACATGTCGATGATCTCCTATTGGACGATCCGGGCCCGCCTGCTGCGGGTGCCGGGCGTGGCGAACGTGGCGATCTGGGGCGAACGGCTCCAGATGCTCCAGGTGCAGGCCGACCCAGAGCGATTGCGCTCCCACCACGTCTCGCTGGAACGGGTGATGGAGACCACCTCGGACGCGCTGGACGTCGGCATCCTGCAGTTCTCGGACGGCTCGGTGGTCGGCACCGGCGGCTCGATCGAGACCCCCAACCAGCGGCTCCAGGTCCGGCACGTGCTGCCGGTCGTGACCCCAAAGGACCTTTCCCAGGTCACCATCCAGAACCAGGACGGCAAGGCCCTGCGCCTGCGTGACGTGGCCAGGGTGGTGGAGGACCACCAGCCGCTGATCGGCGACGCGGTCATCAACGACGGCCCCGGCCTGATGCTGGTGGTCGAGAAGCTGCCCTGGGCCAACACGCTGGACGTGACCCGTGGCGTGGACGCGGCGCTTGCGTCGCTGCGGCCCGGTCTGAGCGGCATCGACGTCGACCCGACCATCTTCCGGCCGGCGTCCTTCATCGAGTCGTCGATCCACAACCTCACCACCGCGCTGCTGCTCGGCTGCCTGTTCGTGGTGCTGGTCCTCGGCCTGTTCCTGTTCGAGTGGCGCAGCGCGCTGATCAGCCTGGTGTCGATCCCGCTGTCGCTGATGGCCGCCGGACTGGCGCTCTACGCGCGGGGCGCCACCATCAACACCATGGTCCTGGCGGGGCTGGTGATCGCCGTCGGGGTGGTGGTCGACGACGCCATCGTCGACATCGAGAACATCGTGCGGCGGCTGCGCCAGTACCGGCGGGAGGGGACCGACAAGTCGACCGCCGCGATCGTCCTGGAGTCCTCGCTGGAGGTCCGCGGCCCGATCATCTACGCGACCCTGATCATCGTGGTGGCGGCCGTGCCGGTCTATTTCCTCCAGGGGCTGACCGGGGCGTTCTTCCGCCCGCTGGCGCTCTCCTACGCGCTGGCGGTGCTGGCCTCGCTGGTGGTGGCGCTGACGGTGACGCCGGCCCTGGCGCTGCTGCTGCTGCGACGGGCGCCGCTGGAGCGGCGCGAGTCGCCGGTGGTCGGCTGGCTCCAGCGCGGCTACACGGCGGCGCTGTCCAGGGTCGTGATGCGGCCCCTGTGGGCGTACGCGACCGTCGCCGTGGTGGTCGCGGCCGGGATCGCGGTGGTGCCCTCGCTCGGCGAGTCCCTGTTCCCCACCTTCAAGGAGCGGGACTTCCTGATGCACTGGGTGACCGCGCCCGGCACCTCCCACCCGGAGGAGGTGCGGATCGTGGAGCGCGGCAGCCGCGAGCTGCGGTCCATCCCGGGCGTGCGCAACTTCGGCTCCCACATCGGCCAGGCGCTGCTGGCCGACGAGGTGGTCGGCGTCAACGCCGGTGAGAACTGGGTCAGCGTCGACCCCAAGGCCGACTACGACAAGACGCTCGCCGCGATCCAACGGGTCGTCTCCGGCTATCCCGGCCTCTACACCGACGTGCAGACCTATCTCAATGAGCGCATCAAGGAGGTGCTGACTGGCACCAGCGAGGCCCTGGTGGTGCGCATCTACGGCCAGGACCTGGCGGTCCTGCGCAGCAAGGCCGCCGAGGTCGAGAAGGTCATGTCGGGGGTTCCCGGCGTGGTCGAGGCGCACGCCGACTTCGAGGTCGAGGTGCCGCAGGTCGACGTCGAGGTGAACCTGGCGGCAGCCAGGCGTTACGGGATCAAGCCCGGTGACGTCCGCAGGGCGGCGGCCACGCTGGTGTCGGGCGAGGAGGTCGCCGACGTCTTCCGCGGCGGCAAGGCCTACGACGTGCAGGTCTGGAGCACCCCGAGGACCCGCCGGAGCCTGACCAGCATCGAGGACCTGCCGATCGACACGCCCGGCGGCCGGCAGGTGCGCCTGGGCGACGTGGCGACGGTGCGGGTGAAGCCGGCACCCAACCTCATCGAGCGTGACAACAACTCGCGCCGCATCGACGTCGGCGCCAACGTGCGCGGCCGCGACCTCGGCTCGGTCGCGCGCGACGTCAGCACCCGCCTGCGCCAGGTGTCGTTCCCGCGCGGCTACGACACCAAGCTGCTCGGCGAGTACCAGGAGCGGCAGGCCGCCCAGCGCAACCTGCTGCTGTACGCGGTGGCCGCGCTGATCGGCATTCTCCTGCTGCTGCGGATGGCCTTCGGGAGCTGGCGGCTGTCGACGCTGACGCTGTTGACGCTGCCGATGGCGCTGGTCGGCGGGGTGCTGGCCGCCTACATCGGCGGCGGGGTCCTGTCGCTGGGCTCCCTGGTGGGCTTCTTCACGGTGATGGGCATCGCCGCCCGCAACGGCATCCTGCTGATCAACCACTACCAGCACCTGGAACAGCATGAGGGCGAGTCCTTCGGTCCGGGGCTGGTCCTGCGCGGCGCTCGGGAGCGGCTCTCGCCGATCCTGATGACCGCGCTGGCGACCGGGCTGGCCGTGGTGCCGCTGGTGATCGCCGGCCAGATCCCGGGCCACGAGATCGAGCACCCGCTCGCGGTCGTCATCCTCGGCGGCCTGTTCACCTCGACCCTGCTCAACCTGTTCGTCGTGCCCTCGCTCTACCTGCGCTTCGGCAGGCGCTCCAGTCGATCGGAGGGGAAGGCATCATGATCAGACGGGTCACCGCGCTCGCGGCGGTGGTGGCGACGGGCCTGGCGCTGGCCGCCTGCGGATCGGGCGGGTCCGGCGGGTCCGCCGCGCCCACGTCCACCCCGCACGCCGCGCAGAACGTGACCGACAAGGACTTCGACCGCGGCAGCTTCCACGACCCGACCGCCATCGACAACCAGTGGATGCCGCTGCAGCCCGGCACCCAGCTCGTCTACGTCGGCTACATCAACGACGAGGAGGGCCGGGTCGAGCACCGCGTGGTGTTCACCGTCACCGACCTGACCAAGGTGATCGACGGCGTGCCCAACGTGGTGGTCCTGGACCGCGACTACAACGACGGCCAGCTCACCGAGGCGGAGCTGGCCTTCCAGGCGCAGGACGACACCGGCACGGTCTGGAGCTTCGGCGAGTACCCCGAGGAGTGGGAGAACGGCAAGTTCACCGGCGCGCCGGACACCTGGATCGCCGGGCAGGCGGGCGCACGGGCCGGCATCCTCATGCGGGCCGAGCCGCAGGTCGGGACGCCCCAGTATCTCCAGGGATGGGCGCCGGCGATCGATTTCTCCGACACCGCCAAGGTGCTCCGCACCGGGCAACGGACCTGCGTGCCGGTGCGCTGCTACGACAACGTGCTGGTCACCGACGAGTGGAGCCCGTCGGAGCCGGGCGCGCACCAGCACAAGTACTACGCCGCCCAGGTGGGCAACGTCCGCGCCGACTTCGCGGGCAAGGAGGAGAAGGAGAGGGAGACCCTCTCGCTGGTCAAGGTCGCCCACCTCGACCAGCCGGGGCTGGCCGCCATCCACCAGCAGGCGCTGAAGCTGGACAAGCACGCCTACACCGCCAGCAGGAAGCTCTACCAGCACACCCCGCCGGCGAGCTGACGCCCCTGTCCGCTCCATCTTGGCATGATCACGGCTTTATCCCATCATGTCCTATGTACCTCTCTAGTGCCTTCTGCTACGCCGGAGTGGATATGGGGAACGCCGCGGTCCTGGGCCGATCGACGTGCGCGTCAGCGACGGCTCAGCGATGAAGCGGATGCGCGACCCGACGCTCGCCCGGTTTCGCGCATCTCGCATCGACCTGCTTGCCCTCCTTGGGCTCGTCCTGCTTCTAGTTGGAGGCTTGGAGGGATGGCCGAGGCCGATCAAGGGCGTCCTGGCCGAAGGACTCGGCCGTGGGATCGCCCTCGTCGCGGGAGCCGGATTGCTTCAGCTGGCCTTCCGGGCTGAGGTCAGCGCCAGAGTGGCGTCCTTGAGGAGCCGAGACAGCGGCAATGGTGGCGATCCGGCATTTCAGCCAGACGTCTTTTGGCTCTTTGATCAACAGGCTGAGATCGCCGGCTTCCTTCCCGACAAGGATCCAACACTGATCTATGGACTGGTCGAGCTGATCGTGAATCCCTCCAGGTACCGAACACGCACGGTGGAGACTGTTTCACTGGATCAGCGCCGGATCAAACAGCGGGTCTCAATCGAATATACTTTGCCAGAGGGAATGTCGAGGTCCAACAGCCAGTTCGCCTACTTGCCCATATTGCCAGCTAGAAAGGGGGAGCTAGTCGACGGCTTTTCGATATCGGACGCCAGCGGGATGACCCTGCCGGACCTCGCATACAACGAAACCGTGAGACTCGTCTCCGTCGCCCTCCGTCTGTTGATATTCGCCTGTACAAATGAGAAAGGCCCGAAGCTCAGTGACGACGCCAGCAAGGCCGAAGCAGTATTGTTGAGAGTTATCGCACGGCGGGGAGTACTCGACCAGTCCGAAGTCGAGCGGGACATCCGGCGTGGACTTGGTCTGATTCCCTCTGACGGTCCGCCGAATCCCACGGATCTGGATCGCCTGCAGAAATTCGCCAGAGCCTTGGGCAGCGCATATCCGATCATCACCATAGTCCCGTTGGGCGGAACGCTCGATGAGCGTATTATCCTCCGCTACGAACGGACGATTATCTCCCGCCCCCTTGCACGGGACCTTAAGGACCAAATTCGGCTGCGCTTGGGGCTTCGACCCTATCAGGTGGTCATTCCGGTTGATCTCGCGCTTCTCACGGGAAGCTATCATCTGCAGGTGGAAGGACCGTCTGACCAGTACCTGATGGAGCAGTATCTATGGTGCAGAGCCTGCATGCGCCTGCTCACCCGGCGGTGGGCAGGAATAACGGACGGCCCCGCAGTGAACGAGTCAGACAATTCAAGGTGCTTTCACCAAGACTCCGAGATACAGCAGGATTACTACTACCGGCTCAGGCGCAAATGGGGGCAGAACTACGCACATCTCTACATGCGTGACTACTTCCGATCCCGCCTACGCAACATCGAGCTGTTGGTCAGGTTTGGTGAAACACCGCCGGGTACGCTCGCCAGTGCGATGGTCACTGCAGCGGCGGCAGCGGTGTTGATTGGAGCGATCGGCCGCTTGATATCCATGGGAAACACCCAGACGGCGGGCGGTATCCCCGCGTTGATCTTGGCCTTTCCCGCGATCGCCGCCTCGTGGTTCGGCTTCGTTGGGGACACCGAATCGGTGCTTCGAACCTCCTTGGCCGCCAGACTCTGTCTGATCAATACCGGCATTTTGTCGATCGTGGCGTCCGCGATATACCTTTTGCGAGTCCCGAACCCAGCTGGATCACGGGAATTCGGCCTGATAGGTATACACGATCCATTTTGGATCGCTCTCTTCGTCTTGGCGAGTGTCAACCTCTTCTACGTGACCAGCCGATACTTCGTGAGAACGGCCTTTTATGATGCTCTGCTTCAGCGTGGCGATCCGGATTCCGGCCACGGCGTGCGCTAGTTGAGCGGAAGACAGGTGCCAAATGACAACTGGAGCAGCCGCGGACCCAGGCATTCCCGACGAGAAGGGACGGTCGACTGAAGGAGAACTGTCTTCAAAGCCCGGCCGCCTCCGTCGGGCGGATAGAGCGGCCCGTGAGGCCGGCGTCTATGTCATCCATCCGATCGAATACGTGGACCTGTCGCCCCCGGTGCGCACCAGCTTGTTCGAAGATCCCCCAAGGCTGGCGCAACTCTACGAGCTCACCATTCGATCGATCCGGGAGCGAACGCGTGAGGATGAGGAGCGGATCGTCAGGTCCCTCCGTGGGGACGGTGAGGCTGGATCCTGACTCCGAGTTGCCGCGGCGCGCCCGGGTTGTCACGCCCAGCTACACCCTTGGGTGGAGGCGGAGACAACGGCCCGGATTCATCCCATCCGGGTGATCCCGGCTCACCCGGGCAGGTGCGACGGTGCCAGTGCCGCATCGAGCGGACCCTGGAGGGGGGAATCCAGATGGCAGAGCGCACCTCGACCGATTGGGACCGGGACCAGGCCCAACGCCTGGACCGCAGGGATCGGATGGACCGTGACGACGGCAGCCGAGAGGTCTCTGGTTGGGCCGTGGGCGGGGCGGTCTTCGCCGCGGTGCTCATGATGGTCGCCGGCGTGTTCCAGGTGATCGCCGGGATCACCGCGATCGTCAAGGACCAGTTCTTCGCGAAGACGCCGAACTATATCCTCACCTTCGACGTGTCGGGGTGGGGATGGATCCACCTGGCGTTCGGTGCGTTGCTGGTGGTGGCCGGCTTCTTCGTGCTACGCGGCGACGTCTGGGCCCGGGCGGTCGCGATCGGACTCGTCGCGCTCAGCGCGATCGCGAACTTCCTGTTCCTACCGTACTACCCGTTCTGGGCTCTTCTGATCATTGGGATCGACGTGTTCGTGATCTGGGCGCTGGCCACCTACGGCCGTCGGGCCGCCGCCTACTGAGCGACCCGTCCGGGCACTGGTGCCCCCCGCCCTGTGGTCCAGGGGTGAGGGGGCATCACCCCGCCGGGGTGAATGCCAGCCGGAGAAACTGCTAATCCCCCAAGCTCGGCACGAAAGGTGATCATCCCGAGATCCGCTCGGATTACTCGCGACGCGCCTTCGTGACCGGCGGGCATCAGGCTGTACTCAACGCCGCCGAACGCGGCGCATGAACAGGGGGAGTCATGCGCACACCCATGCTGGACAGGGCACCACCCCGTCCCACCTCGCCGGTCAAAGTCCGGCGCCACCATCGCTCGACCATCATCGTCGCCACCGGCGCGCTGATGCTCCTGGCGGTCACCGCCGGAGCCGCGGTCGCGCTGGTCAACCGGCCGTCGCCCGCCACGCCCACGCGGCCGGCCGTGGTCGCCAGCCCGGCCGCCACGCCGACCACCGTCGGACCGGTCGTCCTCACACCGGCCCCCGGGAAACCGGTGGCCAACACGCCGCGGCAGGACGCTCCCGGGACCCCGGTGAGCCATCCGGCCCCGAAGCCGAGCCCGGTGCTGGCCGACGGGACTTACCCGGCCTTCATCCGCAAGATCGACGCCGACCGCCGCACCATGGTGATCGACGTCATCCAGGTCTTCGAGGGCAAGGCGGCGGCCGAGGCGGCGATCCAGGACGGTCTCAGCCCCGCCGACCCCGAGTGGATGTTCCTCTACATCCGCAACCAGAACCCGCGGCTGCGGACCCTGCCGATCGCCCGCGACGCCAGCATCAAGCTCCTCGGCACCTGCGAGGGCCCCGCTCCCCGCGCGATGCTCAACGTGCTGGCCCGCAACGCCGCCACCAACGGCTACTACTACTCGCTGACCATCACGGACGGTTCGGTGCGCCGCATCGTGGAGCACCAGCGCCAGCCCGCCTGCTGACGTAGCCCGTCTCGGGCCCGGGCGTCACGCCCGGGCCCGTCTCACCCCTCAGCCCGCCGGGGGCGGCCCCATCCGCGTTGAGATGCCGATGCGGTTCCAGGCGTTGATGGTCACGATCGCCAGGATCAGGTTGGCCAGCTCCTGCGGGCTGAAGTGGCGGCTCGCCGTGCTCGTGGAGGCCCACCATGGCCTTGTACCCGGCCGGCTCGACCTTGCCGATCTTGATCCTGTCCATTTGGCTCCACTCCTCTTCCCCTTGAAGGCCCCTCGTCCGAGGGTAGAAGCAAAGTGGTACGCTCGTCAGAGCCATTTCCATGAAATTTGGACAGGCCATTATGGCGAAGCGGATCACCACGGTGCCGGCGACCGGCATCACGCTCGACCGGGACGGCGCCGCGCCGCTGCACTGGCAGCTCTACGAGCAGCTCCGCGCGGCCATCCTGGCGGGACAGCTCGGCGCGGCCACGCGGCTGCCCTCCACCCGGACGCTCGCCGGCGAGCTGAGTGTGTCGCGCACCACCGCGCTGCTCGCCTACGAGCAGCTCCGCGACGAGGGCTACCTGGACGGCCGCGTCGGCGCCGGCACCACGGTGGCCCCGCTCCCCCGACAGGCGCCGCCGCCCCAGGACCAGCCCGCCGCGCGGCCAGTCCTGTCCACCCGGGGCGTCGCCATGGCGGGGGCCGCCTGGATCGGGGACGAGCGGTGGCAGGACCATCCGCACGCCTTCCAGCTCGGCATGCCCGACATCGAGCAGTTTCCCTGGCGGCTGTGGGCGCGGGCGCTCGGCCAGCGGGTGCGAGCCGGGCTGGCGGCGCTGCCCGGCGAGCGGGACCCCGCCGGATACCTGCCGCTGCGGGCAGCGATCGCCGCCCATCTCGGCATGGCTCGCGGGGTCCGCTGCGCGCCGGAGCAGGTCGTCGTGGTTGCCGGCGCGCAGGCCGGCTTCGACCTGGCGAGCCGCCTGCTGCTCGATCCAGGCGACGCGGTCTGGTTCGAGGACCCCGGCTACCTCGGTGCCCGCGCCGCCCTGCTGGGCGCCGGCGCGCGGCCGCTGCCCGTACCCGTCGACGGTGGCGGACTGGACGTCGCCACCGGCCAGCGGCTGCAGCCGACCGCCCGGGCGGTGTACGTGACCCCCTCGCACCAGTTCCCGCTCGGCGTGACCATGAGCGTCCACCGCAGGCTGGCCCTGCTGGCCTGGGCGCGACGCGCCGGCGCGTTCGTGCTCGAGGACGATTACGACAGCGAGTTCCGCTACGTCGGCCAGCCACCGCCGGCGCTCCAGGGCCTCGACGACAGCGGGCGCGTCATCTACCTCGGCACCTTCAGCAAGGTGCTGTTCCCGGCGCTGCGGGTCGGCTACCTGGTGGTCCCGCCCGACCTGGTCGGCGCCTTCAGCGCCGCCTGCCGCTTCACCGGCGCGCAGGTGCCGCTGCTGGAGCAGGCCGCCCTGGCCGACTTCATGACCACCGGCGACTTCGGCCGCCACGTGCGGCGGATGCGCGCCCTGTACGCGCAGCGCGGCGCCGCCCTGGTCCGCGCCATCCGCGTCCAGGCGGGCGACCTCCTCGAGATCCGCTCCGTGCACGCCGGCCTGCACCTGGTGGGCTGGCTGCCACCCGGCGTCGACGACCGGGCGGCGGCGGAGCGCGCGGCCGCCGCCGGCATCGAGGCGCACCCCCTGTCCGGCTTCGCTATGGAACCGGTGCGACGCGGCGCCCTGCTGCTCGGCTACGCCCCGATCGGCGAGGCCGAGATCGCCGACGGCGCCCGCGAGCTGGCCGGGGCGCTGCGCCGGCTGCGCCGGTAGCCGGAGAAATCCTCGACACGGGACGAAAACCACGGGTCGTCCGGGCCGGCCGACGATACCATCGGAGGAAGCTCGACCGTTGCGAGGAGGCATATGCCCCCGAAGCCGTCCCGATCCGCAGGCCGGACCCGCCGCACCGGCCGGGCCGATCCATCCGGGCCCGACCCGCTCGACCTGGCCGAGCGCCTGTTCGGTCCTGACCCTGGCCACGATCCCCGGCTGCGGGACGGCGGTGACGAGGCGCTCCGCTTGCAGCCGGAGCCGCTGTGGGTCAGGTTGCTGGGGTTCGAGCTGCCCTGGCGCCGCCACAAGCGGCGGCGCTGAGGCGCCCACCCGATCGCGAGGAGGCTGGTCGATGCGCTACGCCCGCCTGGGCCGGACCGACCTCGAGGTGTCGGTGGTCGCGCTGGGCTGCGGGAACTTCGGCGGCATCGGCTCGGTGCCGGAGCTGTTCGGCCAGGGCGAGGACGAGCAGGCCGCCTTCGCGCTGATGGACGCGGCGCGCGAGCACGGGATCACCTTGTTCGACACCGCGAACTCCTACGGCGGGGGCCGCTCCGAGGCCGCCGTCGGCCGCTGGCTCGCCAGCCGCCGGGCGCGCGACGAGGTCGTGCTGACGACCAAGGTCCGCAACCGTGTCGGTCCCCGACCGGACGACGAGGGGCTGTCGGCCCGGCACATCCGCGAGCAGATCGAGGCCAGCCTGCGCCGGCTCGGCACCGACCGCGTCGACCTGTACCTGGCGCACGAGCCCGACCTCTCGGTGCCGATCTCCGAGACCATGGCCGCATTCGACGAGCTGATCCGCGCCGGCAAGGTCCGCCACACCGGGCTCAGCAACTACGACGCCGAGCAGGTGCTGGCCGCCGTCGACGCCGCCGGCGCGGCGGGCCTGGCCGCTCCCGCCAACCTGCAGAACAGCTACAGCCTGCTCGACCAGCACGCGGCCGAGGCCTTCGGCGTCTGCGCGGCGCACGGCATCGGCTTCACCGCCTACAGCCCGCTGGCCGGCGGCTGGCTCACCGGCAAGTACCGCGCCGGCCAGCCCTACCCGGACGGCTCGCGCATGGCGCTGCGCCCCGATCCGTACCGCGAGCTCGAGCAGCCCGCCACCTTCGCCGCCGTGGAGGGACTGGAGCGCGCCGCCGGCCGGCGCGGGGTGTCCCTGCCGGCGCTCGGGCTGGCGTGGGTGCTCACCGATCCGGGCGTGACCGCCGTGATCGTCGGACCGCGGCGACCGGAGCAGCTCGCGCCGGCCCTCGAAGCGCTGGACGTGCACCTGGACCAGGACGAGCGGGCCGAGCTCGCCGGCATCGCCGTGGGCGCCGCCGCCGGGTAGGACACCGGTCGGCGCCAGGCCGCCGCGAACCCGCGCGCGATGGCGCGCCCGATGCCGGTGCCTCCACCTGAGATCACAATCGTCCGTTCCATACGGATACGGTATCGACCGCCTTCAAGCCCCGGACCGACCCGATCCCTCAGGAGGCCTCCAGGCCGAGCTGAAGGGGCATCGACTCGGCGGGCATGGGGCGGCCGAAGTGGTAGCCCTGGCCGAAATCGCAGCCGAGCTCGATCAGGCGGGCGACCTGGCCAGTGGACTCGACTCCCTCGGCCACGGCCTTGACCCCCAGCGTGTGGGCCAGGTTCACGACCGCGGCGACGATCGCGGCGTCCTCGGCGTTGCCGAGCAGCCCGGCCACGAAGGTGCGATCGACCTTCAGCTCGTCGACGGGGAAGCGCTTGAGGTAGATCAACGAGGAGTAGCCGGTGCCGAAGTCGTCGACGGCCAGCGACACGCCCAGCGACTTCAGCTCCCGGAGCGCGCCGCTGGTGGACTCCGCGTCCTCCATCAGCACGCTCTCGGTGATCTCCAGGTACACGCTTGCCGGGTCGACCCCGGTCTCGTCGAGGATGCCGGCGACCACCTCGACCAGGTTCGGATGGGCGAACTGCCGAGCGGACAGGTTCACCTTGATGCACATGGGATCGCGGCCCGGCGAGACCGTGCGCCAGCGCGCCGCCTGCAGGCACGCCTCGCGCAGCACGTAGGTGCCGATCGGCACGATCAGACCCGTCTCCTCCGCCAGCCCGATGAACTCCTGCGGGCCGACCAGCCCGCGGTCCGGGTGCTGCCAGCGGACCAGGGCCTCCGCGCCGATCGGCCGCCTGGTCGCCAGGCGGACCAGCGGCTGGTAGAAGACCCGGAACTCGCCGCGCTCGACCGCGCGGTGCAGCGCGCTCTGGAGCGCCAGCCTGCGCTTGGCCCTGGCGCGCATCTCGTGGTCGAAGACCTCGTGACGGTTGCCGCCCCGCGCCTTGGCGCGGTACATGGCCGCGTCGGCGTTCTCGATCAGCGCCTCCGGCTGCGTGCGCGAGCCGCTGCCCAGCGCGATGCCGACGCTCATGGTGACGAACACCTCGACCTCGCCCAGCGAGAACGGGGTCGCCGCCACCCGCCCGACCCGCTCGGCGATCGCCAGGGCGTGCGCCTCGTCCTCGATGCTCTCGCACAGGATGGTGAATTCGTCGCCGCCGAAGCGCGCCACCGTGTCGCCGGGCCGGACGACCTCCTGGAGGCGCCTGCCCAGCTCGCCGAGCAGCTTGTCGCCGGCGTCGTGGCCGAGCGAGTCGTTGATCACCTTGAAGCGGTCGAGGTCGCAGAACAGCACCGCCACCCAGGAGTGGCTGCGCTTCGTGCTGTCCAGGGCGTGGGCGGCGCGGTCGAGGAAGAACACCCGGTTGGGCAGGCCGGTGAGGGCGTCGTGGGCGGCCTGGTGCGCCAGCCGTGCCTGCGCCTGGCTGCGCTGGATGGCGATGTCAGCCAGGTGCGCCGCCGCCACCAGCAGGCGGGTGTCGCGCTGCCCGGGCCGGCGGGGGCGGTCGAAGTAGATGCTGACGGTGCCGAGCACCTGGCGCGACTCCACCGTGGTGATCGGCATCGCCCAGGCGGCCCGCAGCCCGCGGGCCAGCGCGACCTGCCTGGTCTCCGCCCACAGCGGGTCCGCGGCGACGTCGGCCACCAGCACCGGGGCGCGGCGGTGCACGGCGGTGCCGCTGGACCCGGCCCGCGGGCCGACCACCATGCCGTCGGCTTCGTGCAGGCCGGTGTCGACCAGGCTCGGAGCGGCGGCCACGGTCAGCGCCTCGCCCTCGGGGTCCAGCAGCAGCACCGCGCAGCGCGCCCCCTCTGCCTCGTTCTCGACCAGCCTGGCCAGCGCGGACAGCGTCTCCATCAGCGGCGCGTCCCTGGCGATCAGGTCGAGCACCGCCGCCTGGCCGGCCAGCAGGCCCTCGGCGTGCTTGCGCTCGCTCACGTCGCGGGTGTTGAACACCACCCCCCGCACGGCCGGGTCCTCCAGCAGGTTGCTGGCCAGCGCCTCCAGATGCCGCCAGGTGCCGTCACCGGCCAGGCAGCGGAACTCGTAGCTGGCGGTCTGGCCGGCGCCGGTGAGGTGCTCGCCGAAGCGCGCACGCAGCGCCTGGAGGTCGTCGGGGTGGACCAGGTCGAACAGGCCCTGCCCGACCTGCGCCCGGTCCCGGTGGCCGAGCAGGCGCCAGAACGCGGGGCTGGCGTAGGTGATGCCGCCGCCCGCATCCAGCACCACCACCATGTGGGAGGAGTTCTGCACCAGCGCCTGGAAGCGCGCCGCCCGCTCGCGCAGCGCCTGTTCGGCGCGCTGGAGCTCCAGCTCCTTGGTGACGTCGCGGGAGGTCAGCACCAGCCGCCGCGGCGGCCCGCCAACGTCCGGCACGCGGGCGTACGAGCACGAGATCCAGCAGCGCTCGCCGGTCGGGTTGAGCACTTCCAGGATGGTCGGCAGCGCCTCGGGCGCGGACGCCCAGCGCTCGAGGCGCACCTCCTGGCCGGCCAGGTCGCGCGGCCGCAGGCGCGCCAGCCCGCGCGTGCCGATGACCTCGTCGGCGCGGTAGCCGGTGATCGACTCGAAGCCGGGGTTCCAGCTCGTCACGGTCCCGTCGGGGTCGAGCGCGGCGATCCCGTCGGAGGCGTGCTCCACGATCTCGGACAGCTTGGTCCGCTCCTCGAGGATGGTCTCCAGCAGCTCGCCCTTCTCCAGCGCCGCGCCCGCCTCGACCGCCAGGGTCTGGAGCACCGCCAGGTCGTTGCGCTCGAAGCCCTCGTGGCTGCCCGGGTCGTAGACGGCGAGCGCGCCGGCCACGCCACCGCCGAGGCGCACCGGCGCCGCCAGGCAGGTCCGCCAGCCCTCGCGCTCCAGCAGCACCGCCAGCTCGGCGTCGGCGGCGCGCGCGTGCACCAGCACCGCGTTGTCCAGGCGTGACACCGCGCCGGCCAGCGTCTGCTGCCCGGCGGGCTCGATCCTGGCGATCACCTCGGCGATGCCGGCGCGGCTGCGCCACAGTCTGCGGCGCTCGCGCTGGACCACCACCAGGTCGACGGCCTCGGCCTCGAAGCAGCGGCGCGCCTCGGTCAGGAACTCGGGCATGGCCTCGCGGGGGTCGATCGCCACGCTGAGCGCGTGGGTGGCGCGCTGCATCCCGGCCAGGCGGCCCTGGTCGGCCCGCACCGCCGAATACACGCTCGCGGCCCAGTGCACCAGTCCCAGCGGCAGCAGGAACAGCGGCGTGACCAGTGGCGTCCACTCCCAGGCCGCCACGAACAGCAGACCGAGCGACAGGTCGAGGGCCAGGCCGAGCGCCCGCCCCAGCGCCACCGCCGGCCACGAGCCCGGCGCCCCGCGGCCGCGCCGCTCCCCCACCCCCGAGCCACCGGGCCGCGAGCCGTCCAGCCACGAGCCGCCGACCCGCGAGCCGCCTGACCCCGAGCCGCGCGCCACCCAGGGGCCGCGGTGTTCCGCCAGCCACAGCGGCAGGCCGGCGGCGACGGCGGCCGCCACCATCGCGGCCGACAGCGCCAGCAGGTTGCGCGGGGCGAGCGAGAAGCCCTCGCGGAGGGCGGCGAAGGTCAGGCTGCCGGCCCCGGCCGCGCACGACCACCTCGCGACCGTGAAGGCCCCGTTCGGCGGCGGCACCCGCCGCAGCCCCTCCAGCAGCGCGGCCGCCAGCGCCGCGGCCAGCACCGCCAGCCCGGAGGGCATGGCGAAGACGGCCACCAGCAGCACCGGCCCGAACAGCTCCAGCCGCTCGACGCCGTCACGGTGGCGCACCTCGAGCCGCAGGAACCCGGCGGCGCACAGGGCGACCGCCAGCCCGGCAACGGCTGCCGGCGCGCTCGGACCGGCACCCTGCCGGTTGGCCACGGCGGCCGCCGTGGCCAGCACCGCAAGGGCGCCGGTGAGCGCGATCCTCGGTCGCGGGACGGACACCCGCGCGGACGGTACGCCCGAGGGAGGGCGCCTCGGGACCATCTCCGCTTCCTCCCCCCCACCTTCAGCCGGGAATCGGGCTACCGTGCCGGCTCCACGGCGGCGGCGTCATCCGGGGACATATTGTTCGGATAACGTGTAACACCCAACTGCATTCAATCACAGCTACGTGAGAATGCCGACAGACTTGACGGACGAGTCACCGCATAGCGGACGTCCGCGCTTGAGGGAGTGGCCGGGCGGGTACGCGGCGCGTTCCAGGTGAAGGATTCTGGGCGGCGGTCAGCTCGCGGTGGGAGGTGCGTCCTTGGCTGAGGAGCTGGGCTCGTCGTCGGCGCTGGAGCCGGCTTCCTCCTCGGTCGTGTCGGCGGCCTGCGAGCGAGCCGACCGCGAACGCTGGCGGCGGCTGGTCAGCTTGGCCACGTCGCCGCTGATGCGGCGGCTCGGCAGCTCGTGCTGCATCGCGAAGGTGGCCGCCTCCAGCTTGGAGTGCATCTCCAGCTTCTGGAGGATGTTCTGGACGTGCGTGCGGACCGTGTGCGGGCTGATGAACAGCTCGTCGCCGATCCGCGAATTGCTCCAGCCGCGGCCGAGCAGCGCCAGCACCTCGCGCTCCCGCGGCGACAGGCGGCTCAGCGGCGTGTCCGAGGCACGGTCGCCGAGGTCGATCAGGCGCCGGAACAGCTCCGGCAGCATCGCGCGCGGCACCACGCCCTCGCCGTCCAGCACCGCCTGGACCGCGCGCAGGACCGTCTGGGTGCCGCTCTTCTTGCCGACCACGCCGAGCGCGCCCGAGCGGATGGCGAGCAGCAGCAGGTCGATGTCGGTGTCCTGCGCCAGCAGGATCACCTTGGTGTCGGCCAGGTCCTGGAGGAGCGACTCGACCAGCGTCGGCCGGCTGGCGAGGCCGAGGTCGGCGTCGATCACCACCAGGTCGGGCTTGAGGTGGACCACCGACTCGCTGACCTGGGACGCGGTACAAGCCTGGCCCACCACCTCGTTGCGGCCGTCCCGAGCGATCAGCGCCTCCAGCGCCTCATTGAACAGGGGCTGGCAGTCGGCCAGGAACACTCGAGCCATTGGCTGCCTCCCGATACTGCCTCTCCGCCGCGAATGTCTGCGCAGGTTCCGCGCCAAATGCGACGTCAACAGCTTGCCGCAGGGGCGGCCACGATCCATACGTGATTCGCAGTCATGCAGACTACGTCATTCGTCGCAACAATCAGTACGTCACAGCAACGCTCCAGAGCAAAGCGGGCTCTCGCGCCGATTCGTTCACTGCGCACCGGGTTTGTGCGCCCGAGCGGTACAGTTCGACGGATTCCGCGGTCGGAACTGGTCACTTCTTCGGATGAGCAGGGTCGCGCAGATGCCGTACGCTTCGCGCAGGAACGGTCGGCGCGGTGCACGGCGCGAGACGCGACCTTGACGAATCGGCTGCTCTCGTGCTCATTGGGGGGGAAAATGATCAGATTGGTGCTGGCAGACGACCACCAAGTCTTCGCCGAGGGCCTCGGTATGGTGCTGGATGCCGAGGATGACGTCGAGGTCCTCGGAATCGCCCCGGACGGCGACGGCGCGCTCAGCCTGCTGGGCGAGCACATCCCTGACGTGCTCCTGCTGGACGCCCACATGCCGAGGACCGACCTTTGTGAGGTCGTGCGCGCGGCCAAGGCGAACGCGCCAGGGACCCGCGTGGTCGTCCTCTCCGCTGACACCCGGCGCGAGATCATCGACACTGCGATCGAGGCCGGGGCCGACGGCTTCCTGGCCAAGGACCTGACCGGATGGCAGGTCGCGAGCGTGCTGCGCAAGCTGCTCGACGGCCAGGCCGCCCCGGTCACGCCATCGCTGCCCGACCGCCCCGCCCGCGACCCCAGCGTCGAGCTGCGCGTCCGCACGCTGAGCGCCCGCGAACGCGAGATCCTCGGGCTGCTGGTGGACGGCCACTCCAACCGCCGCATCGCGGAGGAGTGCTTCCTGTCGCTCAACACCGTGCGGACCCACGTGCAGAACGTCCTGGTCAAGCTCGGCGTGCACTCCAAGCTCGAGGCGGTCGCCTTCGCCCTCGAGCACCAGGTCGTCCCCGGCCGCGCCGGCTGGGCCCCCGCCTGGGGCGACCGCGGCCAAGCCGTCTGACCCTGGGTCGCCTCGCCGCGGGTCGCCCGTCGCGGGTCGCCCGCGCCCTTCCCCGCCGCCGGCGCTTCCCGCCGCCGGCCCCGCGCCGCTTCCGCTCGGGCCGAACTCCGCAAATCTGGGCCTCGGACGCTAGGCTGATTCCTGTCCCGCCGCCGACAGCGGGATCGAGCCCGACATGCACCCGAGGATGGCGTCCATGAGCGATCGACCGGTCACCCGTCTGGCTGGAATCTCCGAACCACTGGACCGGGGAGCCCGGCTCTCGCGCAGGGACCTGTTGCGCTCCGCGGCCCTGGCCGCCGGCACCGCCGGTGCCTCGGCACTACTGGCCGCGTGCGGCGGCGGCTCCGGCTCGAAGTCCACGAGCTCCACCGCGGCCAGCGGCTCCTCCCAGCAGGGCCAGGCCAACTCGCTGCGGGCCCTGGTGGCCAATCTCCCCCAGCTCTCGCTACTCAACGCCCAGAGCAACCTCCCCGTCGGCCGCAACCGCTTCACCTTCGGCCTGTCGACCTCCGACAACCGCCTGGTCCAGGGCGGCACGCCGAAGCTGTGGTTCGCCACCGACCAGACGAGCAAGCCGCTCGGCCCGTTCGAGGCGCGCTTCCTCCAGATGGACGCCTACGACAAGCTCGAGGACAAGTCCCCGCGGAGCGAGCTGACCGGCTTCTACGTCGCCGACGTCGACCTGCCCCGCCCCGGGAACTGGCTCGCCGTGGCCGTCATCGACGCGAGCGGGCAGCGCGCCGCCGGCCAGGGGGCAATCCCCGTCAAGGACAAGGTGGTCGCCCCCGTCGGCACCAAGGCGATCTCCGGCAAGACACCGGTCGCCACCAAGCCGGCCGACCTCGCCAAGATCTGCACGCGCGAGCCACCCTGCCCGATGCACTACATCTCACTGGACAAGGCGCTCGCGTCGGGCAAGCCGACGGTGATCACCTTCGCGACCCCGCTGCTGTGCAGCAGCCGCATGTGCGGCCCGGTCGTGGACGAGCAGATGCTGGCCTTCCAGAAAATCGGCAAAGCGAAGGCCAACTTCATTCATCTGGAGATCTATCCACAGCGCGACATCAACAAGCCGGCTCCCCTGTTCGTCAGGTGGGGCTTCCAGAGCGAGCCCTGGCTGATCGTCATCGACCGCTCCGGCACCATCCGCAGCCGCCTCGGTGAGGGCCCCGTGGTCGCCTCCGAGATCGAGGCCGCCCTCACGCCTCTGCTGTCCTGACCCCGGGCTGTGTGCCCGGGGAGTGTGGCCCGGAGGCTGTGGGCCCGGGCCGGACCTCCCGCCCGCCGTCACGCGCTACTCCCCGTTGCTGGTCCCCGGCGTCTGGTGGGCCGCGGTCGGGGTGTACCGCCCTCCCCCGACGACCCGCCGGTACAGGCCGGGGAGCAGCATGCGCAGGACAGGGATCACCGCGTAGGGACGGGGCACATAGCGCTCCGGCTGGTTGCGCCGCGCCGCCTCGACGATCGCCTCCGCCACCTTCTCCGGCGTCGAGACCATCCAGCGGGTGGCAGGCCGCGCCAGGAGCTCACGCTGCGGGAGGCCCTCGGTGGCGGCGAACCCCGGGAGCACGAGCGTCACGTGGACCCCGTGGCGCCGCTCCTCCATCTGCAACGCCTCGGTCCAGCCGGTGAGCGCGTGCTTGCTCGCCGAATACGCCCCGGAGCCGGGCCGCGACACCCTGCCGGCCACACTGCCGATGTTGACCACCGAACTGGGCGCCGAGCGCCGCAGCAACGGCAGCAACGCCTCCGTCAGGCGCACCGGTGCGTCGAAGTTGACCGCCATGGTGCGCTGGATCCCGGCCCAACCGTTGGAGCCGAAGCTCCCGCGGCCCCCGACCCCCGCGTTGTTGACCAGCAGGTCCAGGCGGCCGTGCTCCCGCTCGACCTGCTCCGCGACCCGGGCAGGCGTGTCCTGCTCGACCAGGTCGGCCACGATCACACTCGCCGAGCCGAACTCCGCCGCCAGCGCCTCCAGCCGCTCGCGGCGGCGCGCCAGCAGGATCACGTGGGTGTCGGCCTCCCTGGCCAGGCGCCTTGCCGTCGCGGCTCCGATGCCGCTCGAAGCGCCGGTGACGAGCGCGATCACGGCTCAACCTCCACTTGAGGGTTACCTTCCGGCGTGACGGACTCTGTCACGCCCGTTCTTCCCGGGCAACGGCCGAGCGAGCTCCTCCGTGCGGCCGCTCATGGGTAGCGGTAGAAGCGGAGCCGGTCGTTACGGCCGATCAGCCGCATGCCCGCGCGTTCCATCACCCGCTGCGACGGGACGTTGCCGTGGGCAGTGTCGGCCTCCACCCGCCGGACCTCCGGCTGCGCCAGCGCCCAGCCGATGAGCGCCTGGAGCGCCTCGGTCGCGTAGCCCTTGCCGCGAGCCTGCGCCGCCAGCCCGTAGCCAACCGTGACCGTGCCGGCCCAATCCGGCGGCGCGTGGAACCCGATGTCGCCGACCACGATGGAGTCCGACTGCCGCACGAGCTGGTACATGCCGTAGGGGCCGGGGTCGATGCCCGCGGCGACCGTCCGCAGGAACGCCTCGGCCGCCACCAGCGTTCCCTCGATCGGGTAGCCGCGCATCCACGGCCGCTCGGAATCCCCGCGGCCCTCCAGGAGGTTGCGCGCCTGCGCCGCGTCGAGCTGCAGGAGCCACAGGCGCTTGGTCGGAATCTCGTTCACGATGCCGGTCCTCGAAAGCATTGGCCAGGCGTGCGTGAGCCGGGTATCCTTCCCCTCGCTCACCCGTGGTGATCGTAGCTCAGTTGGTTAGAGCGTCGGGTTGTGGTCCCGAAGGCCGGGGGTTCGAGTCCCCTCGATCACCCT
>WNGE01001006.1_pt1 | contig 36601 bp, 38 predicted proteins | sample 5400651 | NCBI WGS metagenome assembly WNGE01 (sample SAMN13153370, study PRJNA577476) | soil metagenome | isolation source: 60 cm soil or saprolite under grassland replicate 2 | place: USA:California | collected 2016-06-15
CGGGCCGCCAGGCCGACCATCTGGAAGCCGGCGCGCGTCGCGGTGGGGACGTCGAACGCGCGATGGACCGTCGGCCGGCCGCGGCGCAGATCGTCGTTGTCCATGCAGGGGAGGTCGTCGTGCACAAGGGAATAGGCGTGGACGACCTCGACCGCAGCGCCGAGCTCGGCGATGGCGCCGTGGCGGCCGCCGAGCGCCTCATACGCCGCGAACACGAGCGTGGGCCGCAGTCGTTTCCCCGCGCTGAGCAGCGCGTAGCGGACCGCGCCGGCGACGGCGTCGTCGAACAGCGCGCCGGCGCGCTCGCCCCAACGCTCCAGCACCGCGTCCACGCGGCTGCGGGCGGCGGCCAGGTAGGCCTCGACCCCGCGCTCAGCGGTCGAGGTGCTCAAGGACCTTCTTGACCTTCAACTCGGCCTGGGCGAGGCGCTCGCGCGCCGCGCGCAGACGCTCGACGCCTTCCTCGAAGAGCTTCAGCGCCTCATCGAGGTCCAGCTCCGGCGCCTCGAGGCGCCGCACGATCTGCTCCAACCGCTCGAGCTGGGCGGCGAGGTCCTGGGGATCGGCGGCGGCGGAGGGAGACATCAGGACGGCTCCGCGCGCGCCGGCACTTCGCCGTCGCTGACGCGCAGGCGAAAGGCGAGCCCGGGCGCGAACTGCGCCACGCGCCGCAGCACGTCGCCCCGGACATCGCGGGCCACGGCATAGCCGCGCCCGAGGATCTTGAGCGGGCTCAGCGCGTCGAGGTGGGCGCCGTGGGCCGCGAGCCGATCGCCCAGGCGCTCGAGGCGCCGCTCCAGCGCGCCGACGAGCCGATCCTGACTCCGGGCCAGCAGGTCCCCCGCGCGTTGCGCGCGCGTGGTGAGTCCACGCGCGAGGCGCTCCCCCACCCGCTCGAGGGCGGCGCGCACGTCGGCCCGGTCCGGGGTGGCCGCTTCCGCGGCGGCGGAGGGTGTGGGTGCGCGCCAGTCGGCGACGAGGTCGCACAACGTGACGTCGGTCTCGTGACCGACCGCCGAGATGACCGGCACGGCAGCGGCGGCGACCGCCCGCGCGACGCGCTCGCGGTTGAAGGTCCACAGGTCCTCTTTCGAGCCGCCCCCGCGCCCGATGATCGCGACGTCCACGGCCAGACGCCGCAGCGCCGCCAACGCGGCGCACAGCTCGGCTTCGGCCCCGTCCCCCTGCACCTGCGCGGGCAGCACGATCAGCTCGGCGACCGGCCAGCGCCGCCCCACGACGGCGATGATGTCCTTGAGCGCGGCCCCGTCGGGGCTCGTGATCACGGCGATGCGCCGCGGGAAGCGCGGCAGCGCGCGCTTGCGACCGGGCTCGAGCAGGCCGTCGCGCGCCAGCGCGGCCTTCGCCTTCTCGAACGCGAGCTTCCAGAGGCCGCCCTCTTCGGTCGAGAGCAGCTCGTACACGGTGAGGCGGAACTCGCCCTTCTCGTCCCACACTGTGGGCTGGCCGAACGCGAACACCTGCACCCCCTCGCTCGGCGGCGCCGGGAGGCGGCGGTTGTCGCGCCCGAACATCACGCAGCGCAGCTGCGCGGCCTTGTCGCGCAGCGCGAAGTACCAATGGCCGCTCTGCCACGCCTTGAACCCGCTCACCTCCCCGCGGACCCACAGCGGCGGCAGGCCCGCCTCGACGACGGCGCGCGCGCGCCGCGTCACCTGGCTCACCGACCACGCCCCCTCGGGCGAGGCGGCGGCGAAGAGGTCTAGCGGTCGGCCCACTGGCGCGCCGCCTGGACGGTGTTGTAGAGCAGCATGGTGATGGTCATCGGCCCGACGCCGCCCGGCACCGGCGTGATCGCGGCCGCCACGCGGCGGGCCTCGTCGAAGTGCACGTCGCCGACGAGACGGTACCCCGATTTCAAGGACGGGTCGTCGACGCGGTTGACGCCGACGTCGATGACGACGGCGCCCGGCTTGATCATGTCGCCCGTGACGAACTGCGGCTTGCCGATGGCGACGATGAGGATGTCCGCCTGGACGGTCACCACGCCGATGTTCCGCGTGCGCGAGTGGCACACCGTGACGGTGGCATTCCCACCCGGTCCGGTTTGCAGCAGTAGCGCCGCCATCGGCCGCCCCACGATGTTGGAGCGGCCGACGATCACGGCGTGCTGTCCGGACGGGTCAACCCCGCTGCGCAGCAGCAGCTGCTGCACGCCGTATGGCGTCGCGGGCCGGAACCCGGTCGGATCGCCGAGGGCAACCTTGCCGACGTTCACGGGGTGAAAGCCGTCCACGTCCTTCGCCGGATCGATCCGGAACAGCACGCGCCGCTCGTCGATCTGCGGGGGCAGCGGCAGCTGCACCAGCATGCCGTGGATCCGGTGGTCGGCGTTGAGACGCTCGAGAACGCCCAGCAGCTCGCCTTCCGTGGTCTCCTTGCGGAGCTTGATCGTCTCGTGGTACAGGCCCGCCTCATCGCACGCCTTCCCCTTCATCCGCACGTAGACCTGCGAGGCGGGGTTGTCGCCGACCAGGACGACCGCCAGCCCTGGGGTGACGCCCCGGGCCGTGAGGGCGGCGATCTCCGCCGCGAGCTCGCTGCGCATCTCCCGACCGATCGCCGTGCCGTCGATGAGTTTCGCGCTACTTGGCAACGTTCACCGCCCGTGTCTCGCGGACCACCACCACCTTGATCTGCCCCGGATACTGCACGTCCTGCTCGATGCGGCGCGCGATGCGCTCCGCGAGGTCGTTCGCCCCGCCGTCGTCGATGGCGGTGGGCGACACCACCACGCGCACCTCGCGGCCGGCCTGGATCGCGAACACCTTCTCCACGCCGGTGAACTCCGCCGCGATGCGCTCCAGGTCCGTCATCCGCTTCATGTAGGTCTCGAACGCCTCGCGCCGGGCCCCGGGGCGCGCGCCTGACACCGCATCGGCGGCCTGCACGATGACGCTGATCGGAGAGCCGTGGGGGACGTCGTCGTGGTGCGCCGCGATGCAGTTGATGACGATGGGGTGCTCCCCGTACTTCGTCGCCATCTCGATGCCGAGCTGGACGTGGGTGCCGTCGTGCTCGTGCGTCAGGACCTTGCCGACGTCGTGCAGCAGCCCGCCGCGCTTGGCGAGCTGCGTGTCGAGCCGCAACTCGCCGGCCATCATGCCGGCGAGCCAGGCGACTTCCTTCGAGTGATCGAGAATGTTCTGCCCGTACGAGGTCCGGTATTTCATGCGGCCCACCAGCCGGGTCAGCTCCGGGTGCATGCCGCGGATCCCCGTCTCGTAGATCGCCGCCTCGCCCGCCTCGACGATGCCCGCCTCGATCTCTTCCTGAACCTTCCCCACGATCTCCTCGATGCGGCCCGGATGGATGCGCCCATCCGCGATGAGGCGCTCCAGGGCGAGCTTGCCGACGGCGCGCCGCACGGGATCGAAGCACGAGATCACCACCGTGTCGGGCGTGTCGTCGATAATCACGTCGACGCCGGTGGCCGCCTCGAACGCCCGGATGTTGCGTCCCTCGCGCCCGATGATGCGCCCCTTCATGTCGTCGTTCGGCAGCGCCACCGCGGCCACGGTCGACTCGGCCGTGTGCTCGACGGCGATGCGCTGAATCGCCAGCGCCACGATCTTCTTCGCTTCGCGCTCGGAGGTCTTGCGCGCCTGTTCGCGGATGTCCCGCACCAGCGCCGCCGCCTCGTTGCGCGCCTCCTCCTCGAGTCGACGCATCAGCTCTTCCTTGGCCTCCTGCGCGCTCAACCCCGCGATCTGCTCGAGGCGCGTACGGGCATCCTGCTCCCGTCCGGCCAATGCGCGCTCGCGGTCGAGCAGCTTCTGGTCGCGGCGCTCCAGCTCGCGGTCCCGCTCCTGGTGGGCGGCGGCGTGTTGCTGCAACGTCGTCTCGCGGCCGTCGAGATCCAGGCGACGGCGGGAGAGGTCGCGCTCCAGCCCCTCCCGCGCCTGGATCAGCTCTTCCTTGGCGGCGAGGGTGAGCCGCTGACGCGCTTCCTCGAGCAGGCGCTCGCGCTCGGTCGCCGCCACCGTCGCGGCCCGGCTGATCAGCCGGCGGCCGACAATGTAGAAAGCCGTCCCCGCGGCAACGGCGCCGGCGAGAACGGCCGCAATGAGGCTGAGCCAGTGAGGCATATGCATCTATCTCCGGCATCACGCGCGCGGGGCGCGCGTGGGAAGTGTCCGTCCGAGACGTCAGACCTCAGACGTCTGATGTCTGATGTCTTTGCGTTTTCCCGGCGGCAACAGCTTCGCCAGGTCGTCGGCGAGGGTCGCCAGCCGCGCCGCGACTTCCCGCTCACCCTTGCGGACCTGGAACAGCTCGTTGGTGATGTCGAGCGCCGCCAGGATCGCCGCCTTGTGCGTCTCGACGATCGGCCCCTGACTGAGCACTTTCTTCAGCGCCTGATCCACGAAGCCCGCGACCTCACGCGTGTACTCCGGTGGCAGGTCGGAGCGCACGGTGTATTCTTCCCCGCCGATCATCACTTTGACCGCGTGCTTCTTGGTGGTCATCGGGCCCCTACGCCTCCCCCACCGTTCCCCGACGATTCGCGGGCCTGCTCCTCGAGAAACGTGAGCCGGCCGAGGAGGCTGTGCACCCGCGAGCGCGCCGCTTCGACCTTGAGGCGCAGCTGCTTGTTCTCGCCCTCCAGCTCGGCGAGGCGGTTGCGCGTCTCCGGATCCACGCGCGGCGCGCCACTGCCGCGCCCCGACAGCTCGCGCAGCTCGGACTCGGCCTTCAGGGCGCGCGTCCGCCACGCGGCCAACTCGTCCGCGATGCCGCGGACAACGGCCTCCAGCTGATCGATCGCCTGCAGCTCAGCTCTCTCGCCGCCGAACGTCAAGCTCCTCCTCCAACGCCTTGAGGGCCGCTGTGATCACCTTCTCCACCTCGCCCTCGCGCAACGTGCGCGTCGGCTCGCGGAACGTGAGGCGCCACGCGACGCTGCGCGCCCCGCCCTTGAGCTTCGACCCGCGGTACTCATCGAACACCTCCAGGTGCTCGAGCAGCTTCCCGCCCACCCGCCGCAGCACCACCGCCACAGCCTCCGCCGCGACGCCTGCCGGCAGCACCAAGGCCAGATCATGGACGATGGCGGGCGTCGTCGGTAGCGGTCGATATGTGGGCCGCTCCGGGGCGCTCTCGTTCACGCGCACCTCGAACCCGAACAACGGCGCCGCCCACCGTGGCGCATCCGCCTCCAGCCGTCCGGCCCACCCCAACGGCGCCCCTCCCGCCGTGGCCGCCCATCCAGCCCCGTCCTGGAGCGCTTGCACCACCGCCCCCGGGGCGGCGACCTGAACCGCTAACTCAAAGTGATACTTGAGGTCCCATAAGTCCATATCAGGTACTTTCGCATCTCCGTCCGACCAGTGCCCCGGCCGCCGCGCCCCAGTCAAAACCCCCGCCACCGAGGTCCATTCTTCGGGCGCCCCCTTCACTCTTCCCTCTTCCGCCTTCCCCTTCTTGAAGACCGTCCCGACCTCGAAGAGCCGGACATCCCGGACGCTTCCCGCCCAGTTGTGCTCCACCCGTCGCACCAGACCCGGGAGCAGGCGGGATCGCAGATGCGACTCCTCCGCCGAGAGCGGGTTGCGGATCTCGACGGCGTCGGGGCCGTCGGGCGCACCGAGCGGGATGGTGCGTGCTTCCAGCATCCCGGCGCGGACCAGCTGCTCGCGCACGCGCGTCCGGGCCTGCATCGGCGGGGCATCGGGCACGGTGCCGGGCCGATAGGGGCGGAGCTCGTCCGGGAGCGCGTCATAGCCGCGCAACCGGGCCACTTCTTCGATGAGATCCGCTTCGCGCGTGACGTCCGGCCGCCAGCCGTGTACCTGCACCGCGAGCCGTTCGTCTTGGGGCGCGGCGACGAAGCCGACGGCGGAGAGCAGGCGCTCGACGTCGCCGCGCGGAACGTCGACGCCGAGGAGGTGATTGACGCGCGCGGGGCGCAGGAAGACGGTCCGCGGCTGTTCCGGCTTGGGCCACAGGTCGAGCGGCGCATCCCGCAATTCCCCACCCGCGACCGCGGTGATGAGCTCGATGGCGCGACGCATCGCGTCGGGCATCCCGAGCAGATCGATGCCGCGCTCGAAGCGGTAGCTCGACTCGCTGGCGAGGCCGAGCGCGCGGCGGGTACGCCGGATACGCGTGGGCTGGAAGTAGGCGCACTCGAGGACGAGATCGGTGGTCTTCTCGCTCACCTCCGACTCGGTGCTCCCCATCACGCCCGCGACGATGGTCGGGCGTTCGGCATCGCAGATGGCGGTCATCTCCCCCGTCAGCTTCCGGGCGACGCCGTCGAGGGTGGTGATCGGCTCGCCGGCCTTGGCGCGGCGGATCACCACCGCGGGCCCGCGCAGCCGGGCGAGGTCGAACGCGTGCAGCGGCTGGTTCAGCTCGAAGAGGATGTAGTTGGTCGCATCGACCACGTTGTTGATGGAGCGCTGCCCAACGCCGGCGAGCCGCGCCGCGAGCCAGGCCGGGCTGGACCCGACTCGCACCCCGCGGATCACCGCGGCGATGTAGCGAGGACAGCCCTCCGGGTCTTCGAGGCGGATCCGCACCCCGTCCACCGTCCCTTGGTCGGACTGTCGGACAGTCGGACGGTCGGACGGTGGCTGCGAACCGGGAATCGGAGGGAGCTTGATGGTGCCGCCAAGCACGGCGGCCACCTCTCGCGCCACGCCCTTGTGGCACAGCAGGTCGGGGCGGTTCGCCGGGACGTCGAGAACGAGCTGATCGTCGCTGATGGGCACGGCCTCGAGGAAGCGGGTGCCCGGAGCGGCCGGCGTGTCGAGCTCGAGGATGCCGGCGTGATCCTGGCCCAGCCCGAGCTCCTTCGCGGAGCACAGCATCCCGTTGGACTCAACGCCGCGAATTTTGCGGCGCTCGAGCTTGAGCCCGCCCGGGAGCTCGGCCCCCACGGGGGCGAACGGGTACTTCTTGCCGGCCTGCACGTTGGGCGCGCCGCACACGACCTCGACCGGGCCACCGCTGCCGCCGGCATCGACCACGCACAACGTCAGCCGGTCGGCGTTGGGGTGCGGCTTCGTCTCCAGCACCTGGCCGACGAGCACGTCTCCCAGGTCCTGGTGCAGCGGCACGACGGCTTCGACGGCCGCGCACGTCATCGTGAGCCGCTCGGCGACCTCCCGGACGGCGAGGGAACGGCCAAGCAGCGCCTCGAGCCAGCGGCGCGAGACGATCACCGGTGTGGCCTCGCGAACTGCGTGAGGAACCGCACGTCATCCTCCCAGAACAGCCGGATGTCGGAGACGCCGTAGCGGTTCATCGCGATGCGCTCGGCGCCCATGCCGAACGCGTATCCGGTGTAGCGCTCGCTGTCGACGCCGCAGTTGTCGAGGACGGCAGGATGTACCATCCCCGACCCGAGGATCTCCATCCACCCCGATTGCTTGCACGTGGGACAGCCGCTGCCCTTGCAGATCTGACAGCGCACGTCCATTTCCGCCGACGGCTCGGTGAACGGGAAGTAGGAGGGGCGGAAGCGCACGGTGGTATCGGGCGCGAAGAAGCGCCGGGCGAATGCCGTGAGCGCCGCCTTGAGATCGACGAACGTCACGCCGTCGTCCACCACCAGGCCCTCGATCTGCTCGAAGACCGGTGAATGCGAGGGATCGAACGGATCGCGGCGATACACCTGGCCGGGGATCACGACCCGGATGGGGGGCTTGTAGGCCTCCAGGGTGCGGATCTGCACGGGGGACGTGTGCGTGCGCAGCACGACCCCGTCGCCGACGTAGAACGAATCCTGGGCGTCGAGCGCCGGGTGGTCGTGGGGGAAGTTGAGGGCGTAGAAGTTGTTGCGCTCCGACTCCGCCTCGGGGCCGACCGCGCGCGTGAAGCCGAGCTCGTGGAAGATCTCGCAGATCTCGTCCACGACCTGGGTGACGAGGTGCAGGCCGCCGGTCCAGCGGGCGCGGCCCGGCATGGTGAGATCCTGGTCCGTGGCGGCACCCGCGGCGCGCTTCAGCGCGCGCTCGCGCGCCGCCAGCGCGGTCTCGAACTCGCGCTTGAGCGCGTTGGCCGCCCCGCCGATGGTCTTGCGGTCCTGCGGCTCGAGGGAGGGGAGCGCGCCCAGGATACGGGTGAGCGCGCCGGCTTTCCGGCCCAGGATCTCGGTTTTGAGCTCCTGGAGCCGGCGTTCGTCCGTCTGCGGAATCTCGGTGAGTCGCTCCCGCAGCGCGTCCAGGGCTGCCAGGAGGTCGCTCATGGTCAGAGCGCCTTCTTGGCGACCTCCGCCAGCTGGCCGAACGCCGTCGGGTCATGCACCGCCATGTCCGCGAGGAGCTTGCGGTTGATCTCGACCCCGGCCTTGCGCAGGCCGTTCATGAGGCGGTTGTAGGAGATCTCGTGGAGCCGTGCCGCGGCGTTGATGCGGATGATCCACAGCCGCCGGAACTCGCCTTTCTTGCGGCGGCGGTCGCGGTAGGCGTACTTCGCCGCCCGCTCGACCGACTCCTTCGCCGCCTTCCACAGCTTGCTGCGCCCGCCGAAGTAGCCCTTGGCGAGCTTCATCACCTTTTTCTTGCGCTTCAAGCGCGCGACGTTGCTTTTGACGCGAGGCATGACCGGTCTCCTACGCCTGCAGCAGGCGCTTCAAGCGCACCTCGTCGGCGCGCGCCACCAGCGTCGCTTTGCGCAGGTGCCGCTTCCGCTTGGGGTGCTTCTTCGTCAGGATGTGACTCTTGTACGCCCGATGGCGGCGCAACCGGCCCGACCCGGTCAGCCGCACGCGCTTCCGGAGCGCACGCTTGGACTTGAATTTCGGCATTGTGGCAATCCCTGGTTCAGACATCAGACATCAGACATCAGACATCAGACATCAGACATCAGACATCAGACATCAGCCCACGCTCGCTGACCTCTGACGTCTGAGGTCTGAGCTCTCATTTTGGGGCCAGCACCATCGACATGTTCCGGCCCTCGAGCTTGGGCTCCTGCTCTACCTTGCTGATGTCCTTCAGCTGCTCCGCCACGCGGTCGAGCACTCCCCGGCCTAGCTCGATATGGGCCATCTGCCGGCCGCGGTACATCATCGTCACCTTCACCTTGTTGCCGTCCTCGAGAAACTCCCGCGCGTGCCGCGTCTTGAACGCGAAATCGTGATCGTCGATCCCGGGGCGGTACTTCACTTCCTTCAAATGGATCACGTGCTGCTTCTTCTTCGCCGCGCGGGCCGCCTTCGCCTGCTCGAACTTGAACTTCCCGTAATCCATGATCTTGACGACCGGCGGGCGCGCCAGCGGCGCCACTTCCACCAGATCGAGCCCGCGCGCCTGTGCGGCGGCGATGGCTTCGTCGATCGAGAGCACGCCCAGCTGCTCGCCGTCGTTCGCGATCACCCGGACCGGGCTGATGCGGATCTGCTTGTTCACCCGGATCCGTTGGGTTTTGTTGTTCTCGATTACCAGAGCGGGGCTCCTCCTGACGAGTGAAAACGAAACCGCGGACCCCGTGAGAGACTCAGGATCCGCGAGAATGGGTCTTTCGTCGTCGGTTGTCGGTTTTCCGCAAACACCGATGACCGAGAACCGTCAACCGCCTTCTCTCGAACCCTGACGCGCGCCCGTCGGGGCGGCGATGGGGGTGAGGCGCTCGAAGCGCCCGCTTACCCTCTTTGTGGAGGCGAAGTTAGCCGACGCGAACGGGGTCCACAAGGCCGAAGCCTTTGCCCTCCCGCCCCAGCCGCCCGGCGACCACTTCCGGGTCATGCTCGAACCACAGCAGCCACCCTTCGGCCTCGGCCCGCGCATACAGCCGCCGCTTGCTCTCCAGCGTCACCAGCGGCTCCAGGTCGTACCCCATGATCCACGGCAGCGGCAGATGGGCGGACGTGGGCACGAGGTCGGCCAGAAAGCACGCCCGCTCCCCGCCGCTCTCGACCAACACGGACTGATGGTAGGGCACGTGGCCCGGCGTGGGGAGGCAGCGGATCCCGGGCAGCACTTCCGTCTCGCCGTCGATCAACCGGAAGGTGATGGGCTCGAAATTGTGCCGCACGTAACTCGCGGCGGTGCGCTCGTTGGTGTGCCGGGCGAAGTCGAGCTCGCGCTTCTGGACGACGTACGTCGCGGCGGGGAAGCTGGGGCGGACAGCACCGGCCTCGTCACGAAAGGTGTTGCCGCCGGCGTGGTCGAAGTGCAGGTGAGTGTCGATCACCCAGCGCACGTCGCCGGCCGTAACCCCAAGCGCCGCGAGCGCGTCCTCGAGCTGGGTGCGGCCTTGCTGCCCCGCATTCTCGACGCCGTAGATGTCGCGGAACTTGGCGTCTTCCTTGTTGCCGAGGCCGGTGTCGATGAGCACGAGCCCGGTGTCGTGCTCGACCAGGACGCAGCGCAGCGCCAGGGGGATGCGGTTGCGGGCATCGGGCGCGATGCGCTTCTCCCACAGCGGTTTGGGGACCACGCCGAACATCGCCCCGCCGTCCAGGTGCTGGCGGCCGCCCTCGAGGGCGTGGCACTTTAAGCGGCCGACGGTGAAGGAGGTGTGGGTCATGACGAACGCGTTGCTGTGAGGTCCGCCAACGTCACGGCGCCGCGCTCCTTCGCCAGGTCCAGCAGACGTGCCAGCAGCTCCGCGGTCGCCTCCGCGTCGCCGCCCGCACGGTGGCGGGCGCGGTTCGTGATGCCGAAGTAGTCGGTGAGCCGGTCGAGACGGCGGCCTTTGACGTCCTTCACGAGGCGTCGCGACAGCCGCAGCGTGCACAGCCGCGGACCCTGCAGCAGCACGCTCCGGGCGCGCTCCAGCTCCGCGGCCACGAACATCCAGTCGAAGCGCGCGTTGTGGGCCACGAACACCGCCCCGGCGAGGGCCTCCCACAGACCGTCGGCGATGCGCGCGAAGGGCGGCGCGCCGCGCAGCGCGGCCGCGGTGATTCCCGTGAGCCGCTCGGCGAACGGAGAGATGGGAGCCTGGGGATCGACCAGCGTTTCGAAGCGATGACGCAGACAGCCGCCGTGCACCTCCACGACGGCGATCTCCATGATGCGACCGCCGTGGCCGGGGTGCCGGCCCGTGGTCTCGACGTCCACGACGGCGAAGCGGCAGGCGTCGAGCGGCGGGCTCTGGGCCGCGGCAGCGGCGAGCGCCCAGCGGCCGTCGGCGATGCGCACCACGCGCGGGTCGTCGCCCACCAGGGAGCGGGCGACCTGGTCGGCGATCTGGCGCGGCGCCCGAGCGAGCCCCAACACGTCCCGCAGCAGCGCAGCGCTGGCTGCCGGGCCGCCCTCCAGATAGGAGACGGCGCGGTTTGCCAGACTGGCCGCCGGCACCGCCTGGAGCCCGCTCAGAGGTCGTCCCGGCGGAGCGGCAAGCTCATACAGCGTGGGCCCCCGCCTCCGCGCACCAGCTCACTGCCTTCGATGGTGATCACGGCACGCTCGCCACCGTCCAGCGATTCCTCCCCCGTCAGGAAGTTCACCGCGGAGACCACGCGAAAGCCGGTGTGCTCGAGCTCGGCGAGGGTCGCTTCGTTCCGGGCGTAGGTGACGATGACGCCCGGCCGGACCGCGAAGAAGTTGCAGGCGGAGGACCATTGCTCGCGCTCCTGCAACGACCGGGCGTTGCCGCCACAGAACACCGGCTCGAGCGGCTGATTCACGGCCTGCATCGCGGCGAAGAAGTTGGGCATCTCGCGGACGCCCTTGGAGCCTTTGCGGCGGTGCAGCACCGCCAGGCGCTCCGGCCCCACGAAGTGCGGGGGGTAGACGCAGCAGACGTCCCGGTCGAGCTGCGTGAAGATCATGTCGAGGTGGATGGCGGTGCGCTCGGCCGGGAGCACGACGGTCACGACGTCGGTCACGCCGCCATGCTCGAACACCAGGTCGCAGAGGTGGTCGAGCGCCGCCGGCGTCGAGCGCTCGCTGAACCCCAGCACCAGGAGGTCGGGCCGGACGGGATGCACGTCCCCGCCCTCGAGCGTGTAGTTGTTGCGCTTTTCCTCGGAGCCGTCGTAGAGGATGGCCGCGTTCTCGAGCTTCTGGTGGTAGCGGAACAGCGCCTTGATCAGCAGCTCCTCGGTCCAGCGCACGCCGTAGCGCATCGAGCCGATGATCGAGTGCTCGCCGATCACGATCCCGACGTCGCGCGTGAAGAAGAGGTTGGGGAGCGGCGGCAGGGCGTACCCGACTTCGTTCAGCGCCCGGGCGATGGGACCGGCCTCTTCCATCGCGCCCTCGATCATCAGGGACACGAAGTCCTCCGGGGGCAGCTCGCCGAGCTGCTTCGCCAGCGCGTCCGAGGGGACCACTTCGAGGGCGCGCGTGACGAGGAACTCGCGCACCTCGGGCCGCGCCGCGAGCTCGGTCAGCAGGTCGCGGACTTCGTAGACCTCGGCAAAGCGCTCCAGCACGGCGACGAAACGCCGGTGCTCGCGTTGCGCCAGGTCCAGGTCGATGATGTCGTCGTACAGATAGTCTTCGCGGTTGCCGGGCGTGACCGCCACGAGCTCGGCCCCGGGGGTGTGGACCAGCACGGCCTTCAGGGGTCCGATTTCGGACGTCACATGGACGCGCGGCATGGGGGGAATCTAAGTGTGGAATGCGGAGTGCGGAGTGCGGAATGGAAGGGCGAGCGTCGTGCCCGCGAATGACCCTCCATTCACACTCCGCATTCCGCACTCCACATTCCGCACTTGGTTTTATCGATTGGCGAGCACGAAACTCAACGTCTCCAGCTCCTGCGCCATGTTCACCGTCTTCACCGCCACGTCGCGCGGGACGGTGAGCTGCACCGGGGCGAAGTTGAGGATCGCCTTGACGCCGGCGTGGACCAGCCGGTCGACGACCTCCTGGGCCGCGTCAGCGGGCACGACGACGATGGCGATGTCCGTGGGCTCCTTGCGGAGGTCGCCCTCCAGGTGCCGGATGTCGCGCACGACGAGGCCGTTCCAGCGCGAGCCGATCTTCTTGGGATCGCGGTCGTAGATGGCGCTGACGTGGAAGCCGCGCTGGTGGAACCCGGGGTACTGCGCGAGCGCGCCGCCGATGCGCCCCGCTCCGACCATCACGACGCGGTGCGAACGCTTGAGGCCGAGGATCTCGCGGAGCCGGGTGGCCAGGGCCGGGACGGAGTAGCCGAGGCCGCGTTTGCCGAAGGAGCCGAAGAAGGAGAGGTCCTTGCGCACCTGGGCGGAGGTGGTGCCGCCGCGGCGCGCCAGCTCGGCGGAGGAGATCGTGGCGTGGCCCTGGGTCTCCGACTGCTCGAGATAGCGCAGGTACAGCGACAGCCGCCGCACCGTGCTCTCCGAGATCTTCCGCATATGTGAATTATTTCACAATCAGCGGCTCCAATGCAAGAGCGCCACGAACGTCGCGGGCGCCAACGTCTCCGGCCGCGCCACCGGGTCGATCCCCAGCCGCGTGAGCCCCGCCGTCACCTCCGTTGCGGAGCGCCCCGTCGCGGCCCGCAGCACGTTGCGCAGCTGTTTGCGCCGTTGACTGAAGCACGCCGTGACGAAGCGTCGCAGCGGCTCCGCTTCCTTCCCGGGGTCGATGAGCGGGTCCGGCCGCGGGGTCAGGCGCAGGACCGCACTGCGCACCTTGGGGGGCGGATCGAAGGACCCCGGCAGCACCGTGAACAGCTTCTCCGCCCGGCAGAGCACCTGCACGCCGACGGAGAGGCCGCCGTACGTCTTCGAGCCGGGCGGGGCGACGACCCGGTCGGCGACCTCTTCCTGCACGAGATACACGATGCGCTCGGGGAGCGGCGGCGTGAGGGCCTTCTCGATGAGAACCGTGGTGATGTTGTAGGGAATGTTGCCGACGACCTTCCAGTGCGGAATGCGGAATGCGGAATGCGGAATGGCAAGGTGGGCGTCCAGGAGTGTGGGCCAGTCCAATTCGAGGGCATCCCCCTCCACGAGGCTCCACCTGTCAATTCCGCATTCCACATTCCGCATTCCGCATTCTTTCGCGAGCACCGGATCCTTCTCTACGGCGATGACGGTCAGCCCGCGGGCGAGCAGCTCTTTCGTCAGGCTCCCCTTCCCCGCCCCGATCTCGAGCACGACCTCGCCGGGCGCCGGCTCGAGGGCGTCGACGATCCGGCGCAGGATGTTGCGGTCGTTGAGGAAGTGCTGGCCGAGCCGGCGCGGGGTCACGCCTTGAGGAGCACGACCGTGCGGTCGTCGGAAGCGCCCGCCCCTCCGGTGAACGCGGCGAGGCCGGCGAAGATGGCCGTGAGGATCTCTTCCATCGGACGATCGCGCAGCCCGACGACATGGCCGACCACGCGGCTGTCGCCGAAGCGCTCGCCGCGGTTCCCCTCCGCCTCGACGAGCCCGTCGGTGAACAGGCACAGGATGTCCCGGCCGGCGCTCCACGGCAGCGTGCGGTCCTCGCCGGGCGCGCTGCCCCCCCCGAACCCGAGGGGGGTGCGCGTGGTCTCGAGCCGCGTCGCGGTGCCGGTGTCGCCCGCGATGTGGAACGCGTACCCGTGGCCAGCGCTCGCGTAGGTCAGGCGACCGGCCTTGGCGTCGAGCACGCCGTAGAACAGCGTGAAGTACATCTCGGTTTCGCGCAGCTCGTCCGCGAGCGACGCCTCGAGGCGCGCCAGCACGTCCGCCGGCGCCTCGGCGACCTCGGCGTGGATACCGGCCGCCGCCATGGCCAGCGCCATGATCAGCGCGGCACCGAACCCGTGGCTCGACACGTCGCCGATCATCACCCCCACGCGGTCGCCGTGGAGGCGCAGGAGGTTGTAGAAGTCGCCGCCCACGGATTCGGCGGGACGGCAGCGCACGGCGACATCCGCCAGGCCGGTCAGGACGTTGGGCGCGGGCAGCAGCTTGAGCTGGAGGTCGTGGGCGAGCTCGAGCTCGCGCTGCACGCGCTGGCGGCCTTGCTCGTGGGCGGCGAGGCGGCTGTTCTCGATCGCGGCGCCGATCTGGTTGGCGATGGCCGCCACGAGCTTGCGGTCGCCTGCGGTGAACGCGTCCTCGCCAACGCGGTCGGTCAAGTTGATGACGCCGATCGCGCGAGGCGGCCCGCCGGGCGCGGCGTACATCACCGGCACGCACAGGAACGCGCGACCCCGATAGTCGCGGCCGTCGGGGCAGCCAGGGTTCTTGGCGCCGGGCGTCGCCGGATCGTAGCTCAGGATCTTCATCTCGCGGAACGCCTGCGCGGCGACGGAGCACTCCTCGTCGATCTCGATCGGCTCGACCTGCGCCAGATCCATGCCACGGGCGGCAGCGATGCGCAGAACCTTGTGCTCTGGATCGTAGACCAGCAGGCTGGCGCGGCGCGCGCCCACGACGTTGGCCACCTCGCCGACGATGCGCTGCGCGGCCTCGTCGAGGCGGATGGTGTGGCCGAGGATCTCGCTGATCGTGTAGATCAGGTCGATCTCCTCGTAGCGCTCGGAGAGCTCGGCGGCGACCTGGATGGTCTCCTTCTCGGCGCCGAGGATCGCCGCCACGACCTGGGCGAGGGCGTGCGGACCGCTGCGCGCCGACCCCGGCTCGCGGATCTCCAACCACACGCCCGGCGCGCCGGCGATGGGCTCGAGCCAGGCGGGGCCTTCGGGGGTCTGCACGCGGCGGCCCGCGCCGCCATTCACCGCCGGGACCCAGTCCGGCGCCGGCGGCCCCGCCACGCGCTTCAGCCGCCGGCCGTCGGATCGCCATACGCGCAGCGGGGCTCCGGCGACGCGTTGCAGCGCCGCCAGCGCCTGCTCCAGCCGGCTCAGTCCGCCCGCAGCGTCAGGCAAATCACATTCCCCTTGGGGTTGAACGACACCTCGTCCACGAGGTGCCGGAGCACGAACAGGCCGCGGCCGAATTCCTTGGGCAGGTTGTCCGGCATCGTAGGATCGGGGACGCCGGCGGGGTCGAACCCATCACCGGCGTCCTGCACGTCGATGCGCACCGCCTGCACCGTCACCTCGACGCGCACGGTCACCGCTTTGGCGGGATCGAGCCGGCTGCCGTACGTGATGGCGTTGGTGAGCGCTTCCGCGAGCGCGGTGCGGAGGTTGAAGGCGAGGCGGCGCACCGAGAGCGGGCCGGTGCGGCACTGATGGGCGACCAGCTCGACCGCGTCGCCGACGCAGGCGAGGTCGCTGGGGACGGCCAGGGAGAACTCGAGGGGCTGCCCGTCGCGCCCGCGACGGCGTACGACGAGGCGGAGCGCCGAAGGGGCCATGGCCGCTAAAAGGCGGCGACCGCCTCCTCGGGGGTCTTCAGGATGGAGAACAGGGTGTCGAGCTTGGTGAGCTCGAACAGGGTCTGGAGGTCCTCGTTGAGCCCGGCCAGCCGCAGGTCGCCGCCCTGCTCGCGGATCTTCTTCGAGAGCGAGACGAGCACGCCGAGGCCGGACGAGTCGATGTAGCCGGTGTGGCTGAAGTCGATGACGAATTTCCTGGCTCCACCCTCGAGCGCGTCGAGCACCTTTTGCTTGAGCTCCTGCCGGTTGCCGACGATCAGCTGCCCGTCCACGCCCACGACGACGACCCCTTTGGAATCCTTCCGCAGGTTGAAGCTCACGCTGGCTCCTCCGCTTGCAGGATGGCGACCGTCGCTGTGTCCACAATATCGTCGGCGGTGGCTCCGCGCGACAGGTCCGCGACCGGCCGGGCGAGGCCCTGGAGGATCGGCCCGATCGCGCCCCAGTCCCCGAGCCGCTGCACCAGCTTGTAGGCGATGTTGCCGCTGTCCAAATCCGGGAAGACGAGCACCGTGGCGCGGCCCGCCGCCGGCGATCCCGGGCTCTTGGTCTTCGCGACCTCCGGAACGAGGGCCGCGTCGCTCTGTAGCTCGCCGTCGCACGCGACGCCCGGCGCCAAGCGCCGGAACAGCTCGACCGCGCGGCGCACCCGGTCGATGCGCGGCCCGGCGGCGCTTCCCTTCGTGCTGTATGACAGAAAGGCGACCACGGGCTCATCGCCGACGATGCGGCGCCGGTCCCGCGCCGCCGCCAGGGCGATATCGGCGAGCTGTTCGGGGGTGGGCTCCGGCACCACGGAGCAGTCGGTGAACGTGAGCACGCGGTCCCCCTTCACCATATAGAAAGCGCCGCTCAGCGTCGCGATGCCGGGCGCCGTCCCCACGGCGAGCAACGCGGCGCGGATCAGCTCCGCGGAGGTATGGACGGCGCCGCCGACCATCACGTCGGTGGCGCCGATCCCCACGAGACAGGCGCCGAAGGTGAGCGGATGGCGGAGCGCCTCACGCGCCGCGCCGTCGGCGGGGAACTTGTCCGGCCGCCGGGCCCGCAGGTGCCGGACGCACGCGGCGAGCCGCGGGTCGTCCTCGACACCGGCGAGCACTTCGACTTTCGCCAGTCCTTCGGCGCGCAGGCAGTCGGCCGCCGCGCGCACGCGCGCATCGTCGCCCTCGGGGAACACGACGCGCCGGCCCGCGCGTCGCGCCCGCTCGTGGACGCGGGCGCGGAAGGTCACCGGCCGAGTTTCTTGTGGAGCGCCGCCTGGACCGCCGGGTGGACGAGCCCCGAGACGTCACCGCCGAAGCGCGCCACCTCCCGCACCAGGCTCGAGCTCAAGTAGGTCAGGTCGAACGCGGGAACGAGGAAGATCGTCTCGAGCTTCGGGGCGAGGTGGCGGTTCATCAGCGCCATCTGGAACTCGTACTCGAAGTCGCTGACCGCCCGCAGCCCCCGCACGATCACCGTCGCCCCGATCTTGCGGGCGAATTCCACCAGCAGGCCGTCGAAGGACTGCACGTCGACCTTGGCGTCCGTGACGGTCTCGCGGATCAGGGCGAGGCGCTCGTCGAGGCTGAACAGCGGCTGCTTGCCGACGTTCACGGCGACGGCCACGACCAGCTTGTCGAGGAACCCCAGCGAGCGGTGGATCAGGTCCTCATGGCCCTTGGTGAGGGGGTCGAAGGAGCCGGGGTAGATGCCGACGCGCGTCACGGGGCGTAGAGGAAGGTGACGGCAGTGTCGCCGTAGCGGCGCGTGTCGTCGCCCGGGATGGCGGTCTCGGCGGGGTGCTCGATCGAGAGCACGCGCGCGAAGGGCACGATGCGGAACATCGCCACGAGGCGCTTGGCCTGCTCGCTCGCGTACGGCGGGTCCGCGAAGGCGACGTCGTACTGCCCCGGCTGCAGCTGCTCGACGAACTTCATCGCGTCCACGCGATGGACCGTGGTGCGCTCGTCCACCTTCAGGGTCTTGATGTTGGCGCGCAGGGCGCTGAGGGCGTCGCGGTGGACCTCCACGAACTCGGCGGTGACCGCCCCGCGCGACAGCGCCTCGAGCCCCAGCGCGCCCGACCCGGCGTAGAGGTCCAGCACCCGCGCGCCGCGCACCGAGCGCTGCAGAATGCCGAACCACGCCTCGCGCACGCGGTTCCCCGTGGGCCGGGTCTTGGTGCCGGCGGGCGTCTTGAGGCGGCGGTTCTTGAATTCTCCACCGATGATCTGGATCATCCCCGGCCCTTCCCCTTCCACCCCAACGGAGAATGCGGAACGCGGAACGCGGAATGGCAGGGGAAGGTCGTTCGCATCGCGACGCTTCCCGGAACGTTCCGCATTCCGCACTCCGCATTCCGCATTGTCATGACTCCGCACCTCACCCACTCGGCGCGAGGGCCGCCAGCCGCGCCTGGAGAGTATGCCGCCCCTGCCACTCGTCCAGCTCCAGCCGGAACGCCACGTCGACGGGCTGACGCAGCCAGTCCTCCGGGACCTGATCGGCCCATTGGAAGCCGATCGCCGGCAGGATCCCCGAGCCGTCGTCGAGCGTGAACCGCAGGTGGTTCAGGCCCACCCGCCGCGTCCCCAGGGCGCGCGCGCCTCGGACCCCGAACACCGGCGCCGGATTGCCCGGCCCGCACGGCTCCAGGTGGCGCATCAGGCGCTCCAGCTCCTCGCTGACCATCCCGAGGGGCAGCTCCAGGTCCACGCGCTGATGCGGCACCAGGTCGTCGGGGCCCAGAAGCTCGCCGGCGACGCCCAGAAACGCAACACGGAACTCCTCGTAGCGGGCGCGGCGGATGGTGAGGCCCGCCGCCATCGTGTGCCCCCCGTACTTCTCCAGCGTGTGCCCCACGCGGTGCAGCGCGTCGTGCAGGTCGAACCCCAGGATGCTGCGGCCCGACCCCCGCCCCAGCTCCCCGCCCGGCTCCCAGCCGATCAGGAACGTGGGCCGTCCGAATCGCTCGACCAGCCGCGAGGCCACGATGCCGATGACGCCGGGGTGCCAGTCGTCGGCCGCCAGCACCAGGGCCCGGTCCTCGGCGCGCAGGGTCCGCTCCGCCACGTCGATCGCTTCCTCCAGGATGCGCTGGTCCAGGGCCTGACGGCGGGCGTTCAACGTTTCGAGCTCGCGCGCCAGGCGCGCGGCCTCGTCGGCATCATCCGTGAGCAGCAGGCGCAGACCGTCGTTGGCATCGCCGATGCGGCCGGCGGCGTTCAACCGGGGCGCGAGGATGAACCCGACGTGCCCCGCCCGCAGCGGGCGGCCCGCGAGGCCCGCGGCCTCGACCAGCGCGCGCAGCCCCGCCCAGCGCGAGTCGGCGAGCATCTTAAGCCCGTGGCGCACGAGGATGCGATTCTCGCCCGTCAACGGGACGACGTCGGCGACGGTTGCGAGGGCGACGTAGTCGAGGAAATGCAGCGGCAGGTTCTCCGACAGGGCCAGCGCCTGCACCAGGGCCTGGGCGAGCTTGAACGCGACCCCGGCGCCGCACAGATCCTTGTCGGTGGACGGACAGTCGGGGCGCCGCGGGTCGAGCACGGCGCTCGCCGGCGGCAGCTCGTCGCCGGGCAGGTGGTGATCGGTGACGATCACCTCGATCCCGGCGGCCCGTGCCGCCCGGACGGCCTCGATGGCGGTGATGCCGCAGTCGCAGGTGATGATGAGGCGCGCCCCCATCCGCTGGGCGGCCGCCAAGCCGGCGGGCCCGAAGTCGTAGCCGTCGCGGAGGCGGTGGGGGACGAACGCCTGGACGGTCGCGCCGGCGGCGCGCAGCACGCGCGCCAGCATCGCCGCAGCGCACTGACCGTCCACGTCGTAGTCGCCGTGCACGAGGATGGGGTGACCGGCGCGCACCGCGCGGGTCACGAGCTCCAGCGCGACCCGCATGTCCGCCCACAGGAGCCCGTCGCTCAGCCCGGCCAGCTCGGGGCGCAGGAACGCTTTGGCGGTGTCGGGGGCGCCGTACCCGCGTTGCACGAGGAGCGTGGCGAGCGGGAGGGGGAGATGCAACTCGGCCGCCAGCGCCTGTGTCGTGTCAGGATCGGCCGGAGCCGCGATCGCCCAGCGCGCGGGAGGGAGAATCATTCCGCCGCGTACAGGAGGACGCCGCACGCCTCGCAGGCTTCGATCGACGCTCCCCGTTGCACGAGGACGCGTCGCTGCGTGGGGACCGACGTGAAGCAGTGGCCGCAGGCGTCACCGTGGAGGGCGTACAGGGCGAGCGGCGCCTTGCCGCGGCGGATGCGCTCGTAGCGACCGAGGAGCCCGCCGTTCACGAGCTTGGCCGCGGCCTCGCGCTCGGCGACCGCCCGCTCGCGCTGCGCGGCCAGCTCCTCGCGACGCCCGGCGAGGGCTTCGCGCTCCGCGGCCTGCGCCTCGCGGACATTGGCGACGGCCTGCTCCGCTTCGATCACCTTGAGCTCGGCTTCCGTCACCAGGTCGCCGGAGCGCATGAATTCGGCCTCCTCCTTCGCCAGCACCGAGCGCGCGAGGTCGAGCTCGGCCATCAGGGTCGAGGCCTCTTTGGCCCCGCGGACCCATTCGAGGCGTTGTCGTCGCTGCTCCTGCATGGTCCGATAGCTGGCGATCTTGCCTTCGAGCTCGTCGCGACGGCGCCCGGCTTCTCCCACGCCGCGCCGTGCCGCCTCCAGGGCCCGCTCGGCCGCGGCGAGGGCGTCGTCCAGCGTTTGTTGCTCCGGGGCGAGCGCAACGAGCGCCTCGTCCACGGCGCTCACCGCCTGATCCTTCTCCTGCAGGGCCAGCAACGCTTCAAGATCCGGGTGCACCGCTCCTCCTCCTCGCGATTTTGTATCGGGGGAACTTCACGCGCAGCGCGTCGAAGACGCGCCGCTTCTCCACCAGCAATGCCGCCTGCTCGTCCGGCGCCGCGACGGTGAGCTGGCGGTCCAGCTCGTCGATCGCGCGCTCCAGCTTGCGCGCCTCCAGCCAATTCAGCGCCCGCTCGAACAGCGCGTCGGGCTCGTTGCCGGCCAGACCTTCCGCCTTCAGCTCTTCGTACGCGCGCGCGGCGGTCTCGTCGAGGCGATCGGGGGCGTCGGCCCGGGCGGCCTCGAACACGGCGCGGTACGCCGGGAACTCAAACTCCTCGGCGCCGACGGCCTCGAGCACCTTCGCCCGCCAGGGCTCGCCCTCGAGGAGCAGGAGGAGCAGAGCCTTCTCGGCACTGGTGGGAAGGGCGGTCAGGCGGTCGGGCGGTCGGGCGGTCGGAACAGCCTCTTCACCGCCAGACCGCCCGTCCCCCCGTCCGCCCCCTATCGCCACCTCGCGCTCCAGGACGTCCTTCCGCACGCTCGCGACCTCCGCCGCGCGGGAGAGGTACAGCTCGCGCGTGATCGGGTCGGCGACGGCGCGGATAGTGGGCAGCAGGCGGTCGAGCGCGCGGCGCCGCCCGGGCAGCGAGGCGAAGAAGCCGCGCCGCTCCAGGATCTGGATCTTGCGCTCGAACACGTCCACCGCGTCCTTCACCGTCTGCTCGAGCGCCGCGCCGCCCTGCCGTTGCACCAGCGTGTCCGGGTCCTCGCCCTCGGGCAGCGTGGCGACGCTGACCCGCAGCCCGTGGCGCAGCAGCTCGTCGCCGGCGCGGAACGTGGCGCGCAGGCCCGCCTCGTCGGAGTCGTAGAGCAGGATCACGTGGGCGGTATAGCGGCGCAGCAAAAGACCCTGGTCGGCGCTGAGTCCCGTGCCGAGCGGGGCCACGACTTCTTCGATGCCCGCCAGGGCGAGCCGCAGGACGTCGAAGTAGCCCTCGACGAGGATCGCGCGCTCGGTCTTGCGCATCGCATGCTTCGCCACGTCGAGGTGATAGAGCAGCTTGCCCTTGTGGAAGATCGGCGTGTCGGGCGAATTCAAGTACTTCGGCTCCCCTTCCCCGAGAATCCGGCCGCCGAACCCCACGACCCGGCCGCGCAGGTCGTGGATCGGGAACAGCAGCCGGCCGCGGAACCGGGGGACGACGCTCCCATCCTCCTCTTTCTTGCGTGTCAGACCCGCCTCGAGCAACACATCGTCACGCACGCCCAATCCTTTCATTGCATCCAGGAAGGCGGCGCCGCGCGGCGCGTAGCCCAGGCCGAAGAGTCCCGCCCCTTCGAGGTCCACGTGGCGGCCCTGCAGATAGCTGCGGGCGATCTCCGCTTCGGGAAGCTCGCGCAGCTGGCGGGCGAACCAGTCCTGCGCAACGGCGACGGCGGAGAACAAGGGCTCCCGGGGGTCGGGGCCGCTGGGGCCGCGCTCAGGGATGGTGATGCCGACTTTCCGGGCCACTTCGCGCACGGCGGTCGGGTAATCCATGCCGAGGCGCTTCATATAGAAGGTGAAGACGTCGCCCGCCTCGTGGCAGACGAAGCAGTAGAACATCCCCTTCTTCGGGATCACGGCGAAGTTGCGGTTTTTGCCGCCGTGGAACGGGCAGGGGCCGCGGAAGTCGCTCCCTTGCCGTTTGAGCTCGACGTGCTCGCCGATGATGGTGACGAGATCGGCGGCCTCCCGCACCTGTTCGATGACGTCGTCGGGAATGGTCACGCGTCGGACCGGCGGACCGGCGGACCGGCGGACAATTGGACCTGGGAAGAATCGAGCACGAGGCGTACCGAACCCGCTTGGACGACTATTTCACCATTGTCCCGAACTTCCACTACGGTTCCGCCGACTCCGCCAGCGGTCTGCACACGGTCTCCCACCTTCAGCGCTGTTTGTCCGCCCGTCCGCCGGTCCGCCGGTCCGGCGGTCCGCTCGATCGCTTCCTCCACCATGCGCCGCGCCTGCTTGGCCGTCGCCTCGTCCACCGCCGCGCGCGCTTGACCGAGCGCGGCCTCGACCGTCTTACGCGCCTCGAGCAGGTACGCCCGCGCCCGCTCGCGCGCTTCCTTGTCCAGCGCGCGTTCGCGCGCCAGCAGGCCGCGCTCGCGCTCCGTCACATCGTCGAGTCGGCTCTGCAGCTCCGCGGCCCGTTCCCGGGCGGCGGTCTCGGCGGCATCCAACGCGACCGCGCGCGCCTCCTGCTCGCGCGCCCGCGCTTCGACGGCGGCGAGCAGGGCGTCGAGGGCGCGCTCCGCGTCCGGCACGGCTCCCTCCGCTTCGCGCAGCACGTCGGCCGGCACGCCGAGCCGCCGGGCGATCGCCAATCCGTAAGAGCGGCCCGGCACCCCCTTCAAGAGACGATAGGTGGGCGTCAGGGTCTCGGCATCGAACTGCAGCGACGCGTTCACGATGCCGACGGTCTCGGCCGCCAGCTTCTTCAACGCCCCGAGATGTGTGGTCGCCAGCGTGACCACGTGGCGGCGCGTCAGCGCCTTGAGCGTCGCGGCCGCCAGCGCCGCGCCCTCGGCCGGGTCGGTGCCGCTGCCGATCTCGTCCAACAGCACGAGGCTCGTGGGGCCGGCGCGCTCCAGGATGTCGCGCACCGCCGCGACGTGAGCCGAAAACGTCGAGAGGCTCGCGGCGATCGACTGGCGGTCGCCGATGTCGGCGAAAATTTCGTGGAAGACCGGCAGGCGCGACTGCGGGCCGATCGGCGGAATCACGCCACTCTGCGCCAGCAGGCACGCGAGGCCGACCGCCTTGATCAGCACCGTCTTGCCGCCGGTGTTGGGGCCGGAGACGAGGACGGTCCATTCGTCGGAGGCAAGTTCTAAATCGAAGGGAACGACGACCACCTCCCCGCCCTCCAGCAGCGGGTGACGGCCCGCGTGGATCTCGAGCGGCCCGTCGCCCACCGCGGGGGCGAAGCCGTTCACCTCCACGGCGTAGCGGGCGCGGGCACAGAGGTCGTCGAAGGCGATGCACATCTCCCAGGCCGCGGCGAGCCGCTCGCGGTGCGGCCGCAGCAGGTCGGTCAGCTCGCGCAGCACCCGCTGCACCTCCCGCTGCTCGGCAGCCTCCAGATCGCGCAGCTCGTTGCCGAGCTCGATGACCTCGGGCGGCTCGACGAACATCGTCGCCCGGCTGGCCGAGGCGTCGTGTACAATGCCGCCGACGCGGCTCCGCGACGTGGCGCGCACGGGGATGACGTAGCGGTTGTTGCGCACGGTCACGGTCGCATCGGCGACGGTGTCCTGCGGGTCGAGGTCGTGGAGCAAGGCTTCGAGTCGCGCGATGAGGCGCTGGCGCGTCTCGCGCACCGCCTTGCGGGCCTTCGCCAGGTCGCGCGAGGCGCCGTCGAGCACCTCGCCGTCCGGGCCGATGGCCGCCTTGAGCCGCGCATCCACGTCTTTGGGGGGCGGCTCGACCCGGAGGGCGGCGGTGCGCGCGGCGTCCTTCGCCAGGCGCCCCAGCTCGGCGGCGGTGAGTCGCGCCGCGACCAGCGTCGCCGCCACGAGTCCCAGCGTGAGCCCGTCGAGGGCGCTGCCGGGAACGGCGAGGAGGTCGAGGGCGGGAGCGATGTCGGGAACCGGTTCAGCGCGGATGGAGTCGTCGGTGATGAGGAGGCTCTGCAGCTCGGCGACCTGGGCGAGGGCGGCGCGGACGGTGTCCGGGTCGCAGCCGGGGCGCCGCGCCTTGACCCGCGCGGCGCCGAGCGGGCCGACGGCGTGCGCCGCCACCCGCTCGAGGGCGGCGGAAAACTCCAACGTGTCCAGCACGGAGGGCGCGATCTCGCCCACCTCATTCATACGGTCGCCGCCAGCTCCTCGCGGGCGATCTGATTGACGACTTTGCCGTCCGCCCGGCCTTTGAATTTCGGCATGACCTGCCCCATCACCTGGCCCAGATCCTTCGCGCCGCCCGCGATCGCCTCGCGGACCGCGGCGCGGATATCCTCCGACGCCGCTTCCGGCGGCAGGAACTCCTCGATGATCCTGATCTCCGCGGCCTCCTTGTCCTCGAGGTCCTTGCGCCCACCCTTGGCGTACATCTCGATCGCCTCGCGCCGGCGCTTAATCCCGCGGCGCAGGACCTCCATCGCCTCGACGTCGGAGACGGGGTGCTTGAGCTCGATGTCGCGGTTCTGGAGGTCGGCGAGGATGGTCGAGAGGAGCAGCGTGCGGGCCTGATCTCGGTTTTTCCGGGCCTCGTTCATGGCCGCGCGCAGCCGGTCGGACAGGCTCGGGGGCAAGTGGCTCAGTAGGCTCGGGTGCGGCGGCCCTTGCGGCGCGCCGCGCTCATCTTGCGCTTGCGACGCTCGCTCGGCTTTTCGTAGTGACGGTGCTTGCGCAGGTCGGACAGGATCCCCGCCTTCTCACACTTCTTCTTGAAGCGCCGCAGCGCCCGCTCGAAACTCTCGTCATCGTGGATGATGACTTCCGGCATTCCCCGTCACCTCTGTCCCGGCCCCGCGGGGCCTGCTAAGTGGGAAAGACGCAAAAAGTTAACGCGACAGGGGGATGAGGTCTACCCCGGCGGCCACGTCATCGGCCGGCCGCCCAGCAGGTGCACGTGCAGATGGAAAACGGTCTGACCGCCGTCGGGGTTGGTGTTGAGGACGACGCGATAGCCGCGCTCGCCGATCCCGGTCTCCTGTGCGAGGTCGCGAGCAAACGCCAGCAGCTCGCCGAGCAGCGCTGGATCCTTCGCCTGATTCAGCGACGCCACATGCTGCGTGGGGATCACGAGCACATGCGTCGGGGCCTGGGGGTTCATGTCCTTGAAGGCCACGAACCGCCCGTTGCGTTTGACGATCGCGGCGGGAATCTCGCCCGCGGCGATCTTGCAGAAGACGCAATCGCTCATGTCAGATGCCCAGCGCTCCTTTGACCTGCTTCCAGAAGACCTTGGCGGCGTCTTCCGATGGTGGACTCCCCTCCTGCTGCGCGAGCTGCTTGAACAGCTTCTCCTGCTCGGGGGTGAGCTTGGTCGGCGTCCACACGTGCACGCGCACGTGCAGATCGCCGCGCCCGCCCTCGCCCAACCGCGGCAGCCCCTTGCCGCGCACGCGGTAGATCGTACCGGTCTGCGTTCCCTTCTGGATGCGCAGCGTCGTGGGCCCGTACGGCGTCGGGACTTCCACTTCGGCGCCGAGCGCTGCCTGACTGAACGAGACCGGGAGGTCGAAGACGAGGTCGTCGCCCTGCCGCTCGAAGCGCGGGTCTTCGGCGATCTCCAGGACGGCGACGAGGTCGCCCCGCGGACCGTTGCGCGGGCCGGGCACGCCCTGGCCCCGCATGGTGAGGTAATGGTGGTCGGCGACGCCCGCCGGCACGTCGATGCTCAGCGTCTTTTCGGCTTTGACGCGCCCATCCCCGCGGCACGTCGGGCAGGGATCGGGGATCACCGTCCCCTCGCCCGCGCACGTGGGGCACGACGCGACGGTGAGCAGCTGGCCGAACAGCGACTGGGCCTGGCGGCGCACCTCGCCGGTGCCACCGCAGGTGCCGCACGTCCTCGCCTGCGTGCCCGGCTTGGCACCGCTGCCGCCGCACGTCGCGCACGGCTCGAGGGTGCGGATGCGCACCGACTTCGTGGTGCCGGTGGCGACCTCGTCCAGGGTGAGGCGCAGCGTCACCTTCAGGTCGGCCCCGCGCCGCTGGTCGCGCTGCGCGCGCTCGCCGCCCCCAAACAAAGCATCGAAACCGCCCAGGTTTCCAAAATCGCGCATGAAGATGCTGAGCGCTTCGGAAAGGTCGAAGTGTGAGAAGCCGAAGCCCGAGCCCCCGCCCCGCACGCCGGCTTCGCCGTAGCGGTCGTAGGCGGCGCGCTTGTCGGGGTCGCGCAGTACCTCGTAGGCCTCGGTGATCTGCTTGAACTTTTCCTCGGCTACCTTGTCCCCATCGTTGCGATCGGGGTGGTACTCCATCGCGAGCCGGCGATACGCCTTCTTGATCTCGGCCTCGGAGGCGCCGCGTGGGACGCCGAGCAGGTCGTAGTAGCTCACGCGAGCAGCTCTCCGAGCAGGCGGCTCGTGTGATCGACGAGCGCGACGATCTTGTCGTACGGCATCCGCGTCGGGCCGAGCACGCCGATGACGCCGGCGAACGGACCCGAGCGGTACGGCGCGGTGACCAGGGTGAAGGGCGCGAGCTGCGGACTCTGGTGCTCCCCGCCGATCGTCACCGTCAGCCCGGCGCCGAGACGCTCGGCGAGCGCGTGGCGCAGCAGATCGCGGCGCTCGGTCACCTCGAGCAACCCCTGCAGCCGCTCCGTGGTCGCGAACTCGGGCTGCCCCGCGAGCCGCTGCGTCCCCGACAGCACGACGCCGCTGCCGGGCGGCTCAGCGCCCGCCGGCATGTCGAACAGATCGCCGGCCTCCTGGATGAAGATGTTGATCAGCTCGCCGGCCCCCCCGGCTCCTGTGTCGGGCGCCGCGTCGCGCAGCCGGTCGGCGAGCGTGGCGCGAATCTCGCGCAGCGTCAGCCCCGCGAGCCGTTCGTTCAAGACCACGGCGACCTGGGCCACGGCATCGGCCGCGAGGTGCTGTGGAATCTCGACGAAGATCGTGCGCATCACGCCGCTCTTCAGCGTCATCACCAGCAGCAGCCGCTCGGACGAGACCTGAATCAGCTCGAGCCGTTCCAGCAATGCGTTCTCGAGCGACGGCCCCACGGCCACCCCCAGCTCCTTGGTGAGCACGCCCAGCACCTGGGCGGCGCGGTACAGCAGCTGATCCACGGCCGAGCGCTCGCCGGCCAGCTCCTCGCGAATCTGGTCGGCCTGCGTGCGGGTGATCGCGCTGGGGTGCATCAGCGAATCGACGTAAACGCGGTAGGCGATGTCGGTCGGAATCCGCCCGGCGGAGGTGTGGGGGTGGTAGAGGTACCCCTTCTCCTCCAGGTCGCTCATCGTGTTGCGGATCGTCGCCGCGGAGAGGCCGAGCCCGAGGCGCTTGGCGATGGTCCGGCTGGCGGCCGGCTCCGCCGTTTGGACGTACGCGTCGATGACTGCCTCGAGCACCTGCCGCTCCCGTTCCGACAGCGGTGTGCTCATGTTAGCTCAACCTCTTTCCGGCCAGCAATTTACGAACTAGCGGCCGAAAGGGTCAAGTCGCGCACCAATGCATCGAGGCGCAGCCAGCCCTCTGCCCTGCACACTACCCGATCCCCCGCCACCTTCACCCACCCTGTCCCCACCCAGGCGGTCAGGCGGTCGGGCGGTAGGGCGGTCAACGGCAATCCCTCCGAAGTTCGTAACGCGAGGTAGATCCGCTCCAGCTCGCGCTGCTCGTCCGTGAGCACCTCCTCGGCCTCGACCGGCGAGTGGCCGGCGGCGACGGCGCGGCGGTACGCCTCCCACGCGGCCAGGTTCCAGAAGCGCGACCGCCCGTCGAAGGAATGCGCCGCGGGTCCCAGCCCGCGATACGGCCGGCCCGACCAATACGCGGAGTTGTGCCGCGAGTGGCGGCCGTCCCGGGCGGCGTTCGAGACCTCGTAGAACCCAAATCCCGCCGCGCCGAGGCGCTCGTGCGCGAAGAGATACTCCTCGGCGTAGCGGTCGTCGTCGGGCGCCGCCGCCGCGCCGCGGGAGACCCAGCGCGCCAGGGGCGTGCGCTCCTCGATCGTGAGGCCGTACAGCGACAGGTGATCGGGCGCTAAGCGGATCGCCTCATCAAGATCGCTTCGCCAGTCGCGCTCCAGCTCCACCGGCAGCGCGAAGATCAGGTCGAGCGAGATGTTGTCGAACCCCGCCGCGCGCAGCGTCCCCATGGCCGCGCCGATGCGCGCTACATCGTGCACGCGGTGCATCCAGCGCAGCACGCGGTCGTCGAAGGATTGGGCGCCAAGGGAGACGCGGTTGATGCCGGCGAGGCGCCAGGCGGAGGCGGAGGCGGGGGTGACGTCTTCGGGGTTGGCCTCGAGGGTCACTTCAACGTCGTTGAGAGTTCGCTCGCCATTTGCCCCGGGGCGCCGCCCCGGGGTCAGCCCACCCGAAACGGCTTCCTGGATCAGGGCTGCGATCGCTTCCGGTGGCAGGAGCGACGGGGTGCCGCCGCCGAAGTAGATGGTTTCCCGGACCCCCCGGGGCGCCGCCCCGGGGTTGACCCACCCGGATGAAACCTGGATCGTGGCAAGCTCCGCTCGGACGGCGTCCACGTACTCCCGGGCCGGGATTCGTTTACGCACGGCGATCGAGAAGTCGCAATACGAGCAGCGGCGGCGACAGAAAGGGATATGAAAGTAGAGATGGGGCACAACTGCAAGCTAATGCGGAGTGTGGAATGCGGAATGCGGAATTTCAGGGCAAGGTCGCTCGCGGTGCGACCTCCCCTTGAGATTCCGCATTCCGCATTCCGAATTCCGCATTCAATGAGAACCTCATCCCCGCCTCCTGCCGCACCACCCCCCGCAGCTCCAGCTCCGTGAGCGCCGTGAGCACGTCCGCTGTCGGGGCGTTGGCGACTCCAGTCAAGCCATCGACATGCCGCGGCTCGGTGGCCAGGGCATCCCAGAGGGTCTTCTGGAGTGGCGAGAGATCCGTCGGTGGAGTTCGCTCGCAAGGGGCGCCGGGGCATGGCCCCGGGGTCAGCCCACCCGAGCCGAGCCCTAGTTCCTCGAGGATGTCTCCCGCGCACAGAGCTGGCTTCGCCCCCTGCTGGATGAGCTTGTTGCAGCCGAGCGATGTGGGGCTTGTAATCGGCCCCGGGACCGCCAGCACCGCCCGGCCCTGGTCGAGCGCCGCGTCGGCGGTGATGAGCGCGCCCGACCCAGCCGCGGCTTCGACGATGACGGTCGCCGCGGCGAGGCCGGACACGAGCCGATTGCGGCGGGGAAACGTGTGCGCGTGGGGGCGTTCGCCGGGGGGCAGCTCGGTGATGAGACAGCCGCGTGCGACCATGCGGTCGTACAGGGCGCGGTTCGCCGCGGGATAGACGACGCCGAAGCCGTTGCCGAGCACGCCCACCGAGGCGCCGCCGGCGTCGAGGGCGGCGGTGTGCGCGATGGCGTCGATGCCGCGCGCCATGCCGCTCACCACGACGGCGGCGGACGCGACCCCGGCGGCGAGCAGCCGCGCCGCCTCCGCGCCGTACGTCGAGTGATTCCGACTGCCGACGATGGCGACCGCCGGCCGTGCGAGCAGGGCGACGTCGCCCCAGGCGAACAGTAACGCGGGCGGCTCGGGGACCTCGTTCAGGAGCGCCGGGAACGCGGCATCCTCCGGCAGCACCACGACGGCGCCGAGCTTCGCGAGCTGATCGAGCACCTCGGCGCCGCGGCGCACCGGCGCGCCGCGAATGGCCGTGGCGGCCGCCTTGGAGAACCCGGGGAGGCTCGCGAGAGCGCCGTGCGGCGCCTGGATCGCGCCGCCCGCCGATCCGAACGCGGCGATCAATGCGCGCAGCCGCGCCGCACCGATCCCGGGGATCTGCGCGAGCGCGAGGTAGGCCGCTACTTCGTCACGACTGCGCTCTGGAGCGTCCGCCATAGCGACTCGAGGAGATCCGACAGGCCCTCACGCGTCACCGCTGACACTGCGAGAACGGGCGCCCCTTCGTCAGTGCGGAGTGCGGGGTGCGGGGTGCGGGGTGCCAACAGATCGATTTTCGTGAGCACCACCACGTGCGGTTTCGCCGCAAGCTCGGGACCGTACAGCGCGGCTTCCCGCCGCAGCAGCTCGTACGTCGCTTGCGGGTCGGGGCTGTCGGCGGGCACGAGCACGGCGATCAGCCGCGTGCGCTCGACGTGCTGGAGGAAGCGCAGCCCCAGGCCCTTCCCCGCGTGGGCGCCCTCAATGATCCCCGGGATGTCGGCCACGACGAAGGAGCGGTGGTCCGACAGCCCCACGACGCCGAGGTTGGGCTCGAGGGTCGTGAACGGGTAGTCGGCGATCTTGGGGCGCGCCGCCGAGATCACCGACAGCAGCGTGCTCTTGCCGGCGTTGGGCTCGCCGAGCAGCCCGACGTCGGCGATGAGCTTCAGCACCAGCTCGAGGCGGCGCTCCTCGCCGACCTCACCGGGCTCCCACTCGCGGGGGCTCTGGTGCGTCGGCGTCGCGAAGCGGGCGTTGCCGCGGCCGCCGCGGCCCCCCTTGGCCACGAGCAGCGTCTGGCCCGCCTCGACGGCCTCGCCGAGCAGCTCACCGGTGTCGGCGTCGCGGATCACGGTGCCGGGCGGCACGGGGAGGATCAGATCGTCGCCCGACCTTCCCGTCATGTTCTTGCCCTTGCCGTGCACGCCGCGCTCCGCGTTCCAGTTGGTGCGGTACCGGTAATCGAGCAGCGTGGCGAGGTTGGGGTCGGCGCGGACATACACGCTGCCGCCGTGCCCGCCGTCGCCGCCGTCGGGCCCGCCTTTGGGGACGAACTTTTCGCGGCGAAAGCTGGATGCGCCAGCGCCGCCCGGCCCGCCGGCCACTTGCACAACCGCCCGGTCGATGAACATCAGCGTCGAGATGAATGCGGAGTGCGGAATGCGGAATGCGGAATTGAAGGGGGAGCTCGACGCGCCGTTCTGATCGACGACACAACGATGGCCACCAGCTGTCCGGCTTCGTCGCGCAAGGCTACCACACGTGCCTCTTCGGCCATAGCGCGTTCCGCGATGAGATCGAGCCAGAACTGCGCCTCGTCCGCTTCCTCCTCAACGATACCCAACTTCGCCAAGAACTCCGCGCGCGAGCGCGCCCGGCACGCCGACCGGTAGTTGGCCGCGACCGAGGTGCCGGCGCGCAGTAGCTGATAGCCCAGAACATTGCCGCTCCTCGAGCGGGGTAACTCCTCGACGAGCTGGATCACCCCGAGGGCGAATTCGCGGGTGCGAGCCTTCAGGTCAACTGGCGGCACGACCTTGCCTTTCGATTCCGCATTCCGCATTCCGCATTCCGCATCTAGAAGCTCCGATCGCGCACATCCGCCCAAACCTCCCAGACCTTCAATGCGCGCGCCGCGTCCAAGTCCCCCTCCACCACCGCCAGCACCTGATCGACCTCCTCGCGCGTCGAGCCGGTGAACAGCGCGCCGCGCAGGTGCGCGTGCAGCTGGCGCGGCGTCGGGAGCATGGCGATCGCCGCCAGGGTGCACAGCTCGCGCCGCTGCGCGTCGAGGCCGGGGCGGCTCAGCACCTTCCCGTAGGCGTCCACCACCACCAGCGCCTCGAGGGCGGGATGCAGCCCGCGCAGATTCAGCAGCAGCTTGTGATAGGTGCGCCCATACACCTCCGCGCACAGCTTCGTCCCGCGCTCTTTCCACAGCGCCCAGTGATCGTGCGCGAGGTCCTCTCCGGCCGTGGCCACGGGCCCGGCGACCTCCCGCCACACGCCGAACGCCATCAGCGTGAGCGGATACCCGACGTTGTGGAGGCTCTGCAGCAGCAGCTCCTCCATCCACTCCGCCGGCACTTGGGCCGCGCGCGCGACGGTCATGCGCTCGCGCAGCTGCGCCTCGTCGCCCTTGGCGACCGCGGTAGCGACCCGAATCAGCGCAATGGTGCGCGCTTCAAGCATACCCATCCCCCATCCCCCATCCCCCATCCTTTTGTTTCTCCAACCCCCCATTTACCCGCAGCTCGCCCACCTTGTCGCCCCGGGAGTTGATGTGGTCCCGCACGGTGAGCGACTCGGGCTGCGGCTTCACCCCGAGGTCGGCCAGCACCGCCGCGATCGCCAGCGCCGCGGCAGCACTGTTGCCGTCTTCGACCTTGAGGGTGATCCCCAGCCCTTCGGGCACGATCAACGCGCTGTACACGCCCTCGGCGCCGACCTTGGCGAGCACACGGCCGGGATGCGCGCGCATCAGGTCGGTGCAGGGGCGACCGGAGCCGGCGATGAGGTCGGGGTGGCGAAGCATGGACTGCACAATGCGGAGTGCGGGGTGCGGAGTGCGGGGTTTCAGTGGGAGGTCGCTTGCCTCGCGACCCTCTCCGTTAGACCCCGCACTCCGCACTCCGAACCCCGCACTCTCCTGGTTCGGCGCTGGACTCGATAGCCGCGCATATGCGAGGGCCATATTCCGCAGCGGCAGCGCATAACACACCACCCCACACCCATCCGTCGCCGTGCCGAGGCGCTGCACCGGGACGTCCGTCCAACGGCTCACTTCCTCCAGGCAACGCTGCTGCACAGGGTGCTCGGGGCGCGTGTAGAACTCGGTCGGCCAGCCGTGGTGGCGCGCCAGTGCCAGCATCCCCGTGTGCTTGCCGGAGCAGTTCGAGTACACGGCGGTGAGCCGCACGCCGCGGGTCTGGTAATCCTTGGCCACGGCTTCCGAGAGTGGCGGGTGGGGGCCGCACAGGAGATCGCGCTCGCCGCAGCCGACCTTCTTCAAGAACGCGCGCACCAGCTCGACGTGCCGCGGCTCGCTGGAGTGCGAGGCACAGGCGATGGCCAGCTCCTCGGATGTCAGCCCGAAGCGGTCGGCGGCGCCATCGGCGACGAGCGGCAGCGCCTGGAACGGCTTGGCCGCCGAGCGCCAGAAGGTCACGAGGTCGGGGTCGCCGGCGCGCGCGACAAGGCGCCCCTCGCCGTCCACGACCGCGACGTGGACGCGATGGCGGGATTCGACGATCGATCCACGCCAAGACTCGATGAACATGGCGCGCAAAATACATGGAAACCGTCCCGCAGGGTGGGCTCGCCTCTCGGGGGCCCCGGGCTCTCGCCCGGGGTCAGTAAGGCCATCGCGCCTGGGTAGTACGGACCCCGGGCGCCAGCCCGGGGTTCCCGGAACGACCAGCACGGTTGCCGGTTCTGGAAGCGATAGCCATCTTGCGCGCTCCATGCGCATCGCTGCTCTGCTCGTCCTGCTGGCGACCGGTGACCTGCTCGCCCAGGGATCCCCGTTTGTGCCGATCAGCAGTCCTGCCACCGCGCTCGCCGAGCATTTGATCGCCCGCGGCGTCATGGCCGACCCGTCGCCGCTGACGCGGCCGTTCGACCGCGGCGCGCTGGTGCGCGCGCTCCAGGCCGTGGACACGACGGCGCTGTCCGGGGGCGAGCGGCGCGCCGTGCACTCGGCACTCGCAGATCTCGACATCCGCGAGCGCGGCGCGTTCGGACGGTTGGACGGGCACATCGGCGCGGCGGCCGCGACCTACCCCGTGCGCGATCCCCTGGAGCTGGATCGCGGCGTGCCGGTGCGCTCGCCCGGCAAGTCCCGCGGCTTCGTCTCGGGCGGCCTGGACCTGACGCTGCTGTACGGTCCCCTGGTCGTCGTGACGCACCCGTACTTCGACACCCGCCTCAAGTACGACCCTGACTATGAAGGAAAGAAGGACCGGGTGATCGCGGGGCGGAACGCGGAGGCGTACGTGCGCGCCGTGTGGCGCTACGGCGAAGTGTTCTTCGGCTCGGTGGATCGCAACTGGGGTCCGCCCGCCGTGCCGGGCCTCCTGGTATCGCCCGCTCCTTACGGCTACGACCACTTCGCGGTCACGATCGGCACGCCGAGCTTCCATATAGAAGGATTGCTGACGCAGCTCGACGACGTGGACGACACGACCGGGACGCCCAACCACCGCTACTTCGTCGCGCACCGCCTGGTGATCCGGCCGCCGGGGCGCACCACGCTGGTGCTGTGGGAGGGGAACGTCCTGGCGGGGCCAGACCGGCAGCTCGAGCCCTGGTACGCCAACATCTTCACCCTCGGCCTATTGCTGCAGTACGATCAGGACTCGCGCACCAACAGCCTGTTGGGATTCGACCTCCAGACACGCCTCGGCGGCGTGACGACGTTCGGATCCTTCCTGCTCGACGACATCCAGATCGACAAGAAGACGGCGGGGGACAGCGAGCCGCCGTCATACGGGTTCACCCTCGGCGCCCAGGGAGGGTTGGGGCGCGCCAGCTGGAGTGCGTTCTACACTCGGGTCACGAATCTCACCTATCGGACGCCGAGCCCGCCGGAAGCGGTGATGCGACGCGACGTGGGGTTGGGACGCAACTTCTCCGACTACGACCAGCTCACCGTGCGCGCCGGCTGGTACGCGGGACCGGGAGTGCTGCTGTCGCCCGAGGCAACGCTGGTGCGCCAGGGCGCGGGCGACTTCCGCCTCCCCTACCCGCCGGTCGCGGCGTATGATACGACGCCGACGTTCCTGGCCGGCGTCGTGCAGCGGACGCTGCGCCTCGCCATCGGCGCCGAGCTGGCGCGGGCGCGGTTCACGGTGAGCGCAGACGCTGGCGTGCATCTTCTACACAATGCGGGACATGTGACGGGAGCGAGCGAGACACGGTTTGTCGGGCGGATCGCGGTGACGTACCGGTTTCGGAAAGAGAGCGTACTTCCGTGAACGCGGAATGGGGAATGCGGAATGCGGAATCTCAAGGGGAGGTCGTACTGCGAGTGACCTTGCCCCGCAATTCCGCATTCCGCATTCGACATTCCACATTGGAATCATTCCGCATTCCGCATTCGCCATTCCGCATTTGCGCGCCATGACCGAACCTCTCCGCTTCACCCGCGATCGCCTGGCCGCCTTGCTCAAGAAGATGGCCGAGTGCCGCATCGTCGTGGTCGGCGACGCGATGCTCGACATCTATCTCGCGGGGGACGCCGAGCGCATCTCCCCCGAGGCGCCGGTACCCGTGGTCACGGTGCGGGGGCGGCGCTACGCGCTGGGCGGCGCGGCGAACGTGGCGGCGAACGTCGCGACGATCGGCGCCGAGTGCCGGCTGGTGGCGGTGGTGGGCGACGACGCCCGCGCCGATTCGGTGCGCGCGGAGATGGCCCAGAACCGCCTCACAGACAAGCACCTCGTCGTCGCGGCGTCGCGACCCACGACGTCCAAGACCCGCGTCGTCGCCCGCGGCCAGCAGGTGGTGCGCATTGACGAGGAGGTCGAGGAGGCGATCCCGGACCGCGCGCTGGAGCAGGTGCTCGCCGCCCTCGACGGCGCCATGGCGGACGCCGACGCCCTCGTCATCGAGGACTACAACAAGGGCGTGCTGACGCCGGCCGTGATCGAGCGCGCGATGGCGCTGGGCAAGAAGCGCGGCGTCCCGATCGTCGTGGACCCCAAGTTCAAGAACTTCTTCGCCTACCGCGGCGCGGCGGTGTTCAAGCCCAACCGCCGCGAGCTGGAGCAAGCGATGGGCGCGGCGCTGGACCTCGACCGCCCCGATGCGCTCCCGACGTCCCTGGCGAAGCTCGGCGTCGACAACCTGCTACTCACGCTGGGCCCCGAGGGGATGGTGCTGGTCACCAAGGACGGGCAGATCTCCCGCATCCCCACGATGGCGCGCGAGGTGTTCGACGTCTCCGGCGCGGGGGACACGGTCACGGCGTGGGTGGGCACGGCGCTGGCGGCGGGGGCCGCGGTGCGGGAGGGAGCGCTACTGGCCAACTACGCCGCCGGGATCGAGGTCGCCAAGGCGGGGGTGGCCACCGTGTCGCCAGCCGAGGTGCTGGCGGTGCACGAGGCGGAGCATGATCAGCTGGGGAGGCTCAGGCGAGGGGGGCTGCTCTAGCGGTGACCCCGGGGCGCCGCCCCCCCCGGGGCCCCCCGCGCTGAATGGCCTTACGGCAGCGGCGTTAACCTGATGTTGGCGACCTTGACCGTGAACTCGTCGGTTTGGGGATTAATGAACAGCCGCAACGCCGCGCTGTAACGGGCCTGGCC
>WNGE01001702.1_pt1 | contig 36573 bp, 31 predicted proteins | sample 5400651 | NCBI WGS metagenome assembly WNGE01 (sample SAMN13153370, study PRJNA577476) | soil metagenome | isolation source: 60 cm soil or saprolite under grassland replicate 2 | place: USA:California | collected 2016-06-15
GTTACCGGAGCCATATTTTTAATTTTTACTTCAACAGATTTATCAAAACCAAATTTCTTTTTTACTTCCAGCCTTGTTCCTATATGAATATTTTTATGCTTTAGCAACTCCAGTAATTCCGTTGACTGGTCACCAACTGAAGTAACTTCTGCCTGTTTATTAAAAGGCATGTTAACGAGATTTATCTGTTGCTGCAACCTCATTTTACCATTGCTGTCCGGTATCGGATCTCCATGCGGGTCAAAACGCGGGTAGTTAAGAAATGCCTCCAGTTTCTCCACTAATTTTTCGCTGCCTATATGTTCCAGCTCTTCAGCCACCTCATGCACTTCATCCCAGCCAAACTGAAGTTTCTCTACCAAAAAATATTCCCATAACCTGTGTTTCCTTACGATACCTAATGCGATTTTTTTTCCCAGCGCACTTAAACAGAATTCTTTATAGGGCTCATACTGCAACAGCTTTTTTGACTTTAGCTTTTTCAGCATATCTGTAATAGAAGCAGGCCTGGCCCCCAGCATAGCTGCCAGCTCATTTGTAGTAACATAACCAGCCGACTGCTGCAGGTGATAAATGCTTTTTATATAATTTTCTTCAGCCTGTGTAAGCTTAGGTGACACTTAAAAAAATTTTAGGCAAATCTAAAAAATATTTCTTTTAAAACATTTACATTGGAATATTATATTTTTATATAAACATTTGTTAATGCACAAAATCCTTTTTGCTTTTCTTATCATTTCTGTTGCAGGGGGGTGTAAAAACAAACATGCCTCTTTATCAGGCAAGGAGCCGGTAGATATAAAAGATTTTATAGAAGCATTTCCAAAAATTACTTTGCCTTATCGCATTACAGATACCAATATGACAAGACTCGCAGATACTACTACCATTAGCTACGCAATATTTTCAGAATTTATACCGGATACCGTTCTGGCAAATGCATTTGGAAAAAATGCACAAAGGATGAAAATAAATCCGGTTGGTAAAATTCAAAAGGATGAAAAATTATACCTGCTCACTAATTTTATACTGAATAAAAAAACTATACTGCAAACATTTCTGTTTGATAAAAACAAATACTTATCTCATCTTGAATTAATAAACCAGGGTAATACGGATAATTATGTACATAGCGTGAACGTAACTTCTGAACCTGCTTTTATCATCAGCAGGGAAAAAATAAATCAGCAAAATGAATTGGTATATACTCGCAATGGTTATGCTTACAATGATGACTCCAAAACTTTTATTCCCGTTATGAACGACTCCAATGAAGATCTTAAAAGGTTGAATGAAATTATTAACCCGATTGACACATTTGCCGCAAAAAATAAACTCAGTGCTGATTACACTAAAGACAAACAAAATTTTATTTCAGTAAGAGATGGAACCCATCCTAACAAATACCTCTTTTTTATACACTTTGACAAGGATGGCTGCAAGGGTGAACTAAAGGGTGAAATGACTATGCGTGATGCAACACATGCATATTACCAGGAAAGCGGCGACCCGTGTGTTATTGATTTTACATTTTTCGGCAAAAGCATTACAGTTAAAGAACGCGGCAACTGTGGCAATCATCGCGGCATCAAATGCTTCTTTGATGATACTTACAGAAAAAAGAAAGAAGGCAAGACATCGGCTTCATCTAAGAATAAGTAATTTTTCTTTTATTATTTGCAATCTTATTACTTAATCTTACCTGTTTAATATATAAAAGTATTATAAGCAGGATTTATGTTTCGGAGCGCAAGTGATGCCTTGTAATCGGAACCATGAAGTGATTTTTTCGTGGATAATTGATTTTTATTTGTCTCAAAGAATCCAGCTCTGGCGGATTTGCGATGCAACAGGTGATTCTATAAAAAACTATTGCTGGTATCATAAAAAATTCGACTTATGCAGAAGTATAATCCCCTAATAATTTCGGTACGTAATTAATCCATAAAGCTTCATTAAGTGTCATTTAAACAATATTCATTGTGTGAAAAAGACATTTTAAAGAATAAACCATAAATTGCGTTCCTTTTTAAAATGCCAATAAAAATGAATTTCAGAAACTTCGCTGTCCCTTATCAAACAAATGAGCAGTATTCGAAACGGGTTGCCTATTTCTCGATGGAATTTGCCGTGCATAATGCTTTAAAGATTTATAGCGGTGGTCTTGGTTTTCTTGCAGGCTCACACATGCGCAGTGCCTATGAATTAAAACAAAATTTGATTGGGGTAGGCATTCTGTGGAAATATGGCTATTACGACCAGGCGCGCAACCAGGATCAAACATTGCAGGTAACATGGATGGAAAAAATTTATTCCTTTTTAGAAGATCCCGGTATAAAATTTCAGATACTGATACATGAACATCCGGTATGGGTAAAAGCATATTACCTTAATCCGGATACTTTTCAAACAGCACCATTATTTTTATTGAGTACAGATTTAGCGGAGAATGATTATGTGTCACAAACAATATGTCATCGTTTATATGATGCAAATGTTGCAACCAAAATAGCGCAATTTATTTTATTGGGTATAGGTGGCGCGAAGTTGATTGATGAAATTGGTTTTAATCCGGACCTCTATCATTTGAATGAAGCGCATGGTATTTCTTCTGCTTTTTACCTGCTCAAAAAATTCAAGAGTGTGGATATGTTGCGCAGGCATCTTGTGTTTACCACGCATACACCTGAAGAAGCGGGCAATGAAAAACATGATATTTACCTTTGTCATAAAATGAGCTATTTCGGGGGCTTAAGCATCGATGAAGTAAGAAGGTTAACAGGTATCCAGGATGATCAGTTCAATCATTCTTTAACAGCATTACGTTTTGCAAAACTTGCCAATGCAGTATCTCAATTGCATGGAAGAGTATCACGTGAAATGTGGAGCAAGTATGAAAATATTTGTCCAATTATTTCTATTACTAATGCACAAAATTGGAAATTCTGGGCCGATAAGCAATTATACAAGGCTCATGAAGATGGTAATGACGCGGTTTTTGACGACAGAAAAAAATACCTGAAGAGAAGATCTTTTTATAATCATGTTGCTGATCAAACGGGTAAATTACTTAGTCCTGATAAACTCACAATAGCATGGGCACGCCGGTTTGCAGGATATAAACGCGCAGATTTGATTACCCAGAATATGGAGCGTTTCAATAATCTTGTAAACAATACAAAATATCCGGTACAGATTATATGGGCCGGAAAGCCTTACCCTGTTGATTATCCTGCCATATCACAGTTTAATCATCTTGTTCATCTGAGCAAAAATTATAAAAATGTTGCAGTTCTTATTGGTTATGAATTATGGTTAAGCAAACGATTAAAACAGGCTGCTGATGTGTGGCTCAATAATCCGCGTGTGCCGCGTGAAGCATCCGGTACCAGCGGCATGACAGCAGCAATGAATGGCGCTGTAAATTTTTCAACTGATGACGGATGGATACCTGAATTTATCAATCATGGCAACAATGGTTTCCTGATACCAAAAGCAGATCAAAATGCCAATATACATGATCAGGATGAACATGATTTGAATTGCTTATACGAAATACTTGAAAAACAAATATTGCCTTTATACTATGATAACTATGATACATGGAGACAGATTATAAAAAATGGAATGAGGGATGTACGTTTCCAGTTTGACAGTAACCGTATGGCGCACGAATATTATGTGCTGCTGTATAAATAAATTGATTGCTGCTGATAAAATATTTGTCCCGTTACTTATGTAGCGGGATTTTTTTATCCGCAGGATCCTGCGAATGTACCAAACTGAAGAATAAGTATCAGGCATTTGTTGCGTCGCACTCTTGTACATTATACCTTTGAGCAGCAGCGTACTTCATTAAAATTATTCTCTTCGCAAGTAAAGCAAGTAAAGTGTCCTGCACTTAAGTATAGGACACTTAGTTCACTCAAAACATTCTTTTTATTATTCTCAATTTATGTGTGCGGTTTTCGGTAACAGAATGTATGATGCCTGCATCATCAATCGGATCAATATGCACATAACCGGCAGCATGAATAATTGTATTATTGTTTAACAGTATTCCCGTATGAATTATTTCGCCGGCTTCATTGTCAAAAAAGGCAAGATCACCGGGAATGGCTTCCTGCAGAAAATTTATTGTTTGTCCAAATGTTGCCTGCTGGTAAGCATCACGTGGTAAATATATTCCCATCATTTTAAAAACCTGTTGTGTAAACCCGCTGCAGTCAATTCCAAAAGAACTTTTGCCACTCCACAAATAAGGTGTATTCAAAAATTGAAGAGCAAGTTGTTTTGCAAATGAACCATTTGCCTGTACATCTTTTATTAAAAGATAATTGTTGCTGTGAAATTGAATTTTGTATTCGCCTGCTTCTATATCTTCATAAATAGGAACACCAAGTGGCAATTGAATAATATTATTGTTTATCAAAGCAGTATTTCCATGCTGATGAATGTATCCCTTAAGTTCTGATGCAGGAACAGCACGTATTTCAGCGAGTTGATTACTCATGCACCAGCCCTCATAATTATCATACAAACAGCATACATAAGAAAAATTATTCTCCTGTTGTAATACAATGGCCTGTTCACAAAACAATAGCTGGGTTACCATTTCACTTTTATAAGAAGACCCTCTCCATAAAGGGCATATAGCTGCTATGCTGATAACATATTGCATATAAAAATTTGCGCGGAAGTTATGGAAATTGTGAAAGGTTGCATCCTGTAAAAGAAATTATTTACTTTGATGCAGTGAACAAAGAATCATTTGCCCATATAAGCGACAAGGAACTGCTTGAAAATTTTTATGCTGATCACAACAATCAATGGCTTGGCGTATTATTGCAGCGCTATACATTGCTGCTGCTTGGTGTTTGCATGAAATTTTTAAAAAATGAAGAGGAAGCAAAAGATGCAGTACAGCAGATATTTTTAAAAGTGATTACAGAATTGCAGAAATACAAAGTTGATTATTTCAAAAGCTGGCTGTATATGGTTGCCCGCAATTATTGCCTGATGCAATTGCGTGATAAAACAGCAAAAAATACCAAAGAAATAAATGAATCGCTGCCACTTGCTGCTGAAGAATTAAACACGACAACACATATTGAACATGATACACTGCTTTCTTATATAGAGGAATCAGTTAATGAACTAACTCCCGAGCAGAAAACATGTATAACTTTGTTTTATCTTAAAAAGAAAAGCTATGCAGAAATTGCAGACAGAACAGGCTTTACGTTAATGCAGGTGAAGAGTTATATACAAAATGCAAAACGGAATCTTAAAAACCTTGTTGAAAAAAAGATGAAAAACTAATGGAAGATCTAACCAACATATTGCAACCGGATGATGAATTAAATGAAGAGCAACTAAAGAAATATGTTTCCGGGGAAACTTCACCGGAAGAAATGCACCATGTTGAAAAACAAATAGCAGGTTCAGACTTTGTAAATGATGCTGTAGAAGGGTTACAAGCTTTTTCATCAAAACAAAAACTGGATGATTATGTAAGCCAGTTAAATAAAAATCTTCACCAGCACTTAACTGCAAAAAAAGAAAGAAAAGAAAAAAGAAAAATCGCGAATTTATCCTGGATAATTGTTGCGGTTATTGTATTACTGCTGTTGTGCATACTTGCTTATATTGTAATAAAAATGCAGCGCGAAAAAAAAATTGAACGACATTCAATCTCCGTACAATATTTGCCTGGGAACAACGAACACAATACAACTTCATTTATCTTATAAGCCGTTTAATCAATGATGCATGTTGCGGGTACAATTGAGTTAACTCATCAACCTTTGCAAGTTCAAAATCCGCAAAATCAAAACCGGGTGCAGCAGTGCAGCCGACAAAACTAAACAGCGTATCTTTTGCAGGTTCAGACGCAAACCAACAACCAGTGGGTACTATAAATTGAAACCTTTCATCATTATTTGTATTACCCCCGAGGTATACAGTTTCAAGTTCGCCATTTGAATGAATGATATAAATGCACAATGTGCCGCCATAATAAAAATGCCAGCATTCATCACTTTGTATCCGGTGAAATGCAGAAAAATTTCCCTGCTCCAATAAAAAATAAATCGCTGTAAAAAAATTTCTTGCGCCTTTAAATCTTTTGGGTAACGCATTTGCCGGAATATATTCCTGTGAACGGAATGTTTCTTTGCAATAGCCACCTTCAGGATGTGGTTGCAGTTGATAATAGTTAATGTATTCCGCAGAGTTATTCATGACTAATTTTATTACACATGTTACAAAACTTTCCGGGACAAAATTTTAAAATTTTGTTGAGGATGTTTTTAAGTCAATTGCCATAATGCTTAATAGAATTGTTGCAGTGTAATATGCTTCGACTGTATTTCTTTTTTAAGCAACCATAATTTATTGGGGGAAATATTTACCCACATTATTCGTTTAAAAAAAAATTGTGAAACCCTGTTGATTCATTGCATTTCCTTATCATTATTTTTGGTTGCAGAAAATAAGTTTATATGCCCCTTGACAAATTTGGAATAGCAAAACGAATTGCAAAAGAGTTAAAAGATGGTATGTATGTAAACCTCGGTATTGGCATACCAACGCTGGTATCAAATTTTATTCCTGAAGGAATTACCGTGATTCTGCAAAGTGAGAATGGCATATTGGGCATGGGTCCATATCCTACCGAGGAAGAAGTTGACGCAGACCTTATAAATGCCGGAAAAGAAACAGTTACCATTATTCCCGGAGGTGCATTTTTTGACAGTGCAGAAAGTTTTGGGATGATACGTGCAGGAAAGATTGATTTAACTGTTCTCGGAGCTATGGAAGTGAGCGATACGGGTGATATTGCCAACTGGAAAATTCCTGGTAAAATGGTGAAAGGAATGGGCGGCGCGATGGACCTTGTGGCAAGTGCAAAAAATATTATCGTGGCGATGCAGCATACCAATCCTAAAGGAGAAAGTAAATTACTTTCAAAATGTACTTTGCCATTAACAGGTGTAAAATGTGTAAAAATGATTGTTACTGATCTTGCAGTAATGGAGGTAACACCTGATGGATTTCTGCTAAAAGAAAGAGCGCCGGGCGTAAGTGTGGTAGAAATAAAAAGCAAAACATCGGGCCGGTTAATAGCGCATGAGGAAGTGCCGGAAATGATGTTTTGAATTTCACAAAATCAACGAAGAGCATTTGTTGATTTTGATCGTGAGTCTATCCAAATGATTAACACCGATTGAAAAATTTTGTACATCCTAGCGCAATTTTATGCGTAACCTTTTGCCTCTTTACAATCGCTTATTCTTTTGCCCAGCCTGTAGCGGATTTTGCAGTTTCTCTTAAACAGACCCGCAATTCAGTGCAGGCACGGTTTACAGATCTTTCCACCGGTAATCCAACAAGTTGGTTTTGGAATTTTGGTGATGGTTAAACTTCAACTGAGCAAAATCCTTTTGTAGTATATGCTGCTCCGGGAGTTTATTCTGTTTCATTGTGGGATGGAACGATGCACTCAAAAAAACTGGCTTTTCTATACTGTTATCAAGTTTCTTTTAATTTCATCCTTATACTTGTTTATTATTTCTGATTTTCTATAACATTAAAAAAGAAATTTCGTTATTTTAACATGAGTGGGCAACATTTAAATTTTATTAAGCATCTTTTATGTAAAAGAAGAAGTTTACAATCAGGACAGCAAATAAATTCCGGCTCATTATTTGCAATTGTGAGCCCAAATATTTTTAATAAAAACAAAAAGCAGAACTTATTTTGATTTACAACAATGCACTATTGTAAGAAAAGAAGAATTGAGATATGGTTTATAACTGCTGCCATAAAAACCATAGTTTCAAAAGTGCAGTTCAATCGCAAGAATTATGAAGATGCCAGGATAGTTCAGTAAGTGCTTACTAATACAGATGGCATCAAAATCAATTAAGTTCTGTTATGAAAAAAAACTTAGCACATTTGCTGAAAATAAGCCTGGATATTTTTCAGCGTTTTTATTCATTCATGAAGAATTTATTACATGGACCCAATATCAACCATAGGGGCAGCATACTAATATTATTTTTCCTGCTGTTGCATATAACCGCTTTTTCTCAATTAAAAGCGGATTTTAGCGCATCTGATTCAAGCGGATGTACGCTGCTTGTGGTTCAATTTATGGATAACTCAACAGGCAACCCCACTTCATGGATGTGGGATTTAGGAAATGGAACAATATCCGATAAACAAAACCCCAGTACTTTCTATTTTACTCCCGGCACTTATAATATAAGATTAACTGTAAAGAATGCAGCAGGCGAAACTAACACTATTACCAAAACTCAATTTATAACAGTATATGCAAAACCAACTGTAGAATTTAGTGCCAGCCTTTTATCAGGTTGTATGCCGGTAACAGTAAACTTTACAGATCAAAGCACTACACCAAACGGTGGCTTGAAGAGCTGGATTTGGGATTTTGGAGACGGAACAGCCGATTCGATTCAAAATCCAACACATACTTATAATGTTTCTGATAGTTTTAGTGTATCATTGATCGTAACAGACAGCGTTGGTTGTATTCAATCACTTTTAAAAACTTCTTACGTTGCAGTTGCAGATACAGTACATGCAGATTTTTTATATACCTATTCAGATATTTGCCAGGCTCCTGCAGACTTTAGCTTTACTAATCGTTCCACGGGCGGAACTGATTTTGAATGGTCTTTTGGTGATGGAGGAATATCTAATCAAAGAAACCCTTTGCATACTTATACAACAAAAGGCGGTTATGATATTACATTAATAGCAAAAAATAAAGCCGGTTGTAACGATACTACAGTCAAAAGCATTTCGATAGGAACTCAATTTGCCGATTTCTATATACCTCCTACAGGTTGTATTAATGAATCCGTCTTTATGCGCGACTCATCAAGCCCTGTACCTGTTAGCGGAACATGGCTCTTTGGAGATGGTACTTCTGATACAGGATTAGCAACCAGCCATGTTTACTCAGATACAGGCACCTATCAGATTACCCATACTGTAAACTTTGGAGGTTGTACCGGCAGCAACAGAAAAACAATTAAGATTGTTAATAAGCCTGCAGTGTCTTTTAATTCTCCCTCTGTAAGAACAGCATGTTCAGCACCTTTAACCATTCAATTTAATAATACATCAGTTGGAGCAACTGATTATTTATGGGATTTTGGGGATAGTACCACTTCAACTGATGTTAATCCTGCCCACACCTATACTGATACCGGTTTGTTTACTGTTAAATTAATTGCCTATAATTTTGCCGGAGGATGTAGCGATTCAATTGTACAAACTGAGTTTGTAAAAATATCACCACCTGTAATAAAAGGATTTTTAAATCTTCCCTATAGCGGATGTTTTCCTGCTACGGTTACTTTTAAAGCTGATCTTGATACCAGTGAGCCAATTAAGGCTTATTTATGGGATTTTGAGGATGGAACTACATCAACGAGCGCTACCCCTGTACATGTTTATACAACTGCCGGCAAATACAATATTAAACTTACAATAACTTCAAACAGTGGGTGTACCGATACTTTATCATTATCACCGGCTGTAATTTTAAATGATAAGCCTGTAGCCAATTTTAAAGCTGCACCTCTTGACGCATGTGCTTCTTCTGAAATTCAATTTACTGATCTTTCAACAGGAACGATTACTTCAAGGGAGTGGTTATTTGGAGACAATAGTTTTAGTACCCAAAAAAATCCGAAGCATAAATTTCAGGATACAGGAAATTTTACGATCACATTATATGTAACAAATGAAGGATGTTTCGACACGCTTATTATGCCTGATTATATTCATATAACTGCTCCTGTAGCTGAATTTGCAAGTGTATCTGATTGTAATAATAAATTATCCCGTACTTTTTCAGATAGTTCTATTGGGGCAGAATCATGGAATTGGGATTTTGGTGATGGTACATCTTCCACTGTACAAAACCCGACACACACTTATGCAACCACGGGTGTTTATAATGTAACACTTATAGTTGCTAATAGCAGTTGTGCAGATACCATTACTCATTTAGTTTATATAGTGGATGAAAATCCTACATTGACTGATACTGCTCTCCATAGTAACTTCTGTAAATACGATTCAATAAGATTCAGGGCAACTAAATATGATACTGCTTTTATCAGCAATTTTCTCTGGGATTTTGGTGACGGGAATATTTCTTCGGGTCCTTCCTATAACCCGGCAATACACGAATATCACCAGGCAGGTAATTATAATCCTATATTAATAACCACAGATATAAATGGATGTAATGATACTGCATACAATAGTACTCCATTTAATATTTATGGACCTACACCACTATTTACAAATTCGCCCGGTACCTGCGTTGATAGTTTAATTGTGTTTACTGATACATCAACCGTTACACATCCTTTAAAAAAATGGATATGGGATTATGGGGATAGCAATAGAGACACACTAACAGCTCCTCCCTTTTCACATAGTTATACAAACAGAGGAACTTATAACGTAAAATTAATTGTAAACGATTCAAATGGATGTACCGATTCGCTACTAAAATTTGGTGCTGTAACTATAACCAAACCAGTTGCTGATTTCGGAGTGTTGGATTCTCTCCGTTGTACTACAGCCAGGGTAACCTTTATAAATTTTTCCACAGGCGTATCACTTAAATATTTGTGGGATTTTGGCGATGGAATTTCTTCAATTCAACGTAATACTACTCATACATATGCAGCGGAAGGAATTTACTCAGTTGGATTAACAATCACAGATCCCTTTGGTTGCACAGACAGTATTCATAAAACCGATTTCATTACAATATCCGATCCCAGAGCCTCATTTATAATATCTGATTCAACTGCAGCTTGCCCACCATTGCTGGTTCAGGCACAAAATACTTCTCAAAATTTTATGAGCTCTTTCTGGGATTTTGGCGATGATAATACTTCTATACAAAATTCACCATTCCACTCCTATACGATAGCCGGAAATTATAATATGGTACTTATTGTGCATGGATATGGGAATTGTTACGATACCGCTGCAAAAACAATTAACTTAAAAGGACCAAAAGGCGAATTTGAATATACACCGCTCGAAGGTTGTTATCCCCAGCAGGTTACTTTCAATGCAACCACCGAAAATACCTTTTCGTATATCTGGGATTTTGGAAATGGATCTACCCAGACAACAAACGTAAACACAACAGGTTATAACTATGATGAACCAGGGGCTTACATACCTAAACTGATACTTGAAGATACTGCGGGTTGCCGGGTGCTGCTTACAACTCCGGATACACTTAAGATCGCTGGTGCATCAGCCAAATTTACCGCTGATGTGCAAACAGGTTGTGATTCGTCCTTAGTGGTATTTACAGATTCATCAATTGTAGTAAGCTTTGATGGAATAAACTCAAGAAAGTGGGATTTTGGTGATAGTACATTTTCATCAGATCCGAACCCGGTTCATTATTACAAAACATCAGGTACTTACAGTGTGTCTCTTTTTATCCAAACAAAGCTGGGTTGTACAGAAAAATATAATTTACCTATTACAGTTAATGTAAATAAATCGCCGGTCATAAAAGCAAATTTTCCCGATTCGGTATGTGTGAACACGCCTGTAAATTTTACTGTAACGGATAATGCTAATATTGCTGATTCTGTTCAGTGGTCATGGAACTTCGGGAATAGTGATACATCTAATATTCAAAATCCTGCATATACATACATAACCGCCGGTAATTTTAATGTAACTACAATGGCAACAGCAGCAACCGGATGTGCAGATACTGTTCAAAAAAATATTGCCATTTTAGCTCTTCCTCCTGTCAATGCAGGCATTGATACATTTTTATGCTTGTCTCAATCATTATTATTACAACCTTCCGGAGCAGCATCTTATGAATGGGTAAGTTCCCCATCATTAAGCTGTACGAAGTGTACCACTCCATTGGCAGTACCTGATACTACTACAACTTACTATGTTACAGGAACAAATAGTTTTGGTTGTAAAGCAACAGACTCTATTAATATAAACGTAATACAACCTACACAATTAATAGTTCCCGTTACAAATGATACCTTATGCATAGGAAGTTCTTTACAGCTTAATGTAACAGGTGCTGAACAATATAACTGGCAACCTGCTACAGGTTTAAGCAGTTCAACAATAGGTAATCCTTTTGCATCACCAACAACCTCTACAGTTTATACAGTTATTGGATCTGATAGCAAAAAATGTTTTGCAGATACTGCACAGATATCAATTCTTGTTGCTCCGCTTCCATCGTTCAATATTCTGGATAGCGCGGTTACAATAAATGTGGGTTCGACATTTCCTGTGAAAACAAAAAGTTCTCCTGATGTAATCGGATGGGCTTGGCTACCGCCTTATGGTCTAAATTGTCCGAATTGCGCCGAACCTGTTGCGCAGCCAAAATCAAATGTAACTTATACAGCACAGGCTATTACTGGCTTTGGTTGCACTGCCACCGATAATATTGTATTTAATGTTGTATGCAATAATGCAAACATCTTTATTCCGAATACATTTTCACCCAATGGTGATTCGAGAAATGATTATTTTTATCCCCAGGGAACAGGTTTGTTTACAATAAAATCACTAAGAATATTTAATCGCTGGGGCGTACTGGTTTTTGCAAAAGCAAATTTTGGAGCAAATATTGCAACTGATGGCTGGGATGGAAAATATAACGGAATAGATCAGCAACCCGATGTGTATGTTTATATCATGGATGTATTATGTGATAATGGAACAGTACTGAGTTATAAAGGGAATGTAACACTAATAAGGTAAAGCCAAACGAGGACCTGAAAAAACTGACTGAATAATGAGAAGTTTCAATATTACAATTTATGAATTAGCCTTGCTGAATAAATTTTTAAAAGCACAAGTGAGCTATTTGCGCGACGAAGCAGCAAATTGGAAACAACAGACGAACATATAACCTAAAGCTGCCACCAAAATTATTCAACAGATTATTAATTAACACAGCCTGACACCTCACATGAAAATTATAAATTTATACAGAAGCATTTCTCAGATGAAATGTAACCTAAGCATAATTGCTTTTCTTGTCATAAGCACAACTGCTATAAATGCACAGGATCCTCATTTCTCACAATTCTTTGAAGCGCCTCTGCTACGTAATCCATCACTCGCAGGATTATTTGCCGGCGATATAAGAATACAGGGAGTATATCGTAACCAATGGGGAAGTGTTACTACTCCTTATCAAACAGGTTCATTTAATATGGAATATAAACAACCCATTGGTAAAGCCAATGATTTTATTACAACAGGCTTACAAATTTTGTATGACAGGGCAGGCACTACCAATTTTACTACAAGCAATATTTATCCTGCGATTAATTATCATAAAGCACTTAACGGAGAAAAAAGCAGGTATCTCTCTCTTGGTTTTATGGGAGGATATGTGCAAAAGAGAATTGACAGATCAAAAATGACCACCAATAATCAGTATGGACCTAATGGATATAATCCGGCACTGCCCGATGGCGAAACCTTTACACAATCAAGCTATCATTATTGGGATGGAAGCTTTGGCATGTCTTATAACTCATCTATTAACGGAAGTGAAACAGATAATTTTTTTATTGGTGTTGCCTACCATCACTTTAACCGGCCCATAAATTCTTTCTATAAAAATCCTCCTGTTGAATTAAATCCAAAATGGGTAGCATCTGGTGGTATAAGGTTTACCGCCACAGAAGTATCTTATATAACCATACAGGCGGATTACAGCAAGCAAGGTGAGTATACTGAAGCTATTGCCGGCGCTACTTACTCAATTAAAATTGGTGATGATTATGCAAATCCTCTTTATACCTTACATTTTGGCGGATATCTTCGCGTGAAGGATGCATTCATTCCTTTTTTAAAATTTGATTATCATCCCTTCTCTATTGGGTTTAGTTATGATGCCAATATATCTCAATTAAAAACTGCAAGCCAGGGAAGAGGCGGTCTTGAACTTTCTATTTCTTATGCCGGATTTCTTGACAGAGGCAATACGACAAAAGATGCGGTGGTATGTCCCAAATTTTAATAGCTGTTCAATTTTTATATTAATTATCTTGAACCAATCTGCATTACTACTATGATACTTTTGTTGCGTCGCACACTTCGACATTCTGTTTTACCTTAACCAGGAAATCAACAATAATTTTATTATATAAGAAATCTTCGTAACAAATACATTTTCCAATACAAAAATAAAAAGTCCCGCACGAGGCGGGACCGAGTTTACTACTCTAAAAAAAGAACCCCCAAAGATTGTGTTTTTCAAGGCTGCGTCGGGAAACAAACAAATCCTTTTATCAATTCATTATTTTAAACTTTTTGTTAAGGCAAAATTTATTCCTATGCTTGTTACAGGCAAGTCACTAATGCCAATACCTTGCAATGGAATACGGTAATAGGGTTCTATTCTTATATTGGCTATTTTCTTTACAGCGTATTCATATCCCACACTAACCTGAACACTGGAAAACCAGTTATCAGATGCCTTGTGACGATATTTAATACTTTGTTTTTCTTCACCATTTTTTGTGTAAGTATAGTCATAATGTTCTTTGTGGATAACATACGAAACGCAACCTGCACTGGCAAAAAATCTTATATTCTTCTCATTTTTAATATTGTATTGCAACGTAAGTGGAATCTCAGTTATGCTATTAAAAGCATTAACGTCCAGGATTTTTAAATTATCACGCCTTATGGTTTGCGGCGCTATATATTTCCCGTCAGTATAATAATATTCATGCGCCAGTACTGCTTCTAATTCCAAAGAAAATTTATCACTTAAATCATACCCTATCAATATACCCATATCGAAGCCTGCTTTTTTTACAGGTTGAAATTTTACCACCGTAAATTCCGGAGCCATTAATCCTCCAATATAAAACCGCTTCAACTTATTATTGCGCTGTTTAATATTTTTTTGATTGCTTGTATTATTTGCCGTGGATGCTATATTGTTAGGTATACCTTCAAATAATTTTTCAGACTGATTGTTGTTAATCATACTGGTTGATTTGTTTTTCAGTGCATCATCATTCATGTATTCACGTATATAAAATCCTTTCAAATTATTTTGTTCAGCAATTCCTTCTCTCAATGATAACTCAGGTGCTGGAATTAATTTCTTTTGTTCTGTTACTTCATTAGTTGTCATTGATATATTATCATTTCTTTGTCCGCTATATATTCTCTTTGAAATAACGCTGTTTATTTTTTCTTTTATTTCATTATTAATCTGTTTACCTGTTTCAGTTTTGTTAAGCACTTCTGCTTTTTTATCAAGAGGTAAGGATTGAACTTCTTTGTCTTTAATATTTGCAACTGTTTGCGTTTGCTCCTTATGCGCTTTATAATATTGTGTAACAATCAGACCAATTGGTATTAATAACAGCAGAGATAATAAAGCCCATTTTCTTTCATTATAAACCTGCTTTTTAGTAACCTTATTTTTACCTGTATATAATTTTTGGCTAATAGTTTCCCAGTCAGCAGTATTTGTTTTAAGCGGGTACTCATCTGCTGCTTGTTTAAATAAATCATCCATATCAGGGTTTACATCTTGCATATACCTGCCTCGGGTGAATTTCGATTAATATATTTTTGTAAATGCATTCTTGCTTTTGAAAGACTTGATTTAGATGTGCCCACCGAAATGCCCAGCTTATCTGCAATTTCCTGGTGACTAAAACCATCAATCACATACATGTTAAATACTACTCTGTAAGAGGGCGGTAATTTTTTTATTTCTGCAATTAGCTCCTTGTATAATATCGCCTGGTCTGCCGCCCCGTTCCTGTCAGGCTCTTCCCATATATAATCTGGCAAAGCGCCAATCTCCGGTATCATATTATTTTTGCGTAATTCATCAATAGCCGTATTTATCATTATACGCCGCATCCATCCCATTAAAACCTTTTGCAATTCCGTATCATCCCTTGACTCAAAAACTTCAAAACCCCTGAAAACTTTTACAAAACCATCGTTCGTAACATCAATTGCTCTTTCATAACGATATATGTACCTAAAAACAATTTTCAGAGCGAATCCAAAATATTTTTCATAGAAAGCTTTCTGATACCTGTGGTTAAACTCCTTGCATCCTCTGATAATTTCTTTCAGGGTAGCTGCATCGTAATGTTCCTGATGTTTTAATATAGGTATAATACGAATAATTTTTAAAGTGGTTGCCTCAATTATTATTTTCGCGGCCATTAATGTACAGAATTATTTGATTGAGAGCAGTAGAAAAGAAATTAATTTTTTATATCAGGAAGGCCTGGAAAATTATGGCAATTTTTGAACAGGGCGGATAGCATTCTTTGCCTCACTATTTTTTAGACAGTGATTGTGGGGAAACTATCACAGGCTGCATGCCGTTTGTCCAAGATTTACACCTACATCAATTATACAGCCGTTTCTTTCTTTCTATAGTTTTTGAATAATAGTATCAATCCATTCTTCACGAATTGGAAAAAGATTATAATAACCTATACGATTAATTACAGGTATACGAAATTTATGTCCACTATATTTTTGTGTAAGATGAAAGGAGAAGTGTTGAAGTAAATTTAATTTAGCCAATACCCTGCATATATAATATTTAAAATGCCGGAGGTATCTCATTATGCAATGATAGTTTTGCTAAATTAATTCTTGTCTTATCAGCAATCATTATAATTTGTTCGCATCATCCAAAAACTTTTTCAATCCAATATCTGTTAATGGATGTTTCAATAAACCAAGAATTGATTCTAAAGGACAGGTACAAACATCTGCACCTAATTCAGCACACTTAACAATGTGATTTGGATTGCGAATAGATGCGGCGAGAATCTGTGTTTCAAAACCTTGCATTGAATAGATGTGTGCAATCTGTGCGATTAATTCAGTACCCTCCCATCCGCTATCATCTATGCGTCCAATAAATGGGGAAACATAAGCGGCGCCTGCTTTTGCAGCGAGGATTGCCTGGCCTGCTGAAAATACAAGCGTACAATTTGTTCTGATACCATTATCCTTTAACCATTTGATAGCTTTCACGCCATCTTTTATCATCGGCACTTTTACAACAATATTTGAATGAATTGCTGCAAGCTTTTTTCCCTCTTCAATAATTTCATTAAAATCCACAGAAATTACTTCGGCACTAACATCACCGTCTTCTACTATTTCACAAATCGTTTTATAATGATTCACTATCTCTTCTTCTCCCCTTATTCCTTCCTTTGCCATTAAAGATGGATTGGTAGTTACTCCGTCGAGAATGCCCAAATCATGGGCCTCTTTTATTTGAGCAAGATTGGCTGTATCAATAAAAAATTTCATGCCCTGCCCCTAAAGGGGAATTTTAAGATTTAATAAACCCTGATGATTTTATATCCCCCTAGGGGGCAAATAAAAATGGCAGGCTAATTACATCGCACCGCTCAACCGCTTACTCTTGCTGCATTCCTGCCCTGGGAGGTTCCGTGGGAGCTGGTCGTGTAAGACCTGCCGACGCAAAGATAATATTTGCATGAAAATCTATTTAATTAGTTTTCGTTAAAATCCATGTTGACCATTTCGCGAATTAATTGAAATAGCGCCTACCAATTCATCGTGCCTTCCACCTAAGGATTGGTAATATACAAGCACTGTGTAAGTATTTTCGGTTTCCCAGTAGTCTCCATCCGTTTGTGCGGTTATTGCTTTTTCATTCTTTGCTTTAATATCTTTTGTTACATAAGTGTAAGAATAGTATCCCTGCTTTAACAACAGTGTTTTTTCATACACACCTTTTTCGGCATTGTATTGCAATTTAGTAGAATCATTAAATGCATAATTTGTCATCTCGCCAATTATATACACATCTTTGTCGGGATAAGGCTGATGTCCATTAGGCAAAAAAGTAAAGTGAACATTTCCATAATCACCCTGCCACCAGGGATTGTTTGCATCGGTGCAATCAATGTCAAAAAAACCATCTACATCCTGCAGCATTAAAAAACGTTCATTTGTTCTCTCCGGATCTGGTCTTAAATATACATCAGCAGGAATCACGTTATTATTAATGTTGTTGATTCTTTCACTTTGAAAACGAAAGCTTCTTAAATCAGCCCAGCGAAATTCTTTTCCTGCGGGAAACAAACAATCCTGCTCACCATTATATTCGTATACATTACCACGCATAAACAATGGTTGAATGCCCGTCACCGCATTATCCCAGCGATAATTTTGCAACACAACTACCTTTAACTGCTGCTTCGGATTAAAAATATTGAGCTTTGTTTTATCAATGCTAAACTGCACCTTATGATGTGTTCGCATCAATTGAGAATTGTAAGGTTGCAATATTTTCACACCAACAGGCACAATATTGTTTAACACTAAAATTCTTTTTGTAAAAGCAAGTTTGCTGGTATCTCCATTCAAAAAAACTTTCAGCAAATAATTTCCTGCTTTTGAAGGCATGCAACTTTTATCAGGCAGCAAAGCCTGGTAATGCACGTACTTCACTTTGGCAATGGAAGATACACGGTATTGATTAAGCCTTGTTTCCGTAAATCCGTTTATATAATCCAGCACATTTAAATCAACCGGTTTCCAGTTTGCATTGCAAAGCTGGTATGCATAACTGTAATTTTTTACAAAACCATCAAGATCGTCAAAATGCAGTTCAAGCGAATTTGTCGTGCCAATATCAATAATAGGATAACTTATCTGGTTACCATGCTGAAACAATTTAATCCCTTTTATATTGGGTATATAAGTTTTATCGGGTTCACGTTGCGCAAAAATTAAAACAGAGCATATAAAAAATATAAGCGTGCAAATCGTTTTCTTCATGCGGGAAATTTGAAATTAAACGTACAACTATTTATAATAATTGTAACATGAAGATTTGTTATATCAAAAAAGATGGGTTAACGTTTGAATGTTTGATTGTTCAAATGTTCCAATGTTTGTTTAAAAGGTTGTTTCGGGAAATGTTTCTCTTGTTGAATTTTGATTTTTATATTGATTCACGATTGACCATTCATAATTTCAATTGCTGAATAGTGAACAGAACAGCGCATTGCTGCGCAACATATAAACACAATTATTATTATTGAACAGAAAAATTCATTATTTCATTTGCTCTGTTAATTTCTCATCAACATACTGCTTATCTGATGTGACAGGATCTTTCACAGCAATGATAGTTAACACAGCGGAAAGAAATAGTGAGCCGGCCATAAAAATATAAGATGCACCAAACCCTCCCGTGGTTCCGTTTAAGTAACCAACAAAATAAGAACCAGCGAATGACCCTAAAGCACCAAAACTATTGATGAGTGCAATGGATACACCAGCAACATTTGCAGGTAAAATTTCTGTTATAAGTGCAAAGAAAGGACCATAAGGTATGTACATAGAAATGCCTGCAATGCCAAGCAGTGCAAATGATAGCCAGAAATTACCTGTACCAGTTAAATAAGAGCAATAGAATGCAATCGCGCCAATTAAAAGTGATGTCCATACGAATACTTTTCTTTTTAATGTTTTATCAGAAAAATAAGATGTACTTATCATGGCAATGATAGCCATTAAATATGGAACGGCAGAGAGCCATCCCGTTTTTACAATACTCATGTCGGGCGCCGCTTTAATAATAGAAGGAAGCCAGATAACAAATCCATACACACCGAGGCTCCATAATGCATATTGCATGCTTAATAATACAACAACCTTTGATTTGAATGCCATTATGTAATTTCTAACCGGCTTGATTCCTTGTTGTTCTTTTTGTAACGCATCCTGCAATAATTGTTTTTCGTCTGATGTCAGCCATTTAGCATCTGCAGGTTTATCATCTACCAGCCTCCACCAGAAGAATGCCCACACTATTGCAGGTGCTCCTTCCAAAATAAACATCCATCGCCAGCCCAGGGCATTTATTAAATAGCCGGATACAACAGACATCCAAAGAACTGTAACCGGGTTACCAAAAATTAAATAAGTATTTGCCCTTGAACGTTCAGTCCTCGTAAACCACCGGCTTAATAAAATCAGCATAGAAGGAAATATTGCACTTTCCACCACACCAAGCATGAACCGGATAACGATCAAAATCTTTACATCTTTTATCAAACCTGTTGCTGTCGCAAACAGGCCCCACAAAATCAATGACCAAAAAATTAATTTTTTTGTGCTTTTATTGGCAGCATAATAAACACCCGGAATCTGGAAGAAAAAATAACCAAGAAAGAACAGCGATGCCAATAATGATGACATGGCTGGTGTGATATGCAAATCCTTAGCCATTCCACCTGCCGCACCAAATCCAAAATTTGCACGGTCAAGATAAGCAAGACTATAGGTAATAAAGACCACCGGTATGAGGCGATACCAGCGTGATGCAGCAATCTTTTTTTTCATTAACCATTTTATTTTTAATCTGGGGTAACTTAAAGGAAGAATATTACAGTTCACCCTAAAGTTCAGCATATAAAAGTAGTAAGCTTCCGTTATGATTATCGTTTTTAGAATAGAAGTCTTTCAAAAAGAAAAACAAACTCCGAAGTATTCAGAAAAAATAATTGCCGCTACGGATCACTTAAAAACACAGAGGTTAAATGCCTCTTTTTTGTATCCTGTATAGTATTAAAAAAGCAAAAGCGCTATCTTGTTCAATAAGCAGTATTGAACCAATTACAATTGTAAAGAAGAAAAAATTCGAATGGGTTTAAATCAGGAGGGCAGTAATTTTTGCTTAATCACATGAGAAATTTCAATGATAGCATCCTGTATCGTTCTGATTAGCTCTACTTCTTTTTCATCCTTTGTATGCACAGGTTTAAATTTATTATCTTCCAGAACAAATATATAGTTGTCTGAAAAATTTGAAATCAGGTACCTGTTAAAAAAGCTTACGAAAAATTCAAATTTGTTTAATGAATTTGAGACCTCGGAAATTAATACCTGGGAAGAAAATATAATCCCATCATACAAGAATTTAACTTCTATTGTTTTCATGAAGGCATTTTTTAGTTCTAAAAAAGGAAAGGGTTTATAGGTAACGGACTAAGTTATTTTAAGGAAATAAAATTGGCTTTTTAATTTGATTTTAATATTTGCTGACTGAATTAATTCATCAATATCGGGCAAGATATGTACAGAATTTGAATTTTATACACTATGGAAATAATTTTTCAAAAGGTAAGTAGATCAATTCTACAAATATCAGAATGATGACGACCCATTCTAACACAATGCTGTTCCCTGAAAAGTCAAGCCTTCTTTTTCTATAGTATTTGTGTTTGATAATTTGTTTGTTCAAACAGCATATTTGTTTGCTGACTAAAATGATTCATGAGCAAGTAAGTATATCCGCGATTCCATTATGCTCAATCTTAAAAAGTCATTCTTTATTTGCAAAAGCTTGTCATAATTTTTTTTTATAAAAAACATATCTTGTAATTGTTTAAATAATATGTTTAAAAGAAAAGTTCCAACACCTATAACAGTCTTAATGATTGTAACAATAGTTGCGGCTGTTGCCACATGGTTGTTGCCTGCCGGTAAATACAATACTTTATCTTACGAGAATGATTCGTTTGTTGTGCAAACTTCCGATTCATCAGTAGTACTTCCTTTCACGCAAAGAACATTAGATAGTCTTCACATTCTTATTACTCCAGATAAATTTAAAAATGGCGATATAAGAAAACCGGTTTCTGTTCCCGGTACCTATCATCATCTTGCATATCACGGACAGGGAATTATTGACGTAATAGAAGCTCCTATAAAGGGAATATATGATACCATTTATATTATATTGTTCATACTAATGATTGGCGGTTTTATGGGTATTTTTTATCAAACCGGTACAATGGAAAAAGGGATTATTTATCTCTCCTATAAAATGAAAGGAAAAGAAAAATGGCTTATCATCATTCTTACTTTTTTATTTTCATTTGCTGGCTCTTCGTATGGAATGGCTGAAGAGGCATTGGTATTTTACCCGGTAATAGTTCCATTATTTCTTGCTGCAGGTTATGACCTGATAGTTCCTGTTGCTGTTCTTTTTGGTGGTAATGCATTGGGATTTCTTTCTTCTTTTACAAATCCTTTTTCAACGATTATCGCATCAAATGCGGCAGGTGTTAAATGGACGGATGGCCTTTATGAAAGAATACTCATGTTTGTTGCATCAACTGCCGTTACTATTCTTTATATAGAACGTTATGGCAGAAAAATAAAAAAAGATCCCAAAGCATCTTTTGTGTACAAAACTGACGGCGATATAAAAAGTCCTTATCCTGTATTTTCTGCAAATGAAGAAACACATATAATACTCGACAGAAAAGCACGTTTATTGCTCTTGCTTTTTCTTTTCACTTTTCTCAGCATGATAACAGGTGTTGTATTCTTTGACTGGTGGCTGACGGAAATGTCGGCGCTTTTTCTTTTTTCAAGTATACTAATTGCAGTGCTCATTCGAATGAAAGAAAAAGTCTTCATCGAAAAATTTATTAAAGGCGCAGAAGGTTTATTGTCAGTGGCATTTATTGTTGGTGTTGCACGTGGTGTTACCGTTATTCTTAACGAAGGGTATATAAGTGATACCATTCTTTATTATTCTGCGCAGTTCATCAGTCATATGCCTGCCACTTTATTTATTATTATCCTGCTTCTGTTGTATAATATTTTTACATTGTTCATTTCTTCTTCATCAGGCATGGCAGTTGTAACCATGCCAATCATAGGTTCGCTTGCAATAATAGCAGGCGTTCCGGGCAGGGAAATTGTAAACGCTTATTTATATGGTATGGGCATTATGACCTTCATCACGCCAACGGGATTAATACTGCCATCTTTAGCGCTTGTGAATGTTAGCTATAAAGCATGGTTGCGTTTTATATATCCTTTAATGCTCATTCTGTTTATTATTTCTGCTTTGTTTTTAGTTGTGGGTATTAGAATGAAATGAAGAAATTCTTAGCGAGCTGATTTTGCAACCCTCAAAATTTTCATAGCGTGAACAATAAAAATGTTGGCTGTTCGGCCAACGTCGAACAAAAAAGAAACAGACTGAACGGGGTATTAAATGAAAAAAGGGCATTAATGTATAACCGATGAATAAGAAGTAAAAAGGATAATTGAAATAACTACAAGCACAATTAAAATCATCAAATTCGAATGAGAAATTCCAAAACATAAAACTGAGAACTTTTTATGCTTCCTCTATTTCAAAAAGAGTGCTTAATTTTTTGAGCGTTTTTTCAAGATCAATTCCCTTACCTAAAACCGCCTTGAAGAGATCGCCTTCATTTTTTATCCGGTCAAGAATATTAAACATCGTAAAATCTTTGGGCGATAAACCTTTCTTTAATTCTTCCCAATGCAGAGGCGTGGAAACAGTGGCGCCGGGCTTTGGCCGTAATGAATAAGGGGCTGCAATGGTTTGTATACTTCTGTTCTGCAAAAAATCGAGATATATCTTCTTTTTTCTTTTAGAGGGATTTCTTTCAACACTTGTAAATGATGGAATTTCATGGTGTACCATCTGCACAATTAATTGCGCAAGTATTTTTGATTGTTCGTAAGTATATTTTGCACCAAAGGGAATATAAATATGCATGCCTGTTGCACCGGAAGTTTTGCAATAGGCAGGCACATCTATTGAATCCAGGATCTGCTTTACAACCTGCGCAGTTTCGATAACCTGATCAAATGGATTATCATCCGGATCAAGATCAACCACACACCAGTCAGGGTTTTCAGGTGATTGAATGCGGCTGTGCCAGGGATTCATTTCAATACAACCCAATGATGCGATGTACATAAGGTGTGCCTCATCAGTACATACTAAAAATTGTTTGGTGCCACCATCCGATTCACTCGTGTATGGATAGGTTGTAATCCAGTCTGCCACTTTACCTTGTACATTTTTTTGAAAAAAATTTGGTTTGTTGATGCCATCAGGGTGACGGTTGAGAGACTGAGGCCTGTTCTTCATATAAGGAAGCAGGTAAGGCATCACTTCGTAATAATAATTCAGCATATCACGTTTGGTGATCTTTTCATCAGGCCAATATATTTTATTAAGATTTGTAAACTTTAATTCATGTTTATTTATCATAACAATTTTTTCTTTTTCATCCTCTTCTAATAAAATTTTGCGATCTGTTTTTTTATTTTTTGTTGCAGCTTTCTTTTTTGCGGGTGCAGCAAAATTTTCGCGCACCAATTCTTTTGCTTTTGCCATGTTTTGTTTTGATGTGTGTTTCTTTTTTGTGGAAGGAGGGGAAACAATTTTTTCATTCTTTTCATCAGCAGCAGTTTTATCTTCACGCAAACCAAGAAAGATAGGAATACGTAAAATTCCCTCCGATGTCCACTCCGCAAATTTTACTTCACAAACGAACTTAGGTTTTACCCATGTTACAGGCATATTGGTTTTTGGTTTGGTTTCGAAGGGGCAAACATCTGTGATCAAAGGCTCGATTTTATGATAGGTTTCTTTCAAGGTTTTTTCATTGAAACCTGAACCCGTATGCCCGATATAAACTAATTTATCCCCCTTGTATTTCCCCAGCACTAGTGCACCAAAAAATTTACGGCTGAATCTTGGTTTTGTAAACCCGCAAATGATTGCTTCAGTTTGCTGATTGTTCTTGATCTTTAACCAGCTTTTTGTTCTGTAATTAATTGTATAAACGCTGTCTGCCTTTTTGGCCATTATTCCTTCAAGGCCCTTGTTTATTGCTGCTTCAAAGAATGCTTTACCCTCTCCTGTTATATGATCACTATATTTGATAGTCGTTTGATCTTCGGGCAGAATGCTTTGCAGAATTGCTTTTCTTTCAATCAGTGGTAATTGAGTATAGTCTTTACCATTATACCACAAAACATCAAAAACATAATACAGCAACTTTACTTTTCTGCCGCTTTTTGCAAAGCTCTGTAATGCCTGGAAATCCGGCTGGCCTTCTTCATTTACGGCAATTATTTCACCATCAATCACTGCATTTATTTTCCAATCTTCCAAGGCTTCAACAATCTCTTCAAATTTTTTATTATATGGAAGATTGGCGCGGGAACGCAGATCAACCTTACCATTTTTTAAATAAGCTAAAGCTCTGTATCCGTCCCACTTAATTTCATAAATCCAGTTTTCATCATCAAAAGGTTTATCTACAACCGTAGCGAGCATTGGTTTTATATCATGAGGAAAGGGAGTTTTTTTCCCTTTTTCAAGCAATGAAGAAATATCATTGTCAGATTCTTTTTCACTCTCTTCTATCCTTTCTTCGGCACGTACTTTCCCCGTTTTCTTTGCCGTTTGTGTTTTTGCCGATCTTGCTTTAGTCGCTGCTTTTCTGTTGCTTCCCCAAAAATTGCTGCTTGTTTTTTCTACCTGTTCAAGTGTCTTCTTTGATACAACTGATTTATCTTTTTTAGTGATTTCCTCAGTTGTGGCGTATTTGTCATTGTGCTTAATTAATAGCCAGCTATTCTCTCCACGGGTACTTGTTTTTACCAAAGCAAATTCTCCTTTCAACTTTTTTCCATGCAAAACAATTTTGAGTCTTCCTTCATGCAACTGCTGTAATAATTTTTTTTCCTCGTCTTTTTTATTAGCAGCAGCTTCTATTGGTTCATAGGTTCCTTCATCCCAAACTATCACTGTTCCCGCACCGTAATTGCCTTCAGGTATAATGCCCTCAAAGGTTCGGTAGTCATAAGGATGATCCTCTACCATCATTGCGAGTCTTTTCACTTCTGGATCCATTGAAGGGCCTTTGGGTATTGCCCAGCTTTTTAAAACGCCTTCCATTTCCAGCCGAAAGTCATAATGCAAATGTGAAGCATCATGTTTTTGCACAACGAATTTCAACTCCTTACCACCCGGTTTACCGCCTGTAGGTTCCGGTGTTTTATTAAACGACCGCTTCTTTTTATATTGAGACAAGCCCATTATGTCAACTTGTTGTTTTTGTTATTCAAAAAACTATGCCAGTAAAGATTTTGAATTCCAGATTTCGGATTTCAGATTTTTCCGAAAACATCACCTTATTACCTTAATAGAATAATTGGTAGAAAAAAAATTTAACCTTATTACCTTATATCTCATTTCAATGTATAAAGACTATGGTGTTCAATTCCCCTCGCATTATAAGGTAATAAGATATTCTTGCTTTGGCAACTTTGGGTTATTAAGGTAATAAGTTTTTTATGCACTTCAAAAGTTGGTGGAAGTAATTTAATTCTCCTTATCATTTTTTTGGTTAACTGTTTATCGTTTCAATGTTGTTGTGTCGAGTTTCAAATTTTAGATTTTATTTTTTTGAGACAAGCTATATAACTATTGGCATCACCTCTTGTGTCATTCACTTTTACGTTCGGAATTTTATTCAGCTTAAACAACTTCGTAGGACTGATACGTTATTAGCCAACATCAAAGACAAAATTCAAAGAGCTCCGTAGGAGCGGTATGTTAGTAGAATAAACACAAAGAATAAAATACATTCAAAGAGCTCCGTAGGAGCGACACGTCTTTCAAACAAATTATTTCAGGCGTCTGTGCTAACATTTCTGCTGTTAATCATTTTGCTTCCCAAAATAATCAATAATCAATTAATCAATGATAACTGTTGGCAAGAAAATAGTATCACAAAAATATGCGCAATAAAAAAATCAATATTGGTACATCAGGATGGAGTTATAAGCACTGGAAAAATGTATTCTATCCCGAAGGCATGAAACCAACAGATTATTTATCCTTTTATGCAAAACAATATAAAGCAACTGAGATCAACACCAGCTTTTATCGTTTGCCAAGAGAATCAACAGTAATACAATGGACAGAAAAAGTGCCGAAGCAATTCAGGTTTTGTGTTAAGATGAGTCGTTTTATAACGCATGTAAAAAGATTGTTGGAACCCGAAGAAGCATTGAAGCGTTTCTTTGAAGTATTCAAACACATGAAAGACAAAATGGGCCCTCTGTTGATACAATTACCTCCCTCTTTAAAATTCGATTATGAAAGAGCTGAACATTTTTTTTCTGTTTTAAAAAAGAATTATAAGAAGTATGATTTTGCATTGGAAGTGCGTCATGAAACGTGGGTGACAGAAGATAGCTTAACCCTTATGGCCAAATATGATATTGCTTTTGTTATTTCACAATCGGGAGTAAAATTTCCTTATGCAGAAACAGTGACATCAAAAAATATTTATATCCGCTTTCATGGGCCTAAAGAATTATATGCATCTTCTTATACCGATGAAATGTTGAAAGATTTTGCAAAAAAATTTAAAGCCTGGATTAAAGAGGGACATTATGTATGGGTGTTTTTCAATAATGATGTTCATGCTTATGCACTTGACAATGCAAAAACACTTATGGCAATGATGGAATAAAAAAATCGCGAAACCTGTTTGCCCACTGAGACGACAAATGATAAAACCTCACGTTTCACTTTTCAGCGCCTGCCGGCATTTGTGGTATCTCACGAAAAATTGAGCAATATTTTGTCCCTTATGAGGCAGATGGCATTTGATTTGAAATTGAATTTTTTAAAAAAATGAGCAGAAGCAATATACTTTACATATCATTCTTTGCATGGCTGTTCCTTTTCTTAGTGCGTTATTTGTAACAGAAAGATTCGGTACATTATGGCTCTATGTAATATTAGCCGCCGGCATTATTTTGTTTATAATAAGAATACTCAGAGGTGATGATTAAATGATACAATAATTTATTTTATAAAAATAATTGATTCTAATGGCAGAATAATTGTGCCGTTTAATCTTATTTATTCATTTTAAAAATAGTAGTTTATGAAGAGGATTCTTATGGTTGCATCACTAGCTGTTGGATTGACTATTGCAAGTTGCGGAAATCAAAGTCGATCACCGAATACTAATTCACGAATAATGATACTTTAAGGAACGACACAATGAGAAAGGACAGCAGTATTCGTTAATGATAAAAATATAAATAAACAGAGGTATTCATTGATTGATGTGAAATGGGACAAAAAGGCAGATAAGAAAATTACCTGGCTTTTTTCATGGTACCTGCAATATAGAATTCCGCATTTTAACAGATAGTTCAAAATTTGAACACAACATTTATACCGAAGCAAACAAGTATAAATAATATAGTGGCTAATTGAATTGAGGAATTTTTTACACACTTCTTTAAGGGGGATGGGCAACAGAAAATAGGTAGCAAATACTCTTCACCGTTCACTCTTTCCCATTCACCGCATTCACTATTAAACATAACGTTGACGTAACGTGCAGTGGCATGGTTTTTTGTCCTCACTTTATGATATAATTTTTACTTCTAAAATTTTGAATATGAATACGAAACCTCACGATACAAAGACAAACGAAAATACAGATAAGACATCAGATAAAAGTCCTGCAAAAATGAAAGATGAAAGTCCTACTAATCTAAATCCTGATGCAAACATGGAGGAACGCGGCGCCAATATGCAGGATCAAAAAATTCAAATGAATACACTCTCTGATGTTTTGGAAAGACTTAGGGTAAAAAAAATTGATAACGAATTTCGATGGACACCTGAAGGATTTACAGCAGGCAAAGGAAAAGTGTATACTCCGGATCAATTAACGATAATTAAAACTTTCAGATTTGAAGGAGAATCAGATCCTTCCGATATGGAAATATTGTACCTCATAGAAGCTGATGATGGTCTTATCGGATATAGTATTGATTCATACGGAATGTATAGCAGCCATGAAGATGAACAGGGATATGATAATTTCATTCGGCAGATTCCGGTTAAAGATCGGGATGAACAATTAATTTTTCAGATATAGGTTAAGACCTGCTATCAATCTTATTTTTAATACTTCATACGAATTAATTATAAACTGCTAAATCATTTTTTTGGCATTGTTTTTTTGTAAAAATTATTTATAACCATTGAAATACATATTTTATGAAACACGAAGCGCAAACTAAACATCAAACCAAATATGAATCGAAAACAACAACAGATATTGAAGAAATAAAAAAGTGGGCTGAAGCAAGACAGGGTAAACCTGTTATAGTAAAAGGAACGGAAAGAGGACAAAATGATGGAGGCGTTCTTAGAATTGATTTCCCAGGCTTCAGGGGTGAAGATACGTTTGAAGAAGTTTCATGGGATGAATGGTATAAAATATTTAAAAGCAGAGATCTTGCATTTCTTTACCAGGATAAAACAAGCGATGGTAAAGAAAGTCGCTTCTTTAAATTGATAAGTAATGAATAATTGCTAATTTACGTCAGGATATCTGGGGGGAAGATTTTAAAAGTGGCACAAGCCACTTTTTTCGTCCGCCATTCCCGTGAGGAAAGGGCTATACAAAATTTTCTTTGAAAACTATTTATTATGCGATCTATATGGACAGGCGCAATTGGTTTTGGACTGGTAACCATTCCGGTAAAATTATATAGCGCCGCACAGGAAAGTTCATTGAACCTTGATATGCTTGATAAAAAAGATCAGTCACATATTCGCTTCAAACGTGTAAATGAAAACACAGGCAAAGAAGTGGAGTGGGAAAATATTGTGAAGGCCTACGATTATGAGGGGAAATACATAGTACTTACTGACAAAGATTTTGAAAGTGCCAGTCCCGAAAAATCCAAGTACATTGATATTTTCCAGTTTGTAAAGGTTGAAGAAATAGATAGTATTTATTTTGAAAAGCCCTATTACCTTGAACCAGATAAAACAGGAACTAAACCTTATGCCTTATTAAGAGAAGCATTGAAGAAAGCAGGCATGGCAGGAGTAGGTTCTTTTGTACTTAGAAATAAGGAACATTTAGCAGTACTAAAGGTTTATGAAGATGTGATTGTTTTAAACATGATCCGTTACCAGGAAGAAATAAGAGATTACAAAGATTTAAAATTACCTGAAGCTTCACAAGCCAAACCAACAGAAATGAAAATGGCGTTGGAACTTATCAAGCAAATGACTGAACCCTTTGACATTAGTAAATATAAAGATACTTATACTGAACAATTAATGAAACTAATTGAGGCAAGAGCAAAAGGTACCAAACCTAAAGAGCCTAAACTTAGAGTGGTACATAAACAGGCCGAAGATCTTATGGAACAATTAAAGGCGAGTATTGCTACAAAGAGAAAAAGAGCGTCATAATTCCCAAAGACGCACTTGATTTTCTTCGGGCTTATAACATGATTTCTACAAATTGCTGAATATCATACTCAACTGTGTGAATAATTATCAACAGAGTTAACCTCTTCTGTCACTTTTAAGCTTAATTTCTTTTGGTAGGGTTTTTTCTATAAAAGAATAGGGTTTTTTCCATAAGGGTATATGAACAAGAAAAAAATATTAATAATTGATGACGAAGCTGATTTCTGCATGCTTTTAAAATCCTATTTCTCCAGCAAACAATACGAGGTATATTACTCTTATTCCCTGAACACTGGTATGAAATTATTGGAAGAAGTAAATCCTGATATATTATTTCTTGATAATAATTTACCTGATGGCTCCGGGTGGAATACGGCTGAACAAATCATGGAAAAGTATCCTCAATTACAAATGCATCTTATAAGCACTCATGAAAATGATTTTGTAAACAAGGGAACATCATTCATGCGGATATGGGAAAAACCTCTGAAGCTTGCTGAATTAAGCAAGATGTTTTAAAGAATTCCAGATGAACAAAAAGGTTAAGGAGCAATACATCCGGTCGCAAATAAAAGGTTGGCAAAAGTCAGCCTTTTATTTTTCTTCTTCACGTATAGTAATCTTTGGCAAGAAAGTCATCAATTGAACAATTAATGCACCCATCAATAAAAGATAGATGCCTTTCTTTTTCTCAGGACATATTCCCTCACGACATAATGTAAACAATAAGTAATTGTAAATTGAATATCCCAACACGATGGCGCCTAAGAAAACATTGGTTCTTTTTACCCATATTTTGGGAAGCGCAAAAAAAATAATCATGATTCCTAAAAAAAGTAAATAAAATTTTACGGGCTTGCCCAAGTATAAATTTTCACTAACGTATCCATTCACTCCGGATAAAGTAACGTTCGGTCCCGGTATAAAAACCCAGGGCATATAACAAATGCCGATTATTGATAAAGCGGCTATAATTCCTACTATTTGTGAGTACTTCATAAAAAACAAAAGGATTACGCTTAGTAATCCTTGAGAGGTTCCGAGCAGATTCGAACTGCTGTGGAAGGTTTTGCAGACCTCTGCCTAGCCACTCGGCCACGGAACCTTTTTTAGAGCAGCGAAAATAGGATATTTTTGAAAACTCTTTGCAGATTTGGCAATTCGTATTGATCAAATAGTCGGAAAACCGTTAAGGTTTGAATGTTCGACAGTTTGAACGTTTGAATGTTTGGCTTACGTAAAGAACTTTCAAACAATCGAATAATCAAACAGTCAAACTGCATTTGGTGAATAAAGAAAAGAATATACAAGAGTGCGGCGCAACAACTATTAAATTTTTGTTCAATAGTCTGGTACATAATAAAAAATATTTTTAAAACCATTTATGAATAAAATTGAAGAATCAGAATTAATCATCAACAGCAGGGGCGCAATCTATCATCTTAATCTAAGACCTGAGGAACTCGCCGGTACTGTAATAACCGTTGGCGATCCTGATCGCGTGAAAGAAGTAAGTAAATATTTTGACCGTGTTGAATGTATTTGTGAGCACCGGGAATTTGTTACACACACAGGCTATATTGGCAAAAAAAGAATTTCGGTTGTATCAACAGGCATTGGACCGGATAACATTGATATTGTTTTAAACGAACTCGATGCGCTTGTAAATATTGACCTTGATAAGCGAAGTATAAAAAAAGAACTTACTTCGCTTACAATTATTCGTGTGGGAACAAGCGGCTCTTTACAAGCTGATATTCCTGTTGATAGCTTTGTTACCAGTACGCATGGCCTTGGAATTGATAATTTATTAAATTATTATCAGCATGCAAACAACGACGAGGAAAAATATTTGATACAACATTTTGTTGTGCAAACACAAATTGATGCGGCATTTTCTCGGCCATATATTGCAAGTGCTGCTGCATCTGTTTTAAAACATTTTGTAAATGGATTTCACCAGGGCATTACGGTTACATGTCCGGGTTTTTACGGGCCACAGGGAAGAGTTTTAAGATTGGGATTAACAAATCCGCAATTAATTGACCGGCTTACAGAATTTTGTTATGGCCATTATCGAATCACAAACTTTGAAATGGAAACAAGTGCTGTCTATGGTTTGGGAAAATTATTAGGACATCATTGTGTAAGTTTGAGCGTTATTGTTGCGAACCGCATCAATAAAACATTTACAAAAGATAGTACCGTAGCTATAGAAAATCTTATTAAAAAAGCTTTAGAAATAATTGAACAAATATGAATCTCAGCTTCCATAAATACCAGGGTACAGGAAATGATTTTATCATTCTTGACAACAGGCAAAATAATATACACTTAACAAATACGCAGGTAAAACATTTATGCAACAGGCGGTTTGGTATTGGCGCCGATGGTCTTATGTTTTTGAATGAAAAAAAAGGTTATGATTTTGAAATGATATACTATAATGCTGATGGTAAAGAGAGCAGCATGTGCGGCAATGGCGGGCGTTGTCTTGTAAAATTTGCTTATCATCTTGGTATACGCAAAACGAATTATCTTTTTACAGCAAGAGATGGCGAACACGAAGCAACCATAGATGAGAATGGTTGGGTATATCTTAAAATGAAGGATGTGCATGGAATAAAACAACATTATTCTGATAAAATATTGGATACCGGTTCACCTCATTACGTAAAAGCAATTTCGGATGTACGTGATTATGATGTGGTAAAAGTTGGAAGAGATATACGTTATAGTGATGGTTTTAAACGTGAAGGCATTAATGTAAATTTTGTAGAAGGCGACGGCAGAGGAATATTTGTTCGTACTTACGAACGTGGTGTAGAAGATGAAACATTAAGCTGCGGTACTGGCGTTACTGCTGCTGCACTTGTTTTTGCACATAACGAAAATGGCTTTAACCGGGTTGAGGTAAAAACACCCGGAGGCAGCCTGGCGGTAGAATTTGAAAAGACAGGAGAAGAAGAATTTAAAAATATCTGGTTATGCGGCCCTGCAGAATTTGTTTTTAAAGGTGAAATAGATGTCGATTGAAACAGGTAGAGGTTGTTGGTCTTTGCGACGAGTTTAGTCTTGGTTAATGTAGAAGGGTTTATGCTCCAATAACAATAAACCCTTTACGAAACCCGCTGCCATGACTATAAACCACTAACTATAAAGCGATAAATTAATTTTTAAACAATCTCTTAATCAGTATTAAATATCATTGATTGCTGTGAGGTATTATCTTTGCCTCACTTTGATACAGTATCTTAAAAATATTAACAACCAGACGATTGAAATTGATAAACCTGAAATAGGCATTTGGGTTAATCTTGTTCCACCCTTTAAGGAAGAAGAATTTTTGGAACTTAGTGAAATACTTGAAATTCCTATTCAATTTCTCAGAGACTCACTTGATATTGATGAGCGTCCCCGCTATGAACTGGAAGATAATGTTCGCTTTATTGTAATTAAAACGCCGACAGAAAATAATTCCTTCAATGATAGTGATGCATTTTACATTACCATTCCTATCTGCATCATTTTAACACATAACCAAATTGTAACTGTAAATTCTTTTGACAATGGCGCCATAAAAAAATTCCTGCACACATTTGAAAAACGCCATCCTGACAAAAGAAGCATGATGGTCCTGAAAATATTTGAAAAGGTAGTGCACACTTTCATGGAATACTTAAAGGAAATCAATCACAGGAGAAATCTCTACGAGCAAAAATTATACGACAGTAACCTTAACCAGGAATTACTGAACCTGATGCGTATACAAAAAAGCCTGGTATATTTTGTCACAGCGCTGCGCAGTAATGAATTGCTCATGCTAAAGATGGAGCGCACAAACTTTCTCGGGCTCACTGAAGAAGAAAGAGAATTTCTAAACGATTTAATTGTAGATACAAGCCAGGCGCTTGAAATGGCAAACATTTACACGAACATCCTTAGCAGCACGCTCGATGCATTTGCCAGCATTATCAGCAATAACCTGAACAATGTGATGAAGCGGCTCACCTCCATTACAATCATTCTTTCACTGCCTGCCCTTGTAACAAGCATTTACGGCATGAACGTAGAAATTCCGTATGCACATACTGCCCATGCATTTTACATCCCCGTAATACTTTCACTACTGGTTTCTGTTATTATTGCCTGGTATTTTATGAAGAAGAAATGGTTTTAAAATTTTACTGCCAGCTATTTTTGTTTTATATTTTTTTTGAGCCCAGGTACAGAAAATATATTAAACTTCCGTTGCGTCGCACTTTTCAAAGACTTGTTGTATCATGATCAAATAAATCTCTTCTATAACAATATTTACATCCTGTTACAAACATATTATAACCAATCGCAAGAATGTTCTACGTTGATTTTCGAATTACCTTCTTTATAAACTTTATGAAATCCTCATACCCTTTTGTATTCCTTAAGATTGGTTTTCATTTCCTATGTGATTTTATGTTTCTATGTGCCTGTGTGTTTTAAAAGCTTCACGGAAAATCGGAACGTAAAAGAGCGCGACGCAAGAAAAGCTTAATCATTGTACTCAAGCCGGGTACAAAAAAATAACAATTCTAAAATTTACACCAGCCCAATCAATAAAAATTCATTTCATAACTTTACCGGTCTGATTATCCGCAATAAATTTCATTTACTCAATGTGTAATGTTAGCAATGATCTCAGTTGAAGAAGCAAAAAAAATTGTAGTTAATAACAGCAAAAGACTTTCACCGCTAAAACTACCTTTAGATAAGGCCGCGGGTTTGGTTCTTGCTGAAGATGTATATGCATCTTTAGATATTCCTGCATTTGATCAATCATCTATGGATGGCTATGCTTTTCGCTTTGAAGATTATTATCAAAACAAATCACTAATTGTAAATGGTGAAGTACCTGCAGGTCTCACCGAACATTTTATTTTAAAAGCACAGCAAGCTACAAGGATCTTCACGGGAGCTGCTGTTCCTGAAGGAGCAGATACAGTTGTGATGCAGGAAAAAATATCTCTTGAAAACAATCAATTGATCATTCAGGATGAAGATTTGATTAAAGGAACCAATGTAAGACCAAAAGGTTCTGAAATAAGTAAGGGTTCACGGGCATTGGCAAAAGAAAGTTTTTTATCTCCTGCGGCAATCGGATTTCTTGCGGGCATGGGTATTACAGAAGTAAGCGTTTATCCCAAACCTTCCTTTTGTATTATTGTTACAGGAAAGGAACTACAGCAACCCGGTAACCCATTGCAACACGGACAGGTATACGAATCAAATTCTTTTGCATTAAAAGCGGCGTTACATCAATTGCATATTTACAATGTAACTACTTATAGTGCTGATGACGATCCTGTTATTTTACAAAATGCTTTAAGTAAAGCTTTGCAAATCGCAGATATAGTTTTGCTTTCAGGGGGTGTAAGTGTGGGCGATTATGACTATGTGGTAAAAGCTGCAACAGGATGCGGTATCACTCAACTGTTTCATAGAATAAAACAGAAGCCGGGTAAACCTTTATATTTTGGCAAAAAAAATAATCAACTCATTTTTGGGTTACCTGGAAATCCTTCTTCAGTGCTAACTTGCTTTTATGAATATGTAATACCTGCATTGGAACAATTGACAGCACGAAAAAACATTATTAAGATTATTCAATTACCATTAGGAAAATCCTATACTAAAAAAACGGGACTTACTCATTTCCTCAAAGCAAGGCGCGATGATAAACAAGTGATACCTTTAGATGCACAGGAATCATACCGGTTAAGTTCTTTTGCTATGGCTGATTGTTTTGTAAAACTTGAAGAAAATAAATCTGATTTTAAACAGGGTGATATGGTGGAGGTGCATATTCTTCCTTTATAAAATAATTGATATGGATGTGAATATTATTTCATTTGGAGCGATAAAAGATATAACAGGAAGCAATAACATTGTTTTGCAAAATATTAATGATACCAATCAACTTGTTCATCAACTGGAAGAGTTATACCCGGCACTATCAAATATAAAATATGCTATTGCTGTTGATAAAAAAATTGTATCGGGAAACACACAATTATATAATAATGCAACTGTTGCTATATTGCCACCATTCTCAGGCGGATAACATAATGATATGAATGTTCAATACGAAAGATATCAGCGACAAATACTTTTAAAAGAGTTTGGTGAAGCAGGCCAGCAAAAATTGCAGCAGGCAAAGGTTTTGGTAATTGGTGCAGGAGGTTTAGGTTGTCCTGCTTTACAATATCTCGCTGCCGCAGGTGTAGGAACAATCGGTATTGTAGATAATGATGTCGTTACTCTTACAAACCTTCATCGCCAGATATTATATTCAACAGATGATATTGGTT
>WNGE01002598.1_pt1 | contig 36573 bp, 36 predicted proteins | sample 5400651 | NCBI WGS metagenome assembly WNGE01 (sample SAMN13153370, study PRJNA577476) | soil metagenome | isolation source: 60 cm soil or saprolite under grassland replicate 2 | place: USA:California | collected 2016-06-15
TGGGTCGCGCGCTCTCGGGCCGCCGTGAGATGTGAGAGGGACTGTCCCCGAAGGGGACTGTCCCCATAGCCGTCGCGTGACTCCCAACGCTTTTAGGGGGCAGACCCCTGCGGGATCAGCCCCTGGCGAGAGCTAGACCATCGCCGTGGCTGAAACCGCGACGTCGGCAACAGCGTCGTCGATCGCGTCCAGCGTCGCCTCGTCGAGCTCGATCCCCGACGCCGCAGCGTTGTCGACGACCTGCTCAGGCCTGGAGGCCCCGATGATCGCCGCCGCGAGGTTCGGCTCGCGCAGCACCCACGCGATTGCGAGCTGCGCCATCGAGATCCCGAGTCCGTCCGCGATCGGGCGCAGCCGCTGAACGGCCTCGAGCACCTCGTCCGAGCGGAAGCGGTCCATCGCCCAGCCCATCTGTTCGCTGCCCATTCGCGTCCCGGGCTGCGGGGGCTCGCCCGGCTTGTACTTGCCGGTGAGGACACCTTGGCCCAACGGTGACCAGACGATCTGCGAGATCCCGTTCGCCGCGCAGAGCGAAAACACCTCGCGCTCCGGCACGCGCCAGAGAATCGAGTATTGCGGCTGGCTGGAGACGAACTTCTCGTCAGGTGGGCTGAGGTGGAGCGACGCGCGGATCTGCTCGGGCGTCCACTCGCTGAAGCCGAGGTAGCGCACCTTCCCCTGCCGGACGATCTCCGTCAGAGCGTCCATCGTCTCCTCGAGCGGCGTCCGGGTGTCGTAGCGATGGCACTGGTAGAGGTCGACGTAGTCGGTGCGTAACCGGTGGAGCGAGTCGTCGATCTGCTTGAAGACCTGCTGCCGCGAGAGTCCCTGGTTCTCACCGCTGTCGTCCATCGGGAAGAAGAGCTTCGTCGCAAGCACGTACGAGTCGCGGGGGCGGTTCTCGAGCGCCCCGCCGAGAAAGGTCTCGGCGCCGCCGCGGCCGTAGACGTTCGACGTGTCGAAGAAATTGATCCCGACCTCGAAGGCCTTGTCGACGCAGGCCCGCGCCGCCGTGTCGTCGACGCCGAGGCCGTAGGTCAACCAGGAGCCGAGCGCGATCTCGGAGACCTGGAGGTCGCTGGAGCCGAGTTGGCGGAAGCGCACCCCCAATTCGTACCGAAAGCGGTGCGGGTGGCGGAGAATCGGCCCCTACACTTCAGCGCATGTCCACGACCGAGTACGAGGCCGTTCCCGCGGTCGCAGGCGAGTCGACGGCGCGCGCCGGGACCGTAGTGATGAAGTTCGGCGGCACGTCGGTCGGCGACCCGCAGAAGCTCAAGGACGTCGCCGCGCGGATCGTCGCCGCGCACGCGGAGGGAACCCGCGTGGTCGCTGTGCTCTCGGCGATGGGCGACACGACGGACGAGCTCGTTCGCCTCGCTTACGAGATCTCCCCCCGCCCGGAGCCCCGCGAGCTGGACATGCTGATCTCGGTCGGCGAGCGAATCTCGTGCGCATTGGCCGCCATGGCGATCCACGATCTCGGCGACGAGGCGATCTCGCTCACCGGCAGCCAGGCGGGAATCGTGACGGACACGGTCCACGGCAAGGCGAAAATCGTGGACGTCCGGGCGCGCCGGATCCACGAGGCGCTCGACCAGGGAAAGGTCGTCCTGGTGGCCGGCTTCCAGGGCGTCTCGACGGATCTCGACATCACGACCCTCGGCCGCGGCGGCTCCGACACGACGGCCGTGGCGCTCGCGGCCGCTCTCGCCGCAGGGCATTGCGAGATCTACACCGACGTCGCGGGCGTCTTCAGTGCCGACCCGAGGATCGTCCCGAATGCGCGCAAACTGCACGCGGTCAGCTACGACGAGATGCTGGAGCTGTCGGCCTCAGGCGCGAAGGTGCTTCAGCTACGCTCGGTCGAGGTCGCGCGAAACTACGGCGTCAAGCTGCACGTTCGCTCGACGTTCAGCGACGGCGACGGCACCTGGGTCACCGAGGAAGACGAGCGGATGCTTGAGAAGGCGATCATCTCCGGCGTTGCCCACACCTTCGACGAGGCCGTCTACCGCGTGCAGTCGGTCGAACGCGCCGACCTCTTCGCCGCGCTCGCCGAGGCGGGCGTCAACGTAGACACGATCATCCAGACCGGTGACGAGATCGTCTTTTCGGCGCCACTCGGCGACCGGAGCGACGCCCAGGCCGCGCTCGATCGGGCCTCGGCGGACTGCGACTACATCGAGGGGCTCGCGAAGGTGAGCCTGATCGGCGCAGGGATGAAGAGCCATCCCGGAATCGCCGCCCGCACGTTCGCGACGCTTCGCGAGATCGGTGTGGAGGCGCGCTTCATCGTCACCTCGCCGATCAAGATCTCGTTCTTCGTCGAGCGGGGCGATGCAGAGCGAACGGTGCTCGCCCTCCACGAGGCGTTCGAGCTCGCCTCCGCGGGGAGCGAGCGAGAGCACCACTGAGCGAGCTCGCGACCATCGCAGCTGAGGTCGGAACGCCGTTCTACGCGTACGACCTCGACCGCTTCCGGGAGCGGATTCGGGCCTTCGAAGAAGCGCTTGCGGACGTCCCGCACCTGACGTGCTACGCGGCCAAGGCCAACGACGCGCTCGCGGTCCTGCGGGTGGTCGCGGCCGAAGGGCTCGGTGCCGACGTCGTCTCCGGCGGCGAGCTCGTGAAATGCCTGTCGGCGGGGATCTCCCCGGACGGGATCGTCTTCTCCGGCGTCGGCAAGCGCGAGGACGAGATCCGCGCGGCGGTCGAGGCCGGGATCCGCTCGCTCAACGTCGAGTCGCTCGAAGAGCTCGACGAGATCGCCGCCGCAGCGACTGCACTTGGGCGCGTTGCTCCGATCGCCGTCCGGCTGAATCCCGACGTCGCCGGCGGCGGCCACGAATATCTCGCCACTGGAGGCGCCGCGAGCAAGTTTGGCCTGGAGCGGGCCGAGGCGATGGAAGCGTTCCGGCGCGCGGCGGCCGAAGAGGCGCTCGAGCCCGTCGGGCTCTCCTTCCATATTGGCTCCCAGCTGCTCGACGCCGAGCCGGTGTTTGAAGCCGCCGCCCGCGCCGCCGAGCTCTGGCGCGAGCTCGCCGAGACGGGAATCCAGCTGCGTGATCTCGATGCCGGCGGCGGGCTCGGCATCGCCTATGAGGGCGGCGAAGAGCCGGACGTCGGCGCGTACGTCGCGAGGCTGGCCGAGCCGGCAGGCGAGCTCGGCGCGACGCTCCTGCTCGAGCCCGGACGGCATCTCGTCGGGCCGGCCGGCACGTTCGTCACGCGCGTCCAGCACGTGAAGCGGGCGGGAGGCCGGACGATCGTCGTCTGCGACGGCGGCACCAACGACCTGCTCAGGCCCGCCCTCTACGGCGCTGAGCACCCGGTCACCGTTCTCGCCGAGGACGCGCGCGAGCGCGCAACGGTCGACCTGGCCGGTCCCCTCTGTGAGAGCGGCGACTTCCTGGCGCTGGATCGCACGCTCCCGCTGCCGCGGCGGGCGCCGAGGTCGTGCTCGAGCAAGGAAGCTGGCGTGTGAGCCGCGAACGGGGAACCTATGACGACCTCGTCCGCAATGAGCACAGCTGAGCGAAGCAGGCACAATCCCGGCGTGGGCCGCGATGTGGCAATCGGTGTCGTCGGCGCGACCGGTGCGGTCGGCCCGGTCACGCTCGAGCTGCTGCGCGAACGCGGTTACGAGAACGTGCGCGCCTTTGCGAGCGCCCGCTCCGCAGGCAAGCAGCTCGGCGGTCTGACCGTCGAGGAGGCGACGCCCGAAGCGCTGAGCGCGGGCAATCTCGACCTCTGCCTGTTCTCGATCGGCACCGCGGCGAGCCGCGAGCTCGTCCCCCACGCCGTCCGTGGAGGCGCCGTCGCGATCGACAAGTCCTCGGCCTACCGGCTCCAGGACGGAATCCCGCTGGTCGTGCCCGAGGTGAACGGCGAGCGGGCGTTGGAGCACGACGGGATCGTTGCCAACCCAAACTGCTCCTCGATTCCGCTCACGTGCGTCCTGAAGCCCTTGCACGATGCGGTCGGTCTCGCCCGCGTCAGGCTCGCGACGTACCAGGCCGCCTCAGGCGCCGGTACGGAACGGATGGAGCGCCTCCGTGACCAGGATCCGGCCGAGGGCGACCTCGGGATGGACTGGGAGTTCGACGGCGAGGAGTTTGACGAGGAGGCGAAGCTGCGGGCGGAGACGCGCAAGATCCTCGAGCTGCCCGACCTCCCCGTCAGCGCGACCTGTGTCCGCGTTCCGGTCATGGTCGGGCACTCCGAATCCGTCTGGATCGAGACCGTCGAGCCGATCTCGCCGGAACAGGTACGCCAGTTGCTGGCGGCAGCGCCGAGCGTCCGCCTCGAGGACTTCCCCACCCCGCGAGCCGCGGCCGGCGAGGACGAGGTGCTCGTCGGCCGGATCCGCACCGACCGGGCGGCGGCGAACAACGGGATCGCGCTCTTCCTCGCCTGCGACAACCTCCGAAAGGGCGCCGCGCTGAACGCGATCCAGATCGCGGAGCTCATCTTGGCGCGCCGGTCGGTCACGGTTTTGTAGTCCACAAAACAACGGATTCCGCTCCAAATTCAAGGAAGCGGCCCCGGCGGACGATGAGTGAGCCAATGCGGCTTGGCGACCCAACTCCCGTCCCCCTGGGCCAAAAGCCGCGTTTCCAGCTCGGTGAGTTGCTGATCGAGAAAGGGCTGATCACCGACGCCCAGCTCGCCGAGGCGCTGGTCGAGCGCCGCCAGCACGGTGGCCTGCTCGGCGAGACGCTCGTGCGCCTGGGGTTCGTCTTCGAGGACGAGCTCGCGCGCACTCTGGCCGAACAGGCCGGTGTGCCGTTCGTCAACATCGAGGCCCACTCGGTCGACCGTTATGCCGCCGGCACGCTGCGGCGCAGCCTCGGTGAGTCCCTCCCGGCACTGCCTGTCCGCTTCACGCCGGAAGGTGGGCTGGTCGTCGCGGTCGCCGATCCGACCGACGAGACGCTTCTGCCTCGGCTTCAGGAGGCGATCAGTGGCCCGATCGTGCTCATGGTCGCGTCAGCCTCGAGCATCCGAAACACCTGGCGCAGCTTCCGGGCGTCGGCGTAGCTCAGGGCCGCTGAGGCACCGGCGCCGGCGAGAACGCCTCGCGGACGAGCCGGAGCACCTTCGCACGCCGCCCCTCGGCGACCGGGATCAGGCCACCGAACTCGAGCCGCACCAGCTCAACGGGGCCCGCCGTGCGCACGGTCCGAAAGCCGAAGTCTGAGAGGAAGTCGCGCGGGAAGATCGTCTTGTGTACCTGGAACCGCTCGTACTGCGATTCGCCCTCCGGGTAGCGATAGGCGAACGTCTCGAGTGCCTTCGCCCCCTTGTCCCTCGCCTCTCCGATCGCGGCGAGGAAGAGCGACTGGAGCACCCACGGGCTGGTGCGGTCGAGGAGATACGCGCACGTAACGAGCGCGGCGTCCTCCGACGGTGGCCCGGCCGGAAGCTCGAACGCCCGCGGGAAGTACTGCGCGGGGCCGTACTGCATCGAGCCGATCACTCGGCCGTCGTCGTCGCAGTAGAGCGCGCCCCAGGGCCCGAAATCGTCCTCGGCACGATCGATCCAGCGGTCCTTGTTCGCCCGCCGGCCGGTCTTCGACTGCCACCAGACGCACTCGTGGCAGACGCCGGGTGTCTCCTGGAGCGTCAGCCGCGTCAGGCCGCGGATCCGGGTGGTCACTGCGACGGCCCGACGGAGTCGATCACGACGTTGACGGCCGCCGGGCGGGACCCGGTCATCCGCTCGAGATACTCGAGCACGCGCCGCTGGACGTTGCGTCCGAGCTCGGGGAACCGGGCTCCCCAATCGACATCGAGGTGCAGCTCGATGCTGACCGCTCCGTCCTCGCTGCTGACGCGAACCCCGCGATGCCTGTACAGCTGGCTCGCGACGAGGCCGCGCACCCCGTCGATCTCGCGGGCGGCGTCGGCCGCGTAGCGCGCGAGAACCTCGCTCGAGATGCTGGCCTGACCCTCCACGGTGCCCCTTTTAGTGATGCCGTTGAGCTTCTCGGTCGCGAGCACCAAGCCAGAGTGTGCCCTCGCTCGCGGCCAAGGCTAGAAGCCTTGGCAAGAGCGAGGGTGCGCTCTGGCGCCGCGTGATCGCGGGCGAGAAGCCGACATGTATCGCTGAAAGGGGCACTAACACGTCGATTCTACGAGCACGAGCTCGGTCGCCTCCGGCCGCGCCAGGAACCGGAACGGCACGAAGGTCGTGCCGAGGCCGGCGGAGACGTGGAGTGTGGCGCCGTTCCGGTGGTAGAGGCCGTGGATGTAGCGCCAGCGTGGATGTGCGAGCGGGATCCGCCCGCCGGGAAGAGGCAGCGTGATCTGGCCTGCGTGGAGATGTCCGGCCAGAACGAGGTCGAAAGCCCCTTCCGGCAGCCGGTCGACCACGTTCGGGAAGTGGCAAAGCAGGATTCGCAAGTCCGCCTGCGGGTCGGCTAGCCGTGCCGGCTGCGCGAGCCCCCGGCGGTACGAGCGTGGGTCGACCCCCACGATCTGCACGCGACGCCCTCGCACCTCGACCGTCTTCGTTTCGTCGAGCAGCAGGGTCGCCGGCTCGAGGTCGCCGACCGGCGATCGCGCCGAGAAAGGGTCCTTGGTCTCGGCGAAGTCGTGATTGCCGAGCACCGCGTAGCAGCTCGGCAGCCGCCCCAGGAGCTCACGCAGCAGCGGCTCGCCGCGGCTCCGCGAGAGCAGGTCTCCCGAGACCAGAACCAGGTCGGGCAAGCGCGAGGACACCCAGTCGACCGCCCGGAGCACCGCCTGCTCGCCGCGCGAGGGAAAACCGAGGTGGAAATCAGACAGGTGCGCGATCCGGATTCCGGCCAGCTCGGACGGCAAGCGCTCGAGCGGGCATTCGAGTTCCTCGAGCCGCACCCAGCCGGCCTCGAAGTGGCCCCAGGCGAGTCCGCCTGCGGCGACGGCGCCGGCGGCAATCGGGATCGCTGTCCGCATCGCGCGACACTGTAGATTCGGGACCGTGTCCGACCCGCTCGAACAGCCCGCCGACGGCCTGGCGGCGCTCGAGCGGGTTGCGCGCGAAGCCGACGCTTACCTGGCGTCGCTTCCGACGGCGCCGGTCCGGCTTGCCCGCTCCAACGAGGCAGCCGAGGCCTTCGGCGGGCCCCTGCCGGACGAAGGACTGGGCACGCTCGCGGCGCTCGATGAGCTGATCGAGGGCGGGCTCGATGCGCACGTGCGCTCCTCGGGACCGCGCTTCTTCCACTGGGTAATGGGAGGAACGACGCCGGCGGCGCTCGGCGCCGACTGGCTGACGTCCCTGCTCGATCAGAACTCAGGCGGCTGGGACGCGAGCCCGCTCGCCTCCAGGCTCGAGTTGATCTCGCTGCGCTGGCTGCGCGAGCTGTTCGGGCTCCCGGTCGACTGGGACGGCGTGCTCGTCACCGGCGGGCAGATGGCCAACTTCACGGGACTGGCGGCCGCGCGGCAGTGGTGGGGCGAGCGACACGGCGTCGATGTCTCGGTCGACGGGCTCGCCGCGTTGCCGCAGGCGCCGGTTCTGACCAGTGGGTTCATCCACGTGACCGGGCTGAAAGCCCTTGGGATGCTGGGGCTCGGCCGCGGTCGCCTGACGACGTGCGCCGACCCCATGGGCGCGATGGATCTGGCGGTCCTCGAGCGTGAGCTTCGCGCGCTCGACGGCGCACCGGCAATCGTGATTGGAAACGCCGGCGAGGTGAACGCGGGCCTGTTCGATCCGATCGAGCGGATCGCCGACCTCTGCGACGAGTACGGAGCCTGGCTGCATGTCGACGGCGCCTTCGGCTTGTTTGCGCGCGTCTCGCCGCGCACGGCCGAGCTCGCGGCCGGCGTCGAGCGGGCGCACTCCGTGATCTCGGACGGCCACAAGTGGCTGAACGTCCCCTTCGACTGCGGCTTCGCGTTCGTGCGCGACCCTGAGCTGCTGACCCGCACGTTCGCGGCCGGGGCGGCGTACCTGCCGGAAGCGAAGGAAGACCGCCCGATCTTCGCCTTCCGCGCGCCGGAGCTCTCGCGCCGGGCTCGCTCGCTCGCGGTCTGGGCGACACTCGCCGCCTACGGCCGCAGCGGCTACAGGGCGATCGTCGAGCGAAGTCTCGACAACGCCACCCGGCTCGCCGCGCAGGTCGAAGAGTCGGACGACTTCGAGCTCCTGGCGCCCGTGCCGTTGAACGTCGTCTGCTTCCGTTACCGGCCACCCGGAGTGGCCGAAACCGAGCTGGACGACCTGAACGAGCGCATCGCCGACGCGGTGCTGACCGACGGCCGGATCTACGTCGGTACCACCAGCTGGGCCGGCAGGGTCGCCTTCCGCCCCGCCTTCGTCAACTGGCGGACGACGAGCGCAGACGTCGACTTGATCCTGGAGACGCTGCGAGACCTCGGCTCGCAGCTCCCGGCCTAGACGTGCTCAGACCTCGAGCTTCTCGAGCACCGGGTCGACCGAGACCACGTGCCGCTTGAACTTGAGCTCTGACTCCTCGAGCCCGGCCGCAACGCCGACGAGCTGCGACAAGTGCAGGATCGGCATCTTGAAGTCGCGGCCGGTCGTGGCCTTCAGCTTCGACTGCCAGGCGTCGAGCGAGAGGTGGCAGAGCGGACACGGCGTCACCATCGCGTCCGCGCCGGCTTCCGAGGCCTGCTCGATCGGCTGGATCAGCTCCCCCATGGCGACATCTTCGCGCGCCTGGATGATCGGGAACCCGCAGCACTTGATCTTGGCCGGGTAGTCGATCGCCTCGCCGCCACAAGCCTCGATGATCGCCTCGAGCGACCAGGGGCGATCCGGATCCTCGAAGCCGAGCAGCTTCGACGGCCGGAGGATCTGGCAGCCGTAGAACGGCGCGATCTTGAGGCCCTTCAGCCCCTTGTGGGCGACCTTTCGGAGGCGCTCGGCGCCGTCGTCTTCGACGATCAGCCAGAGCAGGTGCTTGACGTCGATGTCGTCCTCATAGGGCGGGACCCCGACCGTCGCCAGGTTCGTGTTCACGCGCGCACGCAGCTCCGGGTCGTTGACCAGCTGGAAGTTCGCCTGCCGCAGGTTCAGCGTGCACACGTTGCAGATCGTCATCAGCGTCTCGGCGCCGGTAGCGGCGGCGTAAGCCAGGATCCGGGCGTTCAGGTGCAGGTAGTAGTCGGGCTCGGCCTCGTGAATGTCGCCGGCGCCGCAGCAGGTGACCGACTCGAGCTCGTCCAGCTCGAGGTCGAGCATCGGCGCCAGCGCCTGCGTCGAGATGTCGAGCTCCTTCGCGGAGAGCGAGGCGAGGCACCCTTTGTAGTAAGCGACCTTGGTCATCCCTCTGCGCTCGGTGGCTCTTCGCCGGGCGTGATCTCTGGGGTGTCGCGGCGGGCGCCGCCCGCGTCCGTGTGCTCGATCCGCGCCAGTGCGCGCTCGCCCTGGACGATCCCCAGCGCACCTTCGCGGCCCTGCTCACGGACGAGCTCGTGGAGCGCTCGCGCCTCCCCGACGTCCGCGGCGACGTGCGGCGGGATCGGAGTCGGCACCTTGCCGTGCTTGGCGAGGCCGATCGCGAACTTCGTCTGCTTGACGGCGGCGACGATGCCCTGCGTCTTCGGCACGAGTTCGGTCTCGCGCAGCCAGCCCGTGGTCTCGGCCGACTTCACGAACCACTTCGCGTGCTTCGCTCCCATGTCGCGGTCGATCCCCTCCTTGACCGACTCGGCGCCGAGCTTGGCGATCGCGTCGCGCGGATCGACGCCCTTGGGGCAGCGCTCATTACAGAAGTAGCAGCGGGTGCAGTCCCAGATCCCGTGCTCGTCGTTGTAGTCCTCGAGCCGTTCGACCGAGGTCTGATCGCGCACGTCGCCGACGAAGCGGAAGCCCTTCGCAAGCGCGGCAGGCCCGAAGAACTCGGGATCCGACTCCATCGAGTTGCACTCGGAGACGCAGCAGCCGCACATGATGCAGAGCGCTTCCTTCTGGATCACGTTCGTCTGCTGCTGCGAGACGATCCGCTCTTTCTCGAGCACCTCGTCGTAGCCGGGCTCGAGCCACGGCTTCATCCGCCGGATCTTGTTCCAGAACGGATCCATGTCGACGACGAGGTCCTTGACGATCGGCATGTTCCCCATCGCGGAGATCACCGGCACGTGACCGCGCTCGACGATCGGAAGCATCCGCTCTTTGCAGGCAAGGACCGCGCGGCCGTCCATCCGCATCCCGCAGGAGCCGCAGATCATCATCCGGCAGCTCTTGCGGTAAGCGAGCGTGCCGTCCTGCTGATCCTTGATCAGGTCGAGCACGTCGAGCAGACACGCCCACTCGGGCGCCTCGATCTCGTAGTCGCGAAGCTCGCGGTCGCCGCTGTCGGCGTCGTAGCGCCAGATCTTGAGCGCAACCTGCATCAGTAGGTCCTCTCCATGGGCTGCCACTTGGTCATCTTCACCGGCTTCCAGTCGAGGACCGGCGCGTCGGCGATCCAGCGGACGAGCGTGTGCCTGAGGTAATTCTCGTCGTCTCGGTCCGGGTAGTCGTAGGGGCGCGCGTGGGCGCCGCGGCTCTCCTTGCGGGCGAGTCCGCAGACGACCATGCACTGGGCCAGCTCGAGCAAGAAGCCGAGCTCGAGCGCCTGGGTCAGGTCGTTGTTGAACACGTCTCCCTTGTCGTCGACGACGATGTGCTCGTAGCGCTCGCGCAGGCCCGAGACGATCTCGCCCTGCTCGCGCATCTGGTCTTCACGGCGGAAGACGCCGAAGTTCTCGTGCATCGTCTCGGCCAGCTCGTTGCGAATCGACCACGGCCGCTCTCCGTCGGTGCGGTCGAGCAGGACCTTGAGGTCGCGCTCGGCGTCCGCCTCGACCGACTCGGGCACCTCGATCGTCGTGTGCGTCAAGGCCCAGTCGGCGGCGTGGCGACCGGCTCGCTTCCCGTAGGTGATCGTCTCCATCAGCGCGTTGCCGCCAAGGCGGTTCGCGCCGTGGACGGAGACGCAGGCGCACTCGCCGGCGGCGTAGAGGCCCTCGAGCTCGGTGCGGCCGTCGAGATCGGTGTCGACGCCGCCCATGTGGTAGTGGGCGCCCGGCCGCACCGGAATCGGGTCGTGGATCGGATCGACGCCGGCGTAGGTCATCGCCAGCTCGCGGGTTCCGTGCAGCCGCTCGATGATCTTCTCGGCGCCGAGGTGCCGCATGTCGAGCAGGACGTTGCCGTCGACACCCCGCCCCTCGTCGATCTCGGTCTGCTCGGCACGCGAGATGACGTCGCGCGACGCGAGCTCCATCGCGTTCGGCGCGTACCGCTTGAGGAAACGGTCGCCTTCGGAGTTCAACAGGTAGGCGCCCTCGCCGCGCGTCCCCTCGGTGATCAGGATCCCCGTCGGCGCCAGCGTCGTCGGGTGGAACTGCATCATCTCCATGTCCTTAAGCGGCACGCGGGCGCGAAGCGCCATCGTCATCCCGTCGCCGGTGCAGGCGTATGCGTTCGTGGTACCGACGTAGAGCCGGCCCGCGCCGCCGGTTGCGAGGATCACCGTCTTGGCGCCGATCGTCTTCAGGCCGCCGTTCAGCAGGTCCCAGGCGATCACGCCCTGGCAGCGGTCGTCGTTGATCACGAGCTGCCAGGCGAAGTACTCCTCGTACGTCTGGATGTCGCGCTTCATTACCTGCTCGTAGAGGACGTGGACGAGCACGTGGCCCGTGATGTCCGCCGCGTAAGCCGTGCGCGGCTCGCCGGCGGCGCCGAACGGGCGCTGGGCGATCCGTCCGTCGTCGGTGCGCGAGAAGACCGCGCCCCAGTGCTCGAGCTGGTAGACGTCGTCCGGCGCCTCGTTGCAGAGCACCTCGATCGCGTCCTGGTCGCCGAGGTAGTCAGCGCCCTTGACGGTGTCGAAGGCATGCTTCTGGGGGTCGTCCTCGGAGGCATTGCCGAGCGCCGCGTTGATCCCGCCTTCGGCCGCGCCCGAGTGGCTGCGAACCGGGTGGATCTTGGAGAGTAGGGCTACGTCGGCGCCTGCATCGAAAGCCTCGATCGCGGCCCGCATTCCGGCGCAGCCGGCACCGACGATCAGCACGTCGTGCTTCGCTTCCACTCGCTCGGACGCTATCGCAAGCGCTTGGGCTGCGGCTTCGTTGCAGGTGCGGCGATCGGCGCGCAGCGCCTGTCCGCGAAGCGGACCAGTGGAGGGGTCTGGGGGAACCGGGAGGTTCCCCCAGCTGATCTAGACCACAACGCGCCTGCGCTACTCCACTACGGGCAGCGAACGCGCCGCTCGGCCGAGCAGCGGTCGCGGCCGCGGCCGCCGTCGGCGAAGTCGCGTCCGCCGTTGCCGTTCAGCACGTCGTTGGCTCCAAGCCCGACCAGACGGTCGGCGCCGGCTTCGCCCTCGAGCCTGTTGACGCCGACGGTGCCGAGCAAGTGGTCGGCGTGCTTCGAGCCGTCGACGTCCTCGAAGTGAGAGAGCCGGTCGGTGCCCCAGCCAACGGCCTTGCCGGTGCCCAGGTTGACCACGACGCCATTGGGCGAGTCGTAATAGACGGCTACGTCGCGCCCGGCGCCGCCGTCGACCACGTCGTCGCCGGCGTCACCGCTGACCATGTCGGCGCCGCCGCCGCTCTTGATGGTGTCGTTGCCGTTCTCGCCGGCGACCAGGTTCATGTGGCCGTCACCCGTGATCACGTCGTCGAAGTCGGACCCGACGACCGAGTTCACGTTTGCGAGCGTGTCGGTGCCGTCCCCGCTCGCGGTCCGGGCCGAGAGATCCACGACAACAGGACCTGGCGAGTCCTTGTAGATCGCGATCGTGAGTGCCGCGTCACCACCATCGATCCAATCGTCGCCCGCGCCGCCGTCAATTCCATCGAAGAAGCCGTCGCCGGCGTCGATCCTGTCATTCCCGTCACCAGCGCAGACGAGATCGTCGCCGTCGTGTGCGTTGATCACGTCGTTGCCTTCGAGCGCAACGATCACGTCGTCTTTGCTCGTGCCCGCGATCAGATCGTCTCCTTCGGTACCGACGATCGTCGCCCGTTCGCCCAGACACGTCGCCGCGGAGTCCGCGGGGGCACCCGAGCTCGCCGCAAGAACTGTCAGGGCAGCGCTGATCAACACCGTCGCCAACTTCGTCCTGCCTTTCATCACGCCCTCCTTGTCTGGCCCCGTCCCGACGCCTCGCGTCGGTTCCGAACCTAAGAAGGCGCTGTTAGCCGCCAATCAGCAGCTTGTAACGATTGCGGCAGGAGAAGTTTGGATTCTGTGTCATACGCGCGGGCCGGCGGCCGCCACCTCGGCGCCGGCGTCGGCGGCGAACTGCTCGAAGTTCTTGCGGAACATCTGGGCCAGCTCGCGGGCCTTGCGGTCGTACGCCTCGGCGTCGCGCCAGGTCGAGCGCGGGTCGAGCAGGCTCGAGTCGACGCCCGGAACGGCTGTCGGAACCTCGAAGCCGAAGAGCTCGTCCGTTCTGAACTCGGCGCCGGCGAGCCCGCCGGACAGCGCTGCGTGCAACAGCGCCCGCGTCGCGGCGATCGGCATTCGCTCGCCCTCGCCGAAGGGGCCGCCCGTCCAGCCTGTGTTGACGAGCCAGACCGTCGCGCCGTGGCGGTCGAGCCGCTCGCCAAGCATGTGGGCGTAGACAGCAGGCGGTTGCGTCAGGAACGGCGCGCCGAAGCAGGCGGAGAAGGTCGGCTGCGGCTCGGTGACCCCGATCTCGGTGCCTGCGAGCTTCGCCGTGAAGCCCGACAGGAAGTAGAACTTCGCCTGCTCGCGTGAGAGGCGCGCGATCGGCGGCAGGATCCCGAATGCGTCCGCGGTCAGGAAGACGACGGAGCTCGGGTGGCCGGCGCGCTTGGTCGGCAACGCGTTCGCGATCTGCTCGAGCTTGTAGGCGGCGCGCGTGTTCTCGGTCTTCGAGTCGTCGCCGAGGTCGAGCACCCCGCGCTCGTCGATGATCACGTTCTCGAGGACTGTGCCGAAGCTCTGCGTCGTTTTGTAGATCTCAGGCTCGGCCTCCGGCGAGAGGCGGATCACCTTCGCGTAGCAGCCGCCTTCGAAGTTGAAGACGCCGTTGTCCGACCAGCCGTGCTCGTCATCGCCGATCAGGTGGCGGCTTGGATCCGCGGAGAGCGTTGTCTTCCCGGTGCCGGAGAGCCCGAAAAAGATCGCGACGTCGTCCTCGTCGCCGACGTTCGCCGAGCAGTGCATCGGCAGGACGCCCTCGAGCGGTAGCCGGTCGTTCATCAGCGTGAAGATCGACTTCTTGATCTCGCCGGCGTAGAAGGTCCCGCCGATCACGATCTCGCTACGACTCAGGTGCAGGACGACGAACGTCGAGCTGCGGGTGCCGTCCTCCTCGGGCTCCGCCTCGACGACCGGGGCGTGGAGGATCAGCGCGTCGGGCTCGAAATCCTCGAGCTCCTTGTCGGTGGGGTCGATGAAGAGCGTCTTCGCGAAGAGCGCGTGCCACGGGCTGTAGGTGATCAGGCGAACGCAGAGGCGGTGCGCCGGATCGGCGCCTGCGAACGAATCGATCACGTAGAGGTCCTGATGCTCGAGGAACGAGGTGACCTTGTCGCGGAGCCCTTCGAATTGCTCTTCGTTCAGCTCCTGGTTGACGGTTCCCCACCAGACGCGATCCTCCGACCCGGGCTCGCGGACGAGGAACTTGTCCTTCGGGGAACGCCCCGTGTGGCGCCCGGTGTCGACTACGAGCGGGCCGCCTTCTGCGAGCCGGCCCTCGTTTCGGCGCAGCGTGTGCGTGTAGAGGACCGAGGTCGAGGGATGGACGTGCACGCGGCCGCCGGCGTCGATTCCGTGCTCGCCGAGATCGATTCGTCCCTCGGCTCCGATCGTCATTGCCACGCCGCGTCTCCTTTCCGGTGGCGCAAAAAACGAGACCCGGCTTGCGCGGGTCGAGGCTCATATCGTACGCACGCTGCGGTTTCCAGGCGGCTTGTACCGTGGCTCCATGGAGCTTCGGCCCCCTGATCCCCCTCTCTCGGACGGAATCGTTTCGCTGCGACCGTGGACGCTCGACGACGTGCCCGCGATCGCCGCGGCATGCGACGACGTCGAGATCGCCCGCTGGATCCACGCGCTGCCAAGCCCGTACCGGGAGAGCGACGCGCGCGAGTACGTGGTCTCGACCGAGTCGGCCTCGAAGGACGGGCTCGGTGTGTTCTTCGCGGTCTCCGATTGCGCCTCCGGCGACGTCGTCGGTTCGATCGCGCTGCATGTGCTCGACCGTGAGCTCGCGAACGTCGAGGTTGGGTACTGGACCGCGGCGCCGGCCCGCGGGCGCGGGCTGACGACGCGCGCGCTGAGACTTCTCTCGGACTGGGCCTTGCGCGAGGCCGGCGCCCAGCGGGTGCAGCTCCGCGCGGATGTCCTCAACACGGCGTCGCTCCGGGTCGCCGAGAAGGCCGGGTACAAGCGCGAGGGAACGCTCCGCGCGAGCGGGTTCAACGCGCGCCAGGGCCGCCGCGTCGACTACGCCGTCTTCTCGCTGGTGCCGGGCGACGCCACGTAGAGGCTTCGGTCGCGCGAGCGCGAATCGCGCCTTCGTGGACGACCGGGTTGCAAGGTTCCTCGAGAGCCCCGCGCTGTCGGCTTCGACGCGCCGCGCCTACGGCGTCGACGTGCGCCAGTTCACCACCTGGCTCTCGCGCCGCGGGCTGGGCCTCGACGACTTCGATCTTCGCGCCTTCGCGGAGTACGCCGCAGATCTCGGCCGGCGCCGCCCGAAGCTCGCCCCGGCCACGATCGCGCGGAAGCTCGCCGCGGTGCGGGCGCTCGTGCGATTCGCGCTGGGTCCCGAGCGGGTTCCCGATACTTCGTTCGCGCCCAAGCGCCCGCGGCGCCTGCCCGAGGCTCCGAAGGTCGAGGACGTCGACTCGGAGCTTGCCGGACTGGAGCGCGAGGGCCCGCTCGGTCTGCGAAACCGCGCCCTCGGCGAGCTCGTTTACTCGGCCGGCCTCCGCAGTCGCGAAGCCGTCGACCTGAATCTGGGTGACGTCGACTTCGAGCAGGAGCTCGTTCACGTGCGCGGCAAGGGCGGCAAAGAGCGCATGGTCCCTCTCGGCGAGGAGGCCGCGCACTGGCTGGCCCGGTACCTGCACCAGGCTCGCCCCGAACTGGCGCGAGGCGCTGAGAATGCACTCTTCCTGTCCGCGCGAGGCCGGCGCCTGGACACGAGCACCCTCCGGCGGCTGCTGCCGCACCCGCACCGGATGCGCCACGCGTTCGCCACCCACCTGCTGGAGGGAGGAGCCGACCTACGCACGATTCAGGAGCTGCTGGGGCACAGCTCGCTCTCGACGACGCAGATCTACTCGCATGTCGACGGCCGCCGCCTGCGCCGCGTCTACGACCGCTCGCATCCTCGGTCGTAAGTCGGGCTCGCAAGCGGACCTGTACTCGCGCGCACGCGACGGGCACAGCCCCCGCCCTTTATTTGGGTGGGGCTCTTCCCTCCTCCCTCGACGTCGACGATAGCCCCCTCGGGCGCACGTGTCTGGATCGGGAGCGCGCCGATTCTGCGCCAAACGGGTCGCCGGCCGACCGCGCAGGCTGCCGCGGAGACGCAGGCGATCGGCACGGCGCCGCGAAACAAGGCCGGGGATGGCAGCACCGGCCAGAGACCCTGACCTCGAAGGTTTCCTTGCGCTCCTCGCGGCGACGCGGGCGCTGCGGACCGTCGATGCCTACCGCCGCGACCTGCTCGATCTCGCGGCGCACGTCGAGCGACCGCTCAAGGCCGTGACGACCGAGGAGATCGAGCGTTATCTGGCCGAGCTGCGCGCCGAGGGCCGCTCGCCGGCGACGATCGCCCGGCGAACCGCGGCTGCCAGGTCTTTCTATCGCCATCTCGTGCTGCTCGGCGCGCGGAGCGACAACCCCGCCGCTGCGGTCGCACTTCCACGCAAAGCGCGCCGGCTGCCGCGCACGCTGTCGCCGTCCGAGGCCGAACGGTTGATCGACGCCGCCGCCGGGACGACGCCACGCTCGCTCCGCGACCGCGCGCTGGTCGAGTTGCTCTACGGCGCCGGGCTGCGGGTCGGCGAAGCGGTCGGCCTCGGCAAGACCGACGTCGATCTCGAGCAGCGGCTCGTGAGAGCGACCGGCAAGGGTTCGAAAGAGCGGATCGTCCCCCTGGGCCGGCCCGCGGCCGACGCGCTGCGGCGCTACCTCTCACGCGGGCGCCCCCACCTCGACCGCCGGCACCGGCCGGAGCTCTTCCTCAACGCCCAGGGCGGAGGCCTGACCCGTGCCGGGATCTTCCTCGTGCTGCGCCGGCTGGCCGAGAAGGCAGGGCTCGAGCCGGAACGGGTCCACCCCCACCTGCTCCGCCACTCGTTCGCCACTCACCTGCTCGAGGGAGGCGCCGATCTCCGCAGCGTCCAGGAGATGCTCGGCCACGCCGACCTCGCAACGACCGAGCTCTACACGCACGTCAGCGACCGCCGCCGCCGTGAGCTCTACTTCAGCTCTCACCCGCACGCACGCCGGCGGGGGGTTTCAAAGGGCTGAAAACTGTCGAAAACCAGGGAGGATGTCGCTTGGCCCGCACGCGCTTGGCCTCTTCGCTTCGAGCTTCTGCGCCGCGCTGCTGATGACTCTCTCCGGGATCCAGAAGAGCATGCTCGGCTGGAAGAACCGCCGCCGTTACTGTCAGTCGTGCGGGCGGCAGCTCCGCAGCGGCTGCACCTGCCGGTAGGAGGTCTAGCGGCCCTTCTTCTTCAGCAGCTCGGCGACCCGCTTCGCGGCCGCTCTGAGCTCGCGGTCGGCTTCGTCGTCGCCGGCGAGACTTTCGAGGATCACGATCGTGTCGCGCTGAGGCGAGCCGTTCTTCAGAGACATGACGGCCAGCCTGCGGACGGCCGGATTCTCCTCAGCGTCCGAAACCAGCTTGTGCAGGAGCGGCCGATCCGCGTTGATATCGCCCGGATGGTCCCGGGAGAGGAGCTCCAGCGCCAGCACCGCCGAGCCACGGCAGGCCGGGCTCTCGTCGTCCAGGCCCCGGCGAAGCAACTCGAGCTTCTGTCTAAACCGAAACTGCCCGATCGCCCGGTAGGCAACGGCGCGCTCACGGTAATCCGGGCTGCGCGCGGCTGACTCGAGCTCCTCGTCCCACTGGGAGCGCAGCTGCGCCAGCTCGCGCTCTGAGCCCTGCTGCGCGAGGTCGTCGGCCTGAGCGGCGGCCTCCGCGAGCGTCAAGAGACCGACTGGAGCGAGCGAGTCGCGGGGCCGACGTAGCGCGCCGAGGGCCGGAAGAGGCGGCCGGTCCGCTTCTGCTCGAGGATGTGCGCCGACCAGCCGGCGACGCGGGAGCAGGCGAACATCGCGGGTGCGAGCCGAGGCGGGATCTCGGCGACGTCGAGGACGATCGCGGAGTAGTACTCGACGTTAGTCGCGAGCACCCGCTCGGGGTGCCGCTCCTGCAGGGCGGCGAGCGCCACCTGCTCCAGCTCCTCCGCCAGCTCGACCTGCGTCGAGCCCAGCTCTTTCGCCTTGCGCTTCAGCAGCCGCGAGCGCGGATCCTCGGCCCGGTAGATGCGGTGCCCGAAGCCCATGATCCGCTTGCCGGCGGCGAGCGTGTCCCTGACCCAGCGCTCGGCGTCGCCGGACTGAGCCACCTCTTCGAGCATCGGCTTGACGTAGGCGGGGGCGCCGCCGTGCAGCGGCCCCGAGAGCGCGCCGACCGCCGCCGAGAGCGAGGCGCCGCAGTCGGCGCCCGTCGAGGCGACGATCCTCGCCGTGAACGTCGACGCGTTCAGGCCGTGTTCGGCCGTGCAGATCCAGTAGGTGTCGATTGCCTTCGCGTGGCGGGGATCGGCCTCGCCTCGCCAGCGGAGCAGAAACTTCTCGGCTGCGGTCTGGCCCTGAGCGACGACGTCGTCAGGGACGACATCCGTCTTCCCGTCGGCGACGCGCGCCGAACGGGCGACGATCGACATCATCTGCGCCGAGAGCCGGCCGAGATCCTCGCGGGCCTGCTCGTCGGAGATCTCGTTCAGCTTGCCCAGTCCCCAGACGCCCGAGAGACGTGCCGTCTCGGCCTGTAGGTCGGAGGGAGCGTTGCCGGTCAGGCCCGCCGGCTCGTAGGGCTCGGGATCCGGCATCTTCGAGTCGAGGTCGTCGTCGACGAGCAGTCCCCAGACGTTCTCGTACGGGTAGCGGCCGACGAGCTCCTCGATGTCGATCCCGCGATAACGCAGCGAGCCTCCCTCGCGATCGGGCTCAGCGATCTCCGTTTCGACCGCCACGACGCCCTCGAGACCCGGCTTGAAATCGTCCGCCATCGCGCAGAAAGCTACCCGAGTCGGGTGCCGCGGCAGCTTGGGTAGGCTCCCCGACCGTGGCGCACGAAGTGACTTTGATCCACGGCGACGGCACCGGCCCCGAGCTGACCGAGGCGACGCGCCGCGTCCTCGAGGCGACGGGCGTCGAGTTCGACTGGGACGTCCAGCAAGCCGGCGCCGACGTGATGGACCAGTTCGGCGGCAATCCGCTGCCGGAACAGACGCTCGAATCGATCCGGCGCACCGGCGTTGCGATCAAGGGCCCGATCACGACTCCGGTCGGCGGCGGCTTCCGCTCGGTCAACGTCGGCCTGCGGAAGGCGCTTGACCTCTACGCGCAGGTGCGTCCGTGCAAGACCTACGAGGGCGTCCGCACGCGATTCGAGGACGTCGACCTGGTGATCGTCCGCGAGAACACCGAAGACCTCTATGCCGGCATCGAATACGAGCAGGGCAAGCCCGAGACGGTCGAGCTGATCGAGTGGATCGAGGCCCAGGGCGGCACGCTGCGACATGGCGACGCCGGCATCTCGATCAAGCCGCTCTCGGTCTCGGGTACGCGCCGCGTCGTTCAATTCGCATTCGACTACGCGCGCCGGAACGGCCGCCGCAAGGTCACGGCCGTCCACAAGGCGAACATCATGAAGTTCACGGACGGCCTCTATCTCCGGGTCGCACGCGAGGTCGCCGAGGAGAACCCCGACATCGAATTCGACGACCGGATCGTCGACAACATGTGCATGCAGCTCGTGCAGCGCCCGGACGAGTACGACGTCCTCGTCCTGCCGAACCTCTACGGCGACATCGTCTCCGACCTCGCGGCCGGGATGATCGGCGGCCTCGGCATGGCGCCCGGCGCAAACTTCGGCGAGAACGCGGCGATCTTCGAGCCAACGCACGGTTCCGCGCCCAAGTACGCCGGCCAGAACAAGGTCAACCCGATTGCGATGATGCTCTCCGGAATGCTGATGCTCCGCCATCTCGACGAGACCGAGCCGGCCGAGCGGCTCGAGAGCGCGATCGCGGACGTGATCCGCGAAGGCGCGAGCGTCACCTACGACATGAAGCCCTCGCGCGACGACCCGACCGCCGTCGGCACGAGCCAGGTCGCGGACGCGATCATCGACAAGATGGGGGCACGAGTCTGAGCGAGCGACGCAAAGTCACCGTGGTCGGCGCCGGGGCCGTCGGCGCGACCTGCGCCCAGGTGCTGGCGGCGCGCGACTACGCCGACGTCGTCCTCGTCGACATCAAGGAAGGGCTGCCGCAGGGCAAGGCGCTCGACATCAACCAGATGGGAGCGGTGCTCGGCTACGAGCCGAACGTCGTCGGCTCGAACGGCTACGAGGAGAGCGCCGAGTCCGATGTGGTCGTGATCACGGCGGGAGTGCCGCGCACAGGCGACATGAGCCGCGACGATCTCGTCTCGATCAACGAGAAGATCGTCGTCCAGGTCGTCGAGGCCGCGGCGGTGCAGAGCCCCGAGGCAATCCTGATCGTCGTCTCGAACCCGCTCGACGCCATGTGCCATGTCACCAAAAGCGTTAGCGGCTGGCCGAAGGAGCGCGTCTTCGGGATGGCCGGGATTCTCGACAGCGCGCGCTTCTCGACCTTCATCGCCTGGGAGACCGGCGCCTCCGTGAAGGACGTGACCGCGATGGTGCTCGGTGGGCACGGCGACCAGATGGTGCCGGTCGTCTCCGCAACCACCGTCGGCGGCGTCCCGCTGAGAAAGCTGGCGAGCGAGGATGCGATCCACGCGATGGTCGAGCGAACGGCCAAGGGCGGCGGCGAGCTCGTGAAGCTGCTCGGCACCTCGGCCTGGTACGCCCCCGGGGCGGCGGCGGGGCAGATGGTCGATTCGATCATGCTCGACGAGAAGCGGATGCTGCCCTGCACGGCGTATCTCGAGGGCGAATACGGAATCGAAGGGCTGTACATGGGCGTTCCGGTCAAGCTCGGCCGCGGCGGCATCGAAGAGGTGGTCGAGCTCGAGCTCTCCGAGGACGAGCAGACGATGCTGAACGAGTCCGCCGACGCCGTCCGCGAGGTCGTCGGCGTCCTGACGACGTAGTGTCGGGCCGCAGTCCGCTGTCCGTCCTGGGGACGAATCGTCACAGTTTCGGCGCACTTGCGTCACAGACTCGTGCTCAAATCCGGAGTACGCTCGCCGCGGGTGGCGGGTGGACTCTCATCCCCACCCAGGGTGGGGCTTGGGCGGGGAGGGGGTCGGTTTGGAGCTAGGCCTGAAAGGCCGTACCGCGATCGTCTGCGGTGCCTCCTCGGGCATGGGGCTTGCGACGGCCGAGGCGCTCGCGCGCGAAGGCGCGAACGTCTCCATGTTCGCGCGCAGGCGGGATGTTCTCGACCGGGAGGCCGAACGGCTCGGCGCGCTAGCCGTGCGAGGAGACGTCACGAACCCGGCCGACCTGAAACGGCTCGTCGATCGAACCGTGGCCGCCTTCGGCGGCATCGACATCCTCGTCAACAACAGCGGCGGGCCGCCTCGTGGCCCGGCGGTCGGACTCACCGACGACGACGTCGAGAGCGCCGTCGAGCTGCTGCTGCTCTCGGTCGTTCGCCTGACCGGGCTTTGCCTTCCCCAGCTCGAGCGGAGCGGCCACGGCCGGATCATCAACATCGCCTCGAGTAGCGTCCGCGAGCCCGCCGACAACCTCGCCCTCTCCAACTCGATCCGCCCCGGCGTGATCGGCTGGGCGACGACGATGGCGCGCGAGCTCGGTCCGCAGAAGATCACCGTCAATTCGATCGCCCCGGGCCGGATCGAGACGGCGCGGCTGATGGAGGTCTATGCCGAGCGCTCGCGCGCGTCCGACATGGAGCAGATTCCGCTGCGGCGGTTCGGCCGGCCGGAGGAGGTCGCCGACGTGATCTGTTTCCTCGCTTCCGACCGCGGCAGTTACGTGACCGGCGCCGTCATCCCGGTTGACGGTGGGTTGACTCGCTCCTTGCTCTAAGCGGCTCTGACGCGCCTCGCGATCTGAGCCGGTCACCCTCAGACGCGCAAGTACCATTTGTGCGATGCGATCGCTAACGCTCGCCCGGGCGGCCGGCGCGGGCCTCCTCCTAGCTGTGATCGCGCTGAGCGTTCTCTACTTGATCCCCTCGGACAAGTACTACGTCTTCCTGCCCGACCGCGCGCACCCGCTGCAGCCCCTCGTGAGCATCGCGGGCGAGCATCCTGCGACGGGGAGCGGCGGTGTCTATTTCGTGGACGTCCGCTTCCGCAAGGCGCACCTGCTCGAGGATCTGCTCGGCCGCCCGCTCGCGCGCGGCGCCACCCTCCTCCCGAAGCGCGACGTGCTCGGCGACGCGACGCCCAAGCAGGCCCAGCAGATCGACCTCACGCAGATGGCGGATTCGCAGAAGATCGCCGCAGCCGTCGCCCTCCAACGCCTCGGCTACCGCATACCGATCAAGCTGCCGAACGTCGTCGTCCGCGGCGTTCTGCGCAAAGCGCCTGCCGGCCGGGTCCTCCGGCCCGGAGACAAGATCCTGGCGGTGAACGGAAAACAGGTGCACAGCCTCGGCCGGCTGCACACCCTGATCGCGAGCCACCGGCCCGGCGCCACGCTTTCCGTCACTTACAGCCGCTCTGGACGCACCGCTACTGCGAAGATCCGGACGATCGCCAGCACCGACGACAAGCGCCAGGCGGCGATCGGGATCCTCGTCGACGAGACCGGCGGCTCGGTCGGCAAGCTCCCGATCAAGGTTCGGATCAACACCCAGGGCGTCGGCGGACCCTCGGCCGGGCTCGCCTTCGCGCTCGACCTGATGGAGGAGCTCGGCCACAACGTCGACAACGGCTACAAGGTCGCGGCCACCGGTGAGCTCGCACTGGACGGCTCGGTGCTCCCAATCGGCGCCGTCAAGCAGAAAACGATCGGCGCGCGCGAGGCGAGTGTGGACGTTTTTCTCGTGCCGGCCGGGTCGAACGCCCAGGTTGCGCGCAGGTATGCGCAGGGGCTGAAGATCGTCCCTGTGCAGAGCTTTCCACAGGCGTTGCACGCTCTGGCAACGCTGCCCGCGAAGCACCCGGGAAGCGCCTGAACGACCGTTTTGCGAAAGCCGCGCAAAGTGCGCAAAGTTCCAAGATCCTCGCCTTGATCTGCAAGGCAATCGCTCTATGATCCCCTCCGTTCGAGACTGCGGCCACACTTAGCAAGGAGACACATGAGCAAGGCGATCAAAGCAACCTGCGATGACTGCTACTTCCGCCGCGCGGGGCTTTGCGCACTCTCGCCCGAAACTCCCTGCCCGACCTTCCGGGCCGAAAGCCGCGGCGCGTTGATGCGACCGCGTCAGCCGCAGCTGGTCCCCCGGCCGGTCGCCGCAATGGCCGGCCGCGCAGCGGCCTAGTTCGCCGGCCGCAACCTAGACTTCGCGGCGAATGCCGAGGTTTCGCAAGCCGAGCGAGGAGCAGATCCGAGAGTGGCAGCCGCGCTTCTGGGCGAAGCTGATCGGCCTGGTCCTGATCGTCGCCTACGTGATCGCGTTCATCATCGAGAACCACAGGAACGTGCACCTGCACTTCGTGCTCTTCACGGCGAAGGTCTCCCAGATCTGGCTGATCCTGCTCAGCGTCGTGATCGGGGCACTCGCCGGAGCGCTGCTACGGCAGCTTCACCGCCGCCGCAGCCGGAACTAATTCGGCCAGCCTGGAGACGCCCTCGTCGATCTCGGCAGGCGAAGCGAAGCTGAAGGCGAGCCGAGCGGAGTGGGGCTCGCCGCCGAAGTCCGAGCCGGGAACGAACGTGACTCCCGCCGCCGTCGCGCGGCCGAGCAATTCGGTCGCGTCGGTGCCCTCCGGCAGCTCGAGCCATAGGAAGTAGCCGCCCTGGGGGTGCGACCAGCGGGCGCGGCCGCCGAGCTCGCGCTCCAGCGCCTCGAGCATCGCATCGCGCCGCTCGCGCAGCAGCCCCCGGACGCGCTCGAGGTTCGGCTCCAGCAGGCCTCGGCGGAGGAACTCGAGCACGGTGGCTTCGGTCACAAGCGTCGGCGTGATGTAGGTCGAGGCGACGATGTCTTCCAGCCCGACGGCGATCTCCTCCGGGAGGATCACGTAGCCGACGCGGAGACCTGGGGCGATCGTCTTCGAGAACGAGGAGCTGTACATCACGTTCCGGCCGCCCTCGAGCTCGAACAGGGTCGGGAGCGGCTCGCCCTCGAAGCGAACGAGTCCGTAGGGATCGTCCTCGAGAATCCGTAGCGACCGGGTGCCCGCGAGCTCGGCCAAGCGCCTGCGGCGCTCTTCCGACAGCGTTACGCCCGCCGGGTTCTGGAAGGTCGGAATCGTGTAAAGGAAAGCCGGGCGTTCCCCGCTCTCGAGCAGGCGCTCGAGCTCGTCGACATCAAGGCCGTCGTCGTCGAGCGGGACCTCGTCGAAGGCGCTCAGGATCTTCCGCGGCCGGTCGTACGTCGGCCGCTCGACGATGACGCGGCCCGGGAAAGCGGAGAGCACGAAGTGGAAGGCCTGCAGCGATCCGTTCGTGACGACCACGCGGGCCGGATCGACGCCGTGCCGCTCGCCGATCCACTCGCGCAGCGGCTGATAGCCGAGCGTGTGGCCGTAGAGCAGCGCGGCCGCGCCGCCGCTTTCGATCGCGGTCTTGGCGCAATTAGCGAGCTGCTCGACCGGCAGGAGCTCCGGGGCGGGCACGCCGCGGGCGAACGAGATCGTCTCCATCCCCCTCCGAGTGTACGAGCAGTGCTAGACGGTCGCAGAGGCAGGCTCCGGCTCCTCCGGGCCGCGGCCGAGCGCGATCCGGATCGCCGCCGCGCCGGTCCCTGCGGCGACCAGCGACAGCGCCGCCTCCAGCGCCCAGACCGCCGAGTCGCCGAAGCTCTGCCGCACCTGCAGGCCGATGAACGGGGCGAGCGCAAACCCGACCGCTGCACGAACACGAACAGGATCAGCAGTACGACAGGAAGCGCGGCGTTCACCGAGAGCAACAGGAAGGGAAGTCCCATCAGCGGCAGCCCGACCGCGAGCTTGACCGCCGCCGGCACTGCGGCGACGCGGTGGGTCAGCCTCAGCTGGAAGAAGGTGACGAGGAGCGGATTCATGATCAAGAGAAAGCCCCAGGTCGAGTTCGAGTAGCCGTGCGAGGACACAAGCGAGATCGGCAGCACCGTCTCGAAGGCGACGTAGACGAGCCAGGCGAACACTGCGGAGACGAGGAAGAGCAGGAACGGCCGGTCGCGGGCGATGACGGCGAACGAGCCGCGACTCGGCGGCTCCTCCGGCGCATACGCGCCCCTAGCCGGAAGAAACAGGACCGCCAGCGCGAACCCGAACGCCGAAAGGCATGCGGCGCCGATGAAGAGCGCGTTCCAGCTCCCAAGCAGAAGCAGCAGCCCGCCAAGCGGAGGGCCGAAGCTGATGCCGAGGTTCGAGGCGACGCGCACGGCTGCGTACGCGGGCTCGTGCCGATCAGCTGGAACGAGATCGGCGACCAGAGCCTGGGCGGCGGCGTTGCCGACCGAGAAGAAGAGGCCACCAAAACAGAGCACGAGCAGCCCGGCCGTGGCGCTGCCGCCGGCCGCGACGAAGCCCAGCACGACCGCGGTCTGGCCGATCCAGCCGGCGAAGATCAATGGCCGCCGGCCGATGTGGTCAGAGAGGTGGCCGCCGAGGTAGCCGGAGCCGACCCCGATCAGCGCGCTGACGAGGTAGGCGAGGCCCAGCAGCGTCTGATCAGCGCCGAGCCTCTTGATCGCCCAGATCCCGACGAAGCTGAAGACGGTCGAGGTCGCCAGTGAGCCCGCGAAGTTGATCGCGAGCATCGGCCGGAGAGCGGGATCCGTGTCCGAGCCGAAGATGACGCGGTAAAGCGCTGCCAACGGACGCACGACCGCAGACTGCCAGACGTTCCTGGCTCCCCTCACCAGCACCCGCGCCGCAATTCGGCCGCTTCTACGTCGGTGCGGCCGACGGCGCCGGCAACACGAGCGCGAGCTGCGCGGCGCTTCAGATCAGGTGAGGCGAGGAGCCCTGCGCGAACGCCGGGCTCCTCGCGACTCGTACTGAGCTAGCAGTTCCCGATCGTCCCGTCCTGGTTCGAGGGACTGTTCGGGTCGTACTGAGCGTCTCGCCAGTGATCGCCGCACGAGTCGTAGTAGTCGAACTCGTAGCTGACGAACGTGATGGTCGGATTCCTGTCACCGTCGTCCCCGAACACGTGGGCAATGAAATCGTCCCAGGTCACGCTCGAGGCGTCGATCGTGGCATCGGGGTTGTAGTCGAACTCGCCGGACACCTTCTGTGTCCAGACGCCGTTCCACGTCCCCTTCGTCGCTGAGGTGAAGTCGGCGCCGTCGTTGCAGCCGGGATGCTGGCGACCGACGATGGCCGTGAACTTGCCGTTGAGGTCGTAACGCGTCACGAAGTAGCCGCTGGCGTCCTGCGCCGGAGTGACGACGTAAGATCGGTCCTCGGTCGCGTTCGCCCACGGGCTGTTCGGGTCGCCCGGGTCGTCGGTGACGCAACCGTGGTCCTCACCGGTCAGGGCGACCGGCCCGAACGTGCCGATGCTCGGGCCCTGGGCGCCCTTGTCGCCCTTGTCACCCTTGGGCCCCTGCGGTCCCGTGGCTCCCGCAGGACCAGCCGGCCCCTGTGCTCCTTGAGCTCCCGCGGGCCCGGTCGGCCCAGCAGGGCCTTGCCTGCCGGCGCCCGAAACGCCGCGCAGGCCCCTCGGACCGCGGATGTTCCAGGCGATCCGCTTGAACCCTTTGTGGCAGTTGCTGAGCTTCAGGTCGCCCAACGTCTGGCCGTTCCCGTTCGTCTCGACGCAGGCGTAGATGACGCCGTTGCGAACCCCGAGCTTGCCGGTCGTCGACGCGGCTCGATCGCCGCTTGCAAAGGCAATCGTCGTGCCCGTAAGCAGCGCGACGCACGTCGCAATCAGGATCGTCTTCATTTCCCCCCTCTGGGTTCTCAGACCAGGCCGGCCCTGGTCTTGCCGAGAGGCAACACTAACGGATTGCGAAGCTTTTTGAGTGCTAGGCGCGGACGGCGCTCGCAACCTCGGCGGCGAGCTGGGCAGCCTCGGTCGGCGTGGTGCCGACGCGGATGCCGTGGGCCTCGAGGGCTTCTCTCTTGCCCTCGGCGGTACCGGCCGTCCCGGAGATGATCGCGCCCGCGTGGCCCATCGTCTTCCCCGGCGGGGCCGAGAAGCCGGCGATGTAGGCGACGACCGGCTTCGTCATCTCGGACCCGATGAACTCGGCGGCCTTCTCCTCCTCCGCGCCGCCGATCTCGCCGACCAGGACTACCACCTCGGTCTCGTCGTCGGCCTCGAACTTCGCCAGCACGTCGATGAAGGACGAGCCGACGACCGGATCGCCGCCGATGCCGACGATCGTCGAGTTGCCTAGCCCGAGCTGCGTCAGCTCGTGGCCGATCTGGTAGGTCAGCGTGCCCGAACGCGAAACGAGCCCGATCCGCCCTTCGCGGAAGATCTCCGCGGGAATGATCCCGACGTTCGCCTTCCCCGGCGAGAGCGCGCCCGGGCAGTTGGGCCCGAGCATCGTGATCCCGCGCGGCTTGATGTAGTTGAAGATCCGCAGCATCTCGTGGGCGGGTAGCCCCTCTGCGATGCAGATGACGGTCTCGATGCCGGCGTCGACGTCCTCGTAGATCGCGTCGGCGGCGAAGCGCGCAGGAACGAAGACCATCGACGTGTTCGCCCCGGTCTCCTCGACGGCCTCGGCGACGGTGTCGAAGATCGGGATCCCCTCGAGATCCTGGCCCCCCTTGCCGGGTGTGACGCCGGCGACGACGTCGGTGCCGTAGGCGCGGTTGCGAAGCGTATGGAAGGAGCCCTCACGGCCGGTCGCGCCCTGGACGACGAGCTTCGTCTCCGTGTCGACGATGATCGCCATCAGCTTTGGCTCTTTCGGGCCTTGACGATGAGCTTCACATCCGTCCAGGCGGTGCCGTCGTCGGTCATCCGCTCGACGAGCAGCTCCTTGACCAGCTCGGCTTCCTCGCCCTCGCAACCCGTCCGGGCGAGCCAATCCTCGAGCGGATGCACCTTCTCGAAGAGCTGCCGCTGCTCGACCTCGAGCCCGGCGCCGGTCAGGAGCTCGACCCACTCGTACTCGGTGTAGTTGCGGACGTGGGTCGGGTCCCGCAGCTTCTCCGCCTGCTCGTGGCGCTCGCTCGAGAAGAGCGTGTCCTCGATCACGACGACGTCGTTGGAGACGCGTGCCATCTCCTCGACCGCGTGGCGGACGTCTGCGAAGTGGTGCGGCGCGATCCGCGAGACGACGCAGTCGAAGGAGCCGTCAGCAAACGGCAGGTCCTCGGCGCGCGAGACGACGTCGGGCTTCATCCCCGGCGACGAGTCGGTGGTCACCACTTCGCAGCCCGCCTCGCGCAGCCGCCGCGCGACGTGGCCGCCGCCGGTGGCGACGTCCAGTACCTTGCGGCCGGGGCCCGGCGCGCACCACTCGACGACGAGGTCGAGGTCGGCGCCCTCGGCGTGGGTCTTCGAGTCGCGATAGGCCTGAGCTCTGGTATCCCAAAGCTCGGTCATGCCGCCAGCTCCACGGCCCGGCGTGCGCCTTCGAGCATCGTCGGCTCCACGTGCAGGTTGTCCGGGCCCGCCTCGGCGAGAAGCTCGCGCCCCTCTTCGGCGTTCGTGCCGTCCAGGCGGACGACGATCGGGTGCTTGATCCCGATCTGCTCGAGCGCGGTCAGAATCCCGCGGGCGACCTCGTCGCCGCGCGTGATCCCGCCGAAGATGTTGAAGAAGATCGAGTGCACCTGCGGATCCGCGGTGATGACCTCGAGCGCGTCGACGACTCCCTGCGCGTCGCCGCCGCCGCCGAGGTCGCAGAAATTCGCGGGGCGGCCACCAGCCAGCGTGATCACGTCCAGCGTCGACATCACGAGCCCGGCGCCGTTGCCGAGGATCCCGACCTCGCCGTCGAGCTTCACGTAGGTAACGCCCTTCTCGCGCGCGGCACGCTCCTCCGGCGGGATCGATTCCGGATCGCGCATCTCGGCGATGTCGGGGTGCTTGTAGAGCGCGTTGTCGTCGACCGTGAACTTCGAGTCGAGCGCCCGCACCTCGCCCTCCGGCGTCACGATCAGCGGGTTGATCTCGCAGAGCATCGCGTCCGTTCCGACGAAGCAGGCGTAGAGCTTCCCGATGATGTCGAGCAGCTGCTTCTGTTCGTTCGGATCGTCGATGCCGGCCCCGTAGATCAGGCGCCGCGCCTGGTAGGGCTGGTAGCCCTCGAGCGGATCGACGTGAAGCCGCGCCAGCTTCTCGGGCGTCTCCTCGGCGACCTGCTCGATCTCGATCCCGCCCTCGGTGGTGAGCATGAAGAGGGCCTTCTTCTCGCCCCGGTCGAAAGTGATCGAGAGGTAGTACTCCTTGGCGATCTCGGATGCCGACTCGATCCAGAGCTTGCGCACGATGTGGCCGTTGATGTCGAGCCCGAGGATCTCCGCGGCTTTCTGCTCGGCGTCGTCGGGCCCATCCGCGAGCTTGACGCCGCCCGCCTTCCCGCGTCCGCCCGTCAGTACCTGCGCCTTGACGACCACTTGGCCGCCGAGCTGCTCGGCGGCCTCACGGGCCTCGGCCGGCGTCAGGGCGAGCTGCCCTTCCGACGTTGGGATCCCGAAGCCCCGGAAGAGCTCCTTGCCCTGGTATTCGTAGAGATCCACCGGCGGCGGACTCTAGCCGCCGCCGGGTGGCTCGAGCGCAGATCGACTGACGACGGCACGGCGGGCGCCGATTTCGTGGCGCGCGGGCGGCGCGGCCTCCCTGACTAGACTCGGCCGGCGTGGACGCGATCGTCGTCGACGAGCTCCGAAAGCGCTACGGCAACGTTCAGGCACTCGAGGGCGTGTCGTTCGCCGTTCGCGCCGGCGAGGTTTTTGGCCTGCTCGGACCGAACGGAGCCGGGAAGTCGACCACGGTCAAGGTGCTCGCGACGCTGACGAAGCCGGACGCGGGCCGGGCCGAGGTCGCCGGCCACGACGTCGTCCGGGAGCCGAACGCCGTGCGTCGTGCAATCGGCTACGTACCGCAGAGCTCCGGCGTCGACCGCGATGCGACCGGCCGCGAGAACCTGATTCTTCAAGGCCGCGTCCAGGGGATGAGCGGGCGGGCGCTCGAAACGCGGGTCGCCGAGCTGCTCGATTTGCTCGGGCTGGCAGCATCTGCCGACCGGGTCGTCCGCGGCTATTCCGGCGGGATGAAGCGGCGGCTCGACGTCGGCCTCGGGCTCGTCCACCGGCCGCAGGTCCTCTTCCTGGACGAGCCGACCACCGGCCTCGACCCCGAGGCTCGCGCCTCGATGTGGGAAGAGCTCGAGCGGCTCGCCGAGGGCGAGTCCCTGACGATCCTGCTGACGACCCACTACATGGAGGAAGCCGACGAGCTGGCCGACCGGCTCGCGATCGTCAGCCGCGGCCGAGTGATCGTCGAGGGAACGCCCGAGCAGCTGAAACAGAGTCTTCGCGGCGAGGCCGTCGAGGTCGAGCTCGCCGACGGGCGGGCGGCGGAGGCCGAGGCGGTCGTCTCCGGGCTGGAAGGCGTGTTCGAGGCATCGATCGACGGCCGGCGGCTTCGCAGCCGCGTCGCGAGCGGGGCACGCGCGATCCCCTTCATTCTCTCGGCACTGGAGGCCGAGGGCATCGGCGTCGAGGCGGTCACGACCCACCGGCCGTCCCTCGACGACGTCTACCTCCATTACACGGGCCGCGAGTTCGCAGCCGAGGACGAGCAGGGCCGCGCGGGTGATTCCGGCGAGGACGGCAGGCGATGAGCATCGCGGTCCGCCACACCTGGTTCATGGTCGGGCGGCAGCTCCGGAACCTGATGCGCGAGCCGATCTGGATCGCGCTCCTGCTCGTGCAGCCGATGGTCTGGCTGCTGCTCTACGGCCAGCTCTTCAACATGGCGATGATCAGCGACCTCGACCGCGACGTGCTGCCGCGCTTCCTCGCAACGCCCGTCAGCCGGATCTCGCTCGTGGTCTCCCAGATCGTCCGCTCGGCGCTGATCGCGGTCATCCAGGGCGCGATCATCCTGCTCGTCTCGATTGCGCTCGGCGTCCGGGTGCACACCGCGGTTCTCGGCTGGATCGTCGTGCTCCTCGCGGCGGCGCTGATGAACTCGGCGTTCGCCGGGCTGTCGCAGGGGATCGCACTACTCGTCCGCAAGGAAGCGACGATGATCGCGATCGCGAACTTCATCGGGCTCCCGCTCTTCTTTCTTTCCTCGACGCTGATCTCGATCCGTCAGATCCCCCACTGGATGCAGACCGCGGCGAAGTTCAATCCGGTCAACTGGGGCGTCATCGCGGCCCGCGAGGTCGTCTTGCCGGGCACGGACTGGAACTCGGTCGGGCTGCATCTCGCTCTGCTGTTCGCGCTTTCCGTGGCGACCGCGGCGTTCGCAACCTGGACGTTCCGGGCGTACCAACGGACGATCTGAAGCTTCTAGTCCTCGTCCTGGGCGATCACGCACACGACCTGGCCGGTCGTGACGGCCTGGCCCGGCTCGACGGACAACTCGGTGACGACGCCATCGCGGTGCGCCGTAATCTCGTTCTCCATCTTCATCGCCTCGACGACGCAGATCACCTGACCGGCGCGAACCTCGTCGCCGTTGGCCACTTCGACTGCCAGCACGGTGCCCTGCATCGGCGTCACGACCGCGTCCTTAGCGGCTCCGTGATGCGCGCCGCGGCCGGTTCGCTCCCGGCGGCGCCGCGCCAACTCCGCGAAGGGCGGCTCAGGGACCAAGGCCTTCACCTCGTAGAGGCGCCCGTCGAGCTCGACGCTCGAGACGCGTTCTCGAAGCCTGCCGTCCGCAGAGGCCGCTAAGCTTGTTTGCTGATGAGACAACTGCTCAGCTCGCTCGGCAAGCTCCTTCGATTCCACGACGCCATCACACGTCTGTCCTGCGATGAAGCACGCGTGCTCGAGCAGCGCCCGGTGAAAACCGAGCAACGTCGTGACTCCGCCGATCTCATACTCGTCGAGCGCGCGCAGCATCCGCCGCCGCGCATGCTCGCGGTCGACGCCGTGCACGACGAGCTTCGCGATCAGCGGGTCGTAGAGGCCGACGACCTCGCTGCCGGCCGCAACCCCCGAGTCGATCCTGATGCCCGGGCCCCCCGGCTCCCGGTAGCTCGTGATCCGCCCAGGAGTGGGCAGAAAGCCGTTCGACGGATCCTCGGCGTTGATCCGGCACTCGATCGCGTGTCCGGTCAGCCGGACGTCGTCCTGGCGCAGGGATAGCGGCTCGCCGGCCGCGATGAGAACCTGCTCGCGCACGAGGTCGAGGCCGGTGACGAGCTCGGTAACCGTGTGCTCGACCTGGATCCGCGTGTTCATCTCCAGGAAGAAGTAGTTGCCGTCGCCGTCGAGCAGCCCCTCGATGGTCCCGGCGCTGCGGTAACCGACCGCCCGGGCGGCGTCGATCCCGAGCCGGCCGATCCGGTCACGGAGCTCGTCGCCGACCGCCGGTGAAGGTGTCTCCTCGACGAGCTTCTGGTGACGGCGCTGGATCGTGCAGTCGCGTTCGCCCAGGTGAATGACGTTGCCGTGCGCGTCCGCGAGGATCTGGACTTCGACGTGCCGCGGATCATCGAGGTAGCGCTCGACGTAGACGTCCGGGTCGGAGAAGTACGCCTCGCCCTCGCGGCGTGCGGACTCGTACGCGCGGTCGGCCTCGTCCGGGCCGGCTACGACCTTGAGCCCCTTGCCGCCGCCGCCGGCCGACGCCTTGATCGCGATCGGCCAGCCAAGCTCGTCGCCGAGGCGGCGGACATCCTCGGCTGACTCGACCGGCGCGGTCGTACCGGGCACGATCGGCACGCCAGCGGCGCGCATCGTCTCCCGGGCCGCTGTCTTGGAGCCCATTACATCGATCGCCTCCGGCGGCGGGCCGATCCAGACGAGTCCGGCCGACTGGCACGCACGCGCGAAGTCCGCGTTCTCGGCGAGGAACCCGTAACCGGGGTGAACCGCTTCGGCGCCCGCCCGCTTGGCCGTCTCGAGCAACCGCTCCTGGTTCAGGTAACTCTCGGCCGCGGGGCCGGGCCCGATCAGGTAGGCCTCGTCTACGGCGGCGACGTGCAGCGAGCCCCGGTCGGCCTCCGAGTAGACGGCGACGGTTCCGATTCCGAGCTCCCGCAGGGTCCGGAAGACACGAATGGCGATCTCACCGCGGTTGGCGACCAGGATTTTCGAGAACGCGACCATCGCTTACGCGTGCGTGGTGCGACGGCGTCCGGGTGCCTCGTCTTCACCCTCGAGATTCTCGGCGATGCCCTCGGCGCGCCAGCGGCTCCGGTAGGCGGGGGGCGGCTCATCCCCCGCCAGCAGACGCCCGAGCGCGAGCGCGATCGCTTCGCGCGCCTCGGGATCGGGCTCGGGTCGGGCGATGAAGTCCACTCGCCAGAGCCTAAACGCGTTCGCTTGCGACGCCGACCGGGATGACGTCCCGGCTTTGCCGGGCCCTCCGTTTTATCCCGGTTGGCTGAGCCCCTGACGTTTGAGTCTCTCTGCGCGATTTCTAAAGGCGCCAGGTCATCCTGACGATACGAACAAGCGGATGAGCCGCATCCTTGCGACCACCGCAGTCTTCGCCGTGCTTGCGGCGCCCGCCGCCGCCCAGAACCAGGGCGGCGCGCAGCCTGTCTCCTGGGCGCAGCCCCAGATCAAGCTCGTGGTCTCGCACGGCCTGATGGCGAGCAGCATTCAGACCTTCCATCCGAACGACCCGCTCACCCGCGGGGCGCTGACGGCGCTCGTCTCCGGTCTCGTTTCCGAGCGGCCGACGGCGACCACGGCGTCGACCGCCCCCGTGACGATGGCCCAGCTCGACTCGACCCTTGTCCGAGGGCTCGCTCTGAGCGGAGCGGCCACCGAGTTCGCCGCCGCAGCCCGGAGCGCGGGCCTGACGCCGCCGAGCCGTTTCGGCACGGAAGTCGTCGCGCGCCTCCTGGGGCTGCGCACGAATCATCCGGCCCAGCTCGACTCGCTCGAGCTGCTGCCGAGCCAACCGGCGACGAGGGCCGAGGCCGCCTACTCGGCGGCGCAGATCCTCAATTTCCGTGGCTGGGAAGCGGAGCAGGTCCAGCAGCTCGCCGACACCTTCACGCTACCCACCCTCTCCGCCTGGCAGACGCGGATCCTGCAGACAGCGGTTCGCTTCATCGGCTACCCATACGTCTGGGGCGGCACCAGCGAGAACCCCGAGGCGCCGTTCGGAGTCCAGGCTCCCGGCGGTTTCGACTGCTCCGGATTCGTCTGGCGCGTCTTCAAGCTCCAGGTCTACCTCGGCGGCTCCGCGCTCGCCGGCACGCTGAAAGGTCGGACGACCTTCGCGATGAGCGGCGAGGTGCCGGCGGCGAAACGGATCCCGTTTGCCCGGCTGAAGCCGGGCGATCTGCTCTTCTGGGGCGCCGCCGGCCCTCAGTCGAAACCTGCGCAGGTCGACCACACCGGGATCTATCTCGGCAACGGTTGGTTCATTCACTCGTCAGGCTACGGCGTCGCGCTCGCCCAGCTCTCAGGCTGGTACAAGCAGCGGTTCGCCTGGGGCCGCCGGCCCCTCGCCGAAGCCGGCCTCAGCACCTAGAAACACGCACGCAACGCGATCCCCCGTCCGGGTGATGGCCCGGCCGTCGGCGAGAGAGACAATCGCGTGGTCTAGGAGATGGAGGTCTCCCATGCTGAAGTGGAATCCGCGTCTTCGACTTGTGTTCGTCGTGGCCTCGTTGCTCGCCATTGCGCTCGTGCTTGGCTGGGTCGATGCCGCCAACTTCCTCGAGTGGTAGCCCGTCGGCGATGAGCGAGTCGGCAGCCGCCAGCCGCAGCCTTTATCCGGTCGTCGCTCCTGTCTGCGTCGCGGGACTCGCCACAGTTGTCGCCGCGACCGTCTCGTTTGCATCGGAAGGACACGGTGCAACGGTTGTCGCCGGGCTCGCCGCGTTCCTCGGCGCCTCGCTGCTCGCAGATCGCTTCCCGGTTCCGGTAGACGACCTTGACGCCAACGGGGTCTCGTTGGCGTTCGTCTTCGGACTGTCCGCGATCGTGCTCTTTGGCTGGGCGGCCGGAGTTCTCGTCGTCGCCGCGACGCCGGCGGTCATGCAGCTCCTGGACCGCAGGCCGCCCGTTCGAATCGCCTACAACTCCTTCGCGTTCGCGCTGACGGCGGCGAGCGCCGGGCTCGTGATCGCGCCGATTGCCGGCGACTCACCGGCCCGCACCGCGGCCCGCGTACTTGTCGCGACCTGCGTCTGCTACCTGGTCAACGTCCTGCTGATCACCGCTGTGGTTGCACGCGGGACGCGGCGGTCGTGGGGCGGCCTGATCGCCTCGAGCGTCCGGAAGACGATCCTGCCGTTCACGCTGATGGGCTCCGCGGTTCTGACGCTCGTCGTGCTCTGGCAACGAGCGCCCCTGCTGTCCCTTGCCCTCGTGGGTCCGCTGCTCGCGATCCAGCTCTACCAGCGGGCGCTGCTCCGCGCGCTCCGGGCGGTGCGGCTGGCGCTCACCGATCCGCTTACGGGTCTCGGCAACCACCGCCACTTCCACGAACGCCTTGCCCGTGAGCTCGAACACGCGCTCCGCTGCGGCCGGCCGCTGGCGCTCTGCCTCGTGGACATCGACGACTTCAAGCGGGTCAACGACCACTTTGGCCACCCAGCTGGCGATCGGGTGCTCTCCCAGGTTGCGACACGGCTCCGCCAGAGCGGCGAGGCATTTCGGCTCGGCGGCGACGAGTTCGCCGTGCTCTTGCCCGGGGCTGAGGCGGGGGAGGCTTTGACGGCGGCAAAGTCGATCGTCGAGCGGGTCTCGAGGCTCGATTTCGGCCAGCTGGGGCCGGTCACCGTTAGCGCCGGGATCGCCCTGGCGCCTCAGCACGCGCGGCAACGCGACGAGCTGCTGCACCTGGTCGACACCGCCCTCTACCGTGCGAAGGAGGAAGGCAAGAACCGGGCCGACGTCTACCGTCCCGACGTGGTCGAGCTCGCCGAGCTGAAGCGGCTCGCGGGCGCCCAGGATCGGGCCGCGCGGCTGCGAGCTGCCGCGAGTCTTGCGAATGCCGTCGATGCGCGAGACGTCTACAGCGGAAATCATTCGCAACGTGTCGCCGAGCTTGCCGTCCGGCTGGCCGCGCGCATCGGGCTCTCCAGTGAAGAAATCGAGCTCACACAACTTGCGGGAAGCCTTCACGACCTCGGCAAGCTCGCTCTTCCCGAGAACCTGCTGCGGAAGCCGGCGCCGCTAACGGAGCCTGAGTGGTCCGTCCTCAAGGAGCATGCGTCGCTCGG
>WNGE01004568.1_pt1 | contig 36565 bp, 31 predicted proteins | sample 5400651 | NCBI WGS metagenome assembly WNGE01 (sample SAMN13153370, study PRJNA577476) | soil metagenome | isolation source: 60 cm soil or saprolite under grassland replicate 2 | place: USA:California | collected 2016-06-15
CGTCGGCGAGGTCGCGCTCACGTCGCCGCTCGCCACCGTGAGGAATGCCGGCGCACTGCTCAACTCGCCGGTGTTCTGGCGGCACCTCGAGGCCACCGCCGACGCCTTCGCGGTGTCGCTCGTCATCACCGCCATCGGCGGGGTCGCCGCCGGACTTGCGCTCGGCTTCCACCGCTTCTCCGGCCTCGTCTCGGAGCCGATCCTGACCGCGGTTTACACGCTGCCCAAGGTCACGCTCTATCCGCTGGTGCTGCTGGTGTTCGGTCTGGGTATTTCGGCGAAGATCGCCTTCGGGATCATGCATGGCGTCATTCCGGTGATCCTCATCACCATGAACGCCGTGCGCAACATCGATCCCGTGCATCTGAAAACCGCCCGCGCCCTCAACCTCACGCCGTTGCAGACCGCCGCCAATGTGCTCGCGCCCGCGGTGACGCCGGAGATTTTCACCGGCCTTCGCGTCGGCTTCTCGCTCACGCTGCTCGGCGTCATCATCGGCGAGATGTTCGCCTCGCAGCGCGGGCTCGGGTTCATGATCATCAACGGAATGAACACCCATGACGTGCCGACCATGATGGCCGTGATCCTGCTCATCGTGACGTTGGGTCTCTGAATTGTCTCTCTGAATTGTCATGACCCGCGCATGCGGGCCACCCAGTAACCACCGAGATTTGCTGGTAGCGCGGCCGCGCGCCAATCATCGCCATCCGGCTACTGGATGCTCCGCATTCGCGGAGCATGACAGGTCAGAGTTTCACAGCCAGCGCAATTCTTGCGATTGGCGGCGCTCGAAGGCGGCGATGTCGGCGTCGTGGCCGAGCGTGAACGCGATCTCGTCGAGTCCTTGGAGCAGGCACTGCTTGCGGAACGCATCGACCTCGAACCGATGCACCTTCCCGGACGGCGCGATCACTTCCTGGCGCTCGAGATCGACGCGCACGTGCGCGCCCGGCTGTTGCGCAAGCTCGGCCTGCAGTGCCGTCACCTCCTCGGCCGGCAGCACGATCGGCAGCAGTCCGTTCTTGAAGCAATTGTTGAAGAAAATATCGCCGAAGCTAGGTGCGATCACGGCGCGGAAGCCGTAATCCCACAGCGCGTAGACGGCATGCTCGCGCGAGGAGCCGCAGCCGAAGTTCCGCTCGGCGACCAGGATGCGCGCGCCGCGATACGCCGGCCGGTTCAGGACGAAGCCGGGCTTTTGGGCGCCGGTGTCGTCGAACCGCAGATCGTGGAACAGAAAGCCGCCGTAGCCGGCGTTTCGCGGCTTGCGCAGAAACCGGGCCGGGACGATCTGGTCGGTGTCGACATTGGGGGCCGCGATCGGCATCGCGACGGCATCGAGTTTTTGAAATTTTTCCATTGTCTCAGCTTCCCGCGAGCAGCGGCCGCACGTCGGTCAGGTGCCCAGTCACCGCGGCGGCGGCCGCCATCGCCGGGCTGACGAGGTGCGTGCGCGCCCCCCTGCCCTGCCGTCCGGCGAAATTGCGGTTCGAGCTCGACGCGCAGCGCTGGCCCGGCGCCACGAGATCCCCGTTCATGCCGACGCACATCGAGCAGCCGGCCTCGCGCCATTCGAAACCCGCCGCCTTGAACGCGGCATCGAGGCCCTCGGCCTCGGCCTGCGCCTTGACCAAGCCCGATCCCGGCACCACCCACGACGGGATTTTCACCTTGCGCCCCGACACCACCTTGGCGGCGCTGCGCAGGTCCTCGATGCGGCTGTTGGTGCAGGATCCGATGAAGACCCGGTCGATCGCGATCTCCTCGAGCGGGGTGCCGGGCGCCAAGTCCATATAGGCGAGCGCCGATTCCCAGCCGGCGCGGCGCTCAGCGTCTGCCGCGCGGCGCGGATCGGGAATCCTTCCGGTGATCGGCGCCGCATGCTCGGGCGAAGTGCCCCAGGTCGCCATCGGCACGATGGCGCCGGCGTCGATTTCGACCTCGCGGTCGAATGCAGCGCCGGGATCGGACGGCAGCGAGCGCCAGAACGCGAGGGCTTCCTCCCACGCCGCGCCCTTGGGCGCGAACGGCCGCCCCTCGAGATAGGCGAACGTCGTCTCGTCGGGCGCGATCATGCCCGCGCGCGCGCCGGCCTCGATCGACATGTTGCACACGGTGAGCCGGCCTTCCATCGAGAGCGAACCAATGGCCGAGCCCGCATATTCGATGACGTGGCCGCTCGCCCCCGCCGCGCCGATTTTTGCGATGATCGCCAGGATGATGTCCTTGGCGAACACGCCGGGCGCGAGCTTGCCGTCGACCGCGATGCGCATGGTGCGCGGCCGGCGCTGCCACAGCGTCTGCGTCGCCATCACGTGCCCGACCTCGGAGGCGCCGATCCCGAACGCGAGCGCCCCGAGCGCGCCGTGGGTCGAGGTATGGCTGTCGCCGCACACGATGGTGAGCCCGGGCTGGGTCAGGCCCTGCTCGGGCCCCACGACGTGAATGATGCCCTGGCGCGGATCGCGAATGCCGAAGACTTTCACGCCGTGCTCGACCGCGTTGCGCTCGATCGAATCGACCATGGCGCGCGCTTCCGGATCGGCGATCGCCGCGATATCCCGCGTCGAGGTCGGCACGTAATGGTCGGGCGTCCCGAAGGTGCGGTCCGGCCGGCGCAGTTTCAGCCCGTTCTCGGCCAGCATTTCGAAGGCGCGGCGCGAGCCGTCGTGGATGAAATGCCGGTCGATGTAGAGCAGGGTGTAGCCGTCGTCGCGCTCGACGACCTTGTGGCGCTCCCAGATCTTCTCGAACAGCGTGCGCGGTTCGGGCATGTTCTTGCTACTCGGCGGCGGTCTTGCCGCGCTCGGATTTCTCCGCCGGCGACTTGAAGCGCTCGCGCAGCGCGTCCCATTCGTCGGAGCCCATGCGGCGGAATTTTTCCCGGATGCTCACCTTCAGGTCCGGATGGCGGCGCTCCTTCTTTACTTCCGCCAGCACGGCGTCGAAGGCGGAGACCGCGCTCTGGAACAAAATCCCGGGCAGGATCGCCAGCTTGAAGCCGAGCCGCTGCGCGTGCTCGAGATCGATGATCGGCGTTTTGCCGCCGGACACCACGTTGAGGAGGCACGGACCCTTGACGAGCTTCGGCACCGCCTCGATCTCGGCGATCGTCTGCGGCGCTTCGAGGAACGCCATGTCGGCACCGGCGGCAAGCGCAGCGTTGACGCGGGTGACCGCCTCCTCGAAGCCGATCACGGCGCGGGAATCCGTGCGCGCGATCAGCAGAAAATCCGGATCTTTCCGGGCCGCCGCGGCGGCGCGAACCTTGGCCAGGTATTCGTCGAGCGCGATCACCGTCTTGTCGTCGAGGTGGCCGCATTTCTTGGGAAAGCCCTGGTCCTCGATGTGGAGCCCGGCGACGCCGCGCTTCTCGTATTCGCGCACGGTGCGCGTCACGTTGAGCTCGTTGCCGTAGCCGGTATCGGCGTCGGCGATCACCGGGACCTTCACGGCGGCGGCGAGCCGGCCGGCGTTGTCCGCCATCTCGCTCATGGTCAGCAGGCCGTAATCGGGATAGCCCAGCGTCGCGGCGGTGCCGGCCCCGGTCATGTACACGGCGGAAAAGCCCGCCTGCTCGATGGTGCGCGCGCTGATGCAGTCGTAGGCGCCGGGCGCAACCAGTAGCCCATCCTGCGCGAGCAGTTTGCGCAGCCGCGCCGCCGCCGAAAGAATTTGAGCAGCCATGAAATCTCCTCCCGGAATGCACGATCTTGACGAAGAAGCCGCCAACGGCCGGCAGTAAGGTACGGGATCGAGCATACCGCAGGCGCAAGGTCCTGTCATAAGGCGGTTGCTGCGCGATGTGCCGCAGCAGACCAGCAATGCGGAAAGGACGATCAGGCCTCGTCCGGCGCAGACCGGTTTTTTGCGTGCCGTATCTGCTATCCGATCGATCCCGCTTCCTCGGCAGCGTAGCGCCCGGCGAGCCGGCCCGAGGTGAAGGCCCAGGCGAGATGATGGCCGTGGCCTTCGAGCAAAACGCCGCCCTGCCCGGCGGAACCGGCCGCATAGAGGCCGCCGATCGGCGTGCCACGGCGGCCCAGCACCTGCAGTCGTTCGTTGACGCGCAGCCCGCCCTCGGTGAACACGATCCACGATTTGGCCGGTCCGAGCGCGAAGAACGGCGGGCGCCGTAGTTCCGGGCGGCCTCGCGCGCTGCATTGCGCATTGTATGCGGCCATCGTGCGGGCGAGCGCGCCGGCCGGCAGGCCGGTCGCACGCGCCAGATCTTCCCAGCTCCGCGCCGCAAAGCAGATGTCGCGCCGCGAGCGCCGGTAGTCGGCGAGATACGCATAGCCAACGCCCGGCGCGGTCGAGATGAAATTCGGCCAAGCCTCGAACTTCGCGGCGATATCCCGATCGAGGAGGATGAACGCCTGCTGGCCGGGCGCTTGCCCGATCTTGTCCTGCGGGCTGTCGCGCTCGTCGCAGAACCGCTCGCCCCTCGTGTCCACCAGCACAGCGCCTTCGCGAAAGAGATCGTGCGAGGGCGCGAGATAGGTGGTGACATAGGACATCAGGAGCGGGCGGAGAATCTTGTCCGGCAGAATCCGCATCGCGGTCGAGATCATTCTCGCGAGCGGGCGCCACGGCGGCAGACGGCTCGCGAATTTCGGGTGCTTGGGCGCCAGGAAGCGGATCTCGGGGCCCCAGGCGAGATCGCCGTTGACGATATCGCCGCCGGCCGCCTCGCCGAGAAGCTGGCCGTCGCCGGTGCTGGCCGGGTTGATGCCGCCGATTGCAAGCAGCGGACCTTGCATGAAGCGGGCCTTGAAGGCGCGGTCCGCGGCACTGAAATCGCCGGACGCGAGGATGACGCAACGCGCGCGGATAATCTCCGCGGCGCCGGCCAAAGCCGCGATCTCGACGCCGTGGACGCATCCGTCCTCGATGATCAGGCGGCGAACAGGCGCGCCGGTGCGAACGATCACGCCTAGGGGCCGGCACGCACGCGAGAGCGAGCGGATATAGCCGCGCGAGTGCGGCACGATCGCGTGCAGGCGTGGAACGCGGTGCGGCGGCTCCGCGATCGGGCCGACGAACTCGACGCCGAGCTCGCCCAGCAGTCGAAACACGTCGGGCACGTTGTCGACCAGCAGGCGGCGCAGCGCGAGATTGTCGCGATCCGGCAGCGAGCCGGGAAATCTTCCCATGTCCTCGAAATGCGCGTCGGGCGAATCGGCGATGCCGGCGCGTTTCTGATGCGGGGTGGAACTGGTGCAGATCGTGCCGACCGACATCGCCGTGGTGCCGCCGAGATGCGGCTGTTTTTCGAGCACGATCACGCTGCGGCCGAGACGCGCGGCCGAGTAGGCGGCCATCAGGCCCGCGCCCCCGCCGCCGACGATCGCGATGTCGAACTCAGACGCCATGGCGCGCGGATTCCAGCAGAGCGGCCGCAAACGCGCTGGCGATCGCCTCCTTGCTCTTGCCCGCCTTCACGGCATCGCCGATCACCACGATTGTTTGGCTCGGATGCGCGAGGCGGCGGAATTCCTCGGCGCTCCCCTGACGGGCGCGAAAATAGAACCAGTCGCGCAACCGCGGCGAGGAGAACAGGCTTCGCAGCCCGAGCCGGCGCGCGAGCCCTCGATCGAGCAGGAAACACGCCGGCGCGCCGAGGCCGAAGCGATAGCGGGCGCCGGCGGCGACGACGATGCGATCGAACGGCGCGAGTAGTCCTGGCTCTCGCCGGACATCCACGCCGAAGCGGAACGTCACGCGCTTTTGCGCGCAGGCGCGCACCAGCTCGTCGATATACGTTTGCAGCGAGCGTTCGTCCGCCTCGACTTCCTGGAACAACGGCGCCTTGCCGGCATACCGGAACGCGCCGCCCGGCGCGTGCTCGCGCTCGAAAACCGTAACGGCATTGCGCTCGGCGACGAGCGACGCGTAGGTCAGTCCCGCCGGTCCGGCGCCGATGATCGCGATCCGCTCGCCCGCGGGCGGCGCCGCGTTGCGGAACTCAAGCTCGCGGCCCGCCATGGCGTTGACGACGCAACCGAGGCGGGCGCCGCCCCGCATCTCGTCGACGCAGGTGTTGCAGGCCAGACACCGCCGCGCGGGCTCGCCGCGGGAGAGCTTGTTCACCCATTCGGGATCGGCAATGAGCGCGCGCCCGAGCGCGATGAAATCCGCCTTGCCGCGCGCGACCGCTTCGGTTGCCCGTTGCGGATCGCCGAGGCGGCCCACGGCAATGACCGGAATCTCGACGCCCGCCTTGATGTCGGCCGCGTAATCGAGAAACGTCGCCTCGGGCAGCCGCATCGGCGGAATCATCATGGCGGCGGGCGGCAGCGAGCGGTAATGGCCCGCCGTGACATGCAGGGCGTCGGCGCCGGCTTCGGCCGCCCAGAGGGCCACCTGCTTTCCCTCCGCAAAGTGCATCCCCTCGGGAAAAAAATCCTCGACCGAGATCCGGTAGATAACCGGCATGCCGGGTACCGCCGCTTTCACCGCGCGCAGGATCTCGAGCCCGAAGCGCGCCCGGTTCTCGAGCGTGCCGCCGTATTCGTCGCTGCGCCGATTCTCGAAGCGGTTGTGAAATTGCGAGATCAGATAACCGTGCGCCGCGTGAATCTCGACACAGTCGAACCCGGCGCGTCGTGCGCGGCCTCGGCGAACGCCGTCGTGGTTCGCTCGATCCGCACCTTCGCCATGGCTTCCGGCACGATGGTTTCGAACGTGACCTCGAACACCGGATGCGGAATGGTCGAGGGCGCGATCGGCGCCTCCCCGCAAATGTCCGTGCGGGTGTGACCGCCGCCATGGCCGAGCTGGATCGAGGCCTTGGCGCTGCCGCGGTGAATCGCGTCGACCAATCGGGCGAGCCCGGGCAGGAAGCGGTCGTCGTAAATGCCGAGCTCGCGCTGCCGGTGCCGACCCGCCGGTTCCGGAGATGCCATCTCCACCGTAATCAGCCCGACCCCGCCGGATACGCGCGCGAGGTAATAGGCAAGCGTGTCCTCGGTGACGAGCCCCTCCGCGTCCGCCGTGCGCGTGGTCATCGGCGGCAGCACGATGCGATTGGGAATCTCGACTTCGCCGATCCGCGCCGGGGTGAGGAGGATGCTCATCGCCAGAAGGTGACCGATCGACTGCGGCAAAGCCCGAGCTGCACACGCTCATCAAAACAAAGATGGTTGGCTGCAATTCTGTCGTATCGGCTCGGCGCGATCAACACCGAGCGCTTAAGTTGCGGCGAGAGCAACTACAATGTGGCGCCTTTATCCAACCCGATCCATCGATCGCCTCGCGAGCGCCTCATTTCTCGCCAATTCATGTTTGAGTATCGTCGTTTGATCCAGCCGCATGTCCTTGATCCAAACAGTTCGAACCGAGGGAAACCGATGAAACGCGTCACGATGATCTGCGCACTCGCATGTACCGCGCTCGCCGCAACATGCGCGCCGGCCGCGAGCCAGTCTCGGATCCAAGCCGGAATTCTCGAATGCCGGGGAGCCGGGAGCGCGAGCTACGTCGTGGGCTCGGTGCACGAGCTGCAATGCTGGTTCCAGTCGGACCGCGGTCCGCGTTATCCGTACTATGGGCTGGTGCGGCGGGTCGGTCTCGATATCGGCTTCACGCAGCAATCGACACTGGGATGGGTGGTGTTCGCCCCGACACGCCACATCGGCCCGGGTGATCTCTCCGGGAGCTATGGCGGCCTCACTGCCGGCGCCGCGGTCGTCATAGGGGGCAACGCCAACGCGCTGGTGGGCGGGTCGGAGAATTCCTTCTCGTTGCAGCCGTTGAGCCTGGAGGGACAGACCGGACTCAATGTCGCGGTAGGCGTTGCCAGCCTCGAGTTGCGCGGCGCGGGTCCCGGTCTGCGTCACCTCGGGCGAAGCCATCATCGCAGGCACGCCCGCAGATAGATCAGGAGCGCGTCGGGGCGGCAGAATAGTGTTCGGCTAGCTCAACCAGAGCCCGCCCGTGACGTTGATCGCCTGGCCGGTCATGTAAGCCGCCTCGTCGGAGGCTAGGAACGCGGCAATGCGCGCCACGTCGTCGGGCTTGCCGAGCCGTCCGAGCGGAATGGCGGAGACGCGCTCCTCGGCGCTCGGCAGCCCCATTGCCTCGAGCTCGGCCTCGGCGCGCTCGCGCATGCCGGTCTCCATGATCACGCCCGGGCAGATTGCGTTCACGTTGATGTGCTCGGATGCATGCTCGAGCGCCAGGGTCTGCGTCAAGGCGATCACGGCGAATTTCGAGGCGCAATAGGCGCCGTAATAGGCCTTCCCGGTCTTGCCGAGCCAGGACGCGATATTGATGATCCGCCCGCGCTTGTGCTTGCGCAAATGCGGGATCGCCGCCTGGCAAGAATGAAAGACGCCGTCGACGTTGATGCGCAACGTGTCGTCCCAGTCCTGCTTGCTCATCTCGGCCAATTTGGCGATGCGCAGGATGCCGGCGCTATTGACCAGGATGTCGAGCTTGCCGAGTGTTTGGACGAGCGCATCGACGGCGCGTTTGGTCGCATCGATATCGGTTACGTCGGCAGCCGCGCCGGAGGCGGTTCGCTTCAGCTCGCGGACGCGGCGGACCGTGTCCTCGGCCGCGCGAGGATCGATGTCGATCACGCCGACGTCGCATCCCTCCTCGGCCAGGCGCAGCGCGATTGCACGGCCGATCCCCGACCCGGCGCCGGTCACGACAGCGGTCCTGCCTTCGAGTGCGTACATGATGCCGGCGATCCCTGGATGATTTGTTGCGAAATTCCCGCGCTCAGCGGATCGCTTCGCCGCTGTCCCGGTCGAAGAAATGCAGTCCGCGCGGGGCGAGCGACATGCGCACCGGCTCGTGCGGGGCGAGCTTGATCTCCGGGTCGATGCGCGAGGCGATCAGCGTGCGCCCCGCGGCGCGCACCCCGAGCAGCAGCTCGGCGCCGAGCTGCTCGGTGACTTCGACGACCGCGTCGAACGAGGTGCCGTGCTGGGGTTTCGGCTCGCCCAGCAATGTGTGCTCCGGACGCACGCCGAGCAGCATCGTGCGATCGCCGGAAAACTCGCGCAGGCCGGCGCGCTCGTTGGGCACGCGAATGCGAAAGCCCGACGCGACCGCGTACAGCTCGCCGCCCGCGTCTTCGAGCGTCACCTCGAGGAAATTCATCGCAGGCGCGCCGATGAAGCCCGCGACGAACCGGTTGTTCGGCCTATTGTAGATCTCGAGCGGCGTGCCGACCTGCTGGATGCGCCCGTCGCGCATCACGGCGACGCGGTCGCCGAGCGTCATCGCTTCGACCTGATCGTGCGTCACGTAGATCGAGGTGACGGGGATGCGCTCGCGCAGGCGCTTGAGCTCGATGCGCATGTGGGCTCTGAGCTCCGCGTCGAGGTTGGAAAGCGGCTCGTCGAACAGGAACACCTGCGGATGCCGCACGATGCAGCGCCCGAGCGCCACGCGCTGCTGCTGCCCGCCGGAGAGCTCGCGCGGCTTGCGCGCGAGCAGATTGCCGATGCCGAGAATGTCGGCGGCGCGGGCGATCTCCTGGCGGATCAGCGCCTCGCCGGTGCGCCGGTTGCGCAGGCCGAAGGCGAGATTGTCGTACACCGTCATGTGCTGATAGAGCGCGTAATTCTGGAACACCATCGCGATGTCGCGGTCCTTCGGCGGCAGCCGATTGACGATGCGCTCGCCGATGCGGATGGTGCCGGAGCTGACCTCCTCGAGCCCGGCGACGAGCCGCAGCGTCGTCGACTTGCCGCAGCCCGACGGCCCGACCAGCACCACGAATTCCTCGTCGTCGATCTCGAGATCGAGGTCGGTCACGGCAGGAACCGTGCCGTAGGTCTTCTCGATCCGCTCCAATGCCACCTTCGCCATGGTGTCTCCCGCCGGAAGCTCCGATATCTCGGCTCCCCGGCCGATCAGATGCGCAGTCCGCGAATGACGTAGCGCTGCGCGAACAAAGTCACCAGCACCGCCGGGCCCATGGCCAGCACCGCCATCGCGCTCATGAGATTCCATTGGGTCCCGAGCTCGGTCACGAACTGCGCCATGGTCACGGTGATCATCGCCGTGTTGTGACCGGTGAGGATGAGCGCGAACAGGAACTCGTTCCAGGTGTAGAGCCAGGACAGGATCGCGAGCGCGGTGATCGCCGGCACCGCCGAAGGCAGCGCCACGCGCAGAAACGCGCCCCAGCGGGTGCAGCCGTCGATCAGCGCCGCATATTCCATCGACGGATCGATGCCGTCGAAAAATCCCTTCATGATCCAGGAGAAGAAGCAGATGTGCACCGCGATGTGCGGCAGCAGGATGCCGACGTAGGTATCGTAGATGCCGAGATAATAATCGACCAGATACAGCGGCAGCACCCAGGATATGTAGGGCACGGTGCGGAACAAATAGATGGTCCCGAACCAGGTGCGCGGAATCGGCCCCCGGAAGCGCGAGAGCATGTAGCCGCTGGTGATGGTCACGCCGAGCGAGAACAAAGTGGCGAGCGTCGCCAGGATGAAGCTATTGACGAATGCATGCACTACGGCCGGCCTGGCAAACACTTCGAGATAGTTCTGCACGGTGAAGGCGGTGCCGCGGTAGATGTAATACACCGCCCAGCCCGGCCGCAGCGAGGTCACCACCATGATGACGACCGGGCCGAGAAACAGCAGGATGATGCCGGCAAACATCAGTACCAGCAGCGCCGTGCGTCCGCCCGGCGCCAGCGCATCCGCGATGCGGCTCCGCGAGCTCGGCGCGATCGCTGCGGCGGCCGTCATCGCGAGATGTTCGCGAGCCGGTCGATCGCCGTGTACATCAGCCAGGCGACGACGAGGATGATGAGGGCGCCGACGATCGCCGCGGCGGAACCGCGGCCGAAATCGAGATTCTGGAAGGTCTCGACATAGGCATAGATGCTGAACACCTCGGTCGAGCGGGCCGGGCCGCCGCCGGTGAGCACCCAGACCTGGTCGAAGGTGCGGAACGCGTCGATCGAGCGGATCAGCACGCACACGCCGATGACCGGGCGCAGCATCGGCAGCGTGACATGCGTGAACGTGCGCCAGCGACCAGCGGCGTCGATCTGCGCCGCCTCGAACGGCTCGCGCGGCAGGCTTTTGAGCGCCGCCAGCAGGATGAGCGCGAACCACGGCGTCCAGATCCAGACGTCGGTGAAAACGACGATGGAAAAGCTCGGCCAGCGCTCGGCGAGCCACGACATCTGGCCGAATCCCACCCAGCGCAGGAACGCGGCGACCACCCCGAACTGATCGTTGAAGGTCCAGCGCATCGAGGTCGCGGCGATCACCGGCGCGATCATCTGCGGCAGCAGGATCACGGTTTGCACCAGCCGGTGTCCGGGAAAGCTCCAGTTGAGCAGATGCGCGAGCGCCATTCCGAGCGCGAGCGAGATCGCCACGGTCGCGAACATCAGCAGGAAGGTGTTGGGCAGCACGACCCAGAGGAAGATCGGATCGTTCAGGATCGAGACGTAGTGCGCCAGCCCGATCCAGGTCTCCTTCGGATTGTAGAGTTGCCAGTCGCGGAAGCTCGCGTTTGCCCCGATCACGATCGGCACGACCTGGAACAGGACCAGCACCGCCGCCGCGGGAGCGATCAGGAGCAGCATGAAGCGCTGCTTCTCGCCGAGCGCGGTCGAGCGACGCCGCGCAGCGCCGCCTGCCGCCGAGGAAACGTCGAGCGCCCGCGCGGGATTGGCCATGCGGCTACTGGGTGACGGCCACCTCGTGAAGCGTCTTCACGCCGTCCTTGAGCACCTGGGGAATCGCTTCGCGCGGTCCGGTCAGCGCCTTGACGGCGACGTCCGAATAGGCCTTGTGGAGCTGCGGCCAGTTGGCGAAATAATACGCCGAGTGCACGTGCTCCTCGTCGAACACCGCCTTCTGCAGCTTCTGGAATACCGGATCTTTCTGCTGCAGCACCTCGAACGCCTTGGTGCTCGGCGGCGGACCGCCGGTCGCGTTCCACATTTCGAGCTGGCCCTCGGTATCGCTTAGCATCGCGCCCAGCAATTGCTTGGCGAGCTTCTGATGCTCGGGCGAAACCGCCTTGGGAATGGCCCAGCCCCAGATGTCGTCCCAGGAGATCGGCTGCTTGCGGCGCGGTCCGTACGGGAATTTCGCCATGCCGACCTTGCCGGCGACGAGCGATTTGTTCTTGTCGTTGAACTCGCCCCAGAACGTCGAATCCGCGACCGTGAAGGCGGCATCGCCCGCCTCGAAGATGGCATTGGCCTCGTTGCGGCCATAGGTCGTCATCGCCTCGGGGCTGATCTTGTGTTTGTGCAGGGCGTCCCACCAATATTCGACGATCTCCTGGTGGCAGGGCTGATCGATGATGGGCGTCCAGCCCTCGGCCGACCATTCCTTGACGGTGCGCGCGTAGATCGGCTTGAGTATGTCGCACTGGTTGTTCCACATGGTCCACCACAGGCTGAACCAGGTGTTGTTCATCGACATGCCGCCGACGTAGCCCCATTTGACCTTGCCGGCCTTCTGCAATCTTTCGCTGACTTGCACGAGCGCATCGAAGGTTTTGGGCACCTCGTTCTCGGGAACGAGATCGGTGCGGTAGAAGAAGGTTCCCACGGTGTGCACCATCGGCACGACCGTGAGCTTGTGATCGTCGTTCCAGAATGCGTCGAGCGGCTGCTTGGGGAAATCGGCGACGCCGGGGACGTCATCGGTGGTGACGAGATATTGCTTCCAGAGCTGGCCCCAATCGTCGTTGTGCCAGATGATGTCGCATTGCGGGCTGTTGGTGGTGAGGATCTGGGTGATCTTCGGGACGAAAATGGCGTAGGCGACCGTCGTCGAAGTCAAATTCACGTCGAATTTCTTCGCCCATTTGTCCAGAATCTTGATGCTGGCCTCCATGATCGGATGCCCGCCGTGACAGACGTTGAGCGTCTCCGCCGCGTCCGCCTTCTGCACTCCCGACGCGAAGGACGCCATCGCCGCGAACGCGCCGAGCCACGCGGATTTCCTGATCGCTCGCCATTGTTTCATGAGTTCCTCCCCGACCGGTCTTTCGAGCGCGGCACATGCACGCCGAGACCATGCCGGAGCATAACCTGACGGCGCCAGCCTGGAAACCCGCAATCGCATCGCCGACTGCGGCCGGCGCGACGACGCGCGGTCGCATCCTCGCCGCGACACGATCCCTGATTTTCAGTGGCATGGAACGGTCGCGAGCGCTGCACCGGCATCGCGCCGCCGGTTCGGCTTGCCGGATTCTCGGCGGCCGGTCTAGCATCGGGGCCGCTCACAACAATCAGGCGGAAAAATCGGGGAGAGAAACCATGACGGCCGATGCGACGGGGACTGCCGTGCCGCGGGACAAATCATCGCTGGGCCGCGTGATGCTGGCCTCCGCGATCGGCTCGGCGCTCGAATGGTACGATTTCTTCATCTACGGCACCGCAGCCGCACTGGTGTTCAACGAGCTGTTCTTTCCCAAGCTCGATCCGCGCATGGGGACGCTGGCCGCGTTCGCCACCTTCGGGGTCGGCTTCTTCGCCCGTCCGTTCGGTGGGCTGGTGTTCGGACATTTCGGCGATCGGCTCGGCCGCAAACCGATGCTGGTCGTGACGCTCCTGCTGGTCGGGGTAGCGACCTTCCTGATCGGGCTCGTACCGAGCTATGCCAGCATCGGCATCGGCGCGCCGATCCTCCTGGTCCTGCTGCGGCTGCTGCAGGGCTTCGGGGCGGGTGCGGAATACGGCGGCGCAGTCATTTTCGCCGTCGAATATGCGCCCGAGGGCAAACGCGGCCTGTTCGGCAGCTGGGCGCCCATCGGCGTCACCATGGGCAATCTCTTGGCCGCCGGCGTCTTCGCGCTGGTCACGCTGCTGCCGAAGGAAGACTTTCTGGCGTGGGGCTGGCGCATCCCGTTCCTGCTCAGCGCCATCCTGGTCGCGCTCGGACTTTACATCCGGGTCAGCGTCGCGGAGACGCCGGTGTTCGCCGATGTGGCCGAACGCCGAAAGCCGCTGAAAGCGCCGGTGCTCGACGCGATCCGCAGGCATCCGCGCAGTTTCCTGGTCGTGATCGGCTCGCGTATGGCGGAAAACGGGCTCGGCTATTTGTTTCCCGTGTTCGGGTTGAACTATGTGGTCCAGCAGCTGCAATTGCCCAGGAGCGAAGCGCTGTTCGGGGTGATCGTGTCGCAATTTCTTTCGCTCGCGACCATCCCGTTGTTCTCGGCGCTGTCCGATCGGGTCGGACGGCGACCGGTCTATCTCGGCGCCGCGCTGTTCTCGGCGGCCTGGGCATTCCCGTTCTTCCTGCTGTGCGAGACTAAGGAGCCATGGCTGATCTGGCTCGCCTTCATCGGCGCGAGCGCGATCGGCGTCTCCGGCATGTTCGGGCCGCAAGCCGCGTATTATTCCGAGCTGTTCGGTCCCCGCGTGCGGTTCGGCGGGTTTGCGTTCGCGCGGGAATTGGGCTCGATCCTCGCCGGCGGCCCCGCGCCATTCCTGGCAGCTTGGCTGCTGGCGCAGGCCGGCGGCAGGCCGTGGTGGGTCGCCGTCTACATCATCGCGTTGTCGCTGATCACCGCGGCAGCGATCGTCATCGGACCGGAGACGCACCGCGGCGACATCACCTCCGAGCATCCCGACGATGTGGCGAAGCCGGCCCCAGCGACGTAGCGGCGCGCTTGGCGGTCTTCATGACGCAGGCCATCCTAGAGGCCGGCTGGGTCTGCTCCCTCTCCCCAGCGGGTCGAGGGAGCTCGCCGAGCTTGCGGCTGCCGTCGCGGAAGGAATTCACCAGTGCGCTACTCCGCGGCCGTGCGGAAGAAGCGCTTGGCGGCCGCGCGCTGGTTCTCGTAGATCGAGCCTTGGAACGGCGCGGGCGGCAACGGCATGCGAACCGGGACCGGCGTCAGACGCGGCTCGATCGTCGGCTTGCCGAGCACCATGCGACCGTTGAATTCCTCGAAATTGGCAACGCCCAACAGCGGCCAGGCGTCGGCCGCCGCATATTCGTGCAGCAGCAGTCGGCGCGGCTTCGATGAGGTATTGAGCGCCGACCCATGCACGAGCCGTGCATGGTGGATCGTCATCGAGCCGGCCTTGCCCGTGAGCGGCACCGCCTTGGCATAGTCGAGCCCCTCGAGCTGCGGATCCATGGCGCCGGCGAAATAGCCGTTGGCGTGGTGATCGAAGACCGGACCCTTGTGGGTGCCGGGAACGACCAGCAGCGGCCCGTTCTCCATGTCGCAATCGTCGAGATAGAGCCCGGTCGCCAGCACGTCGTCATTGCTGTGCGGATAGAACGCCCAGTCCTGGTGCCATTCGACCGCGGCGCCGTAGCCGGCCGACTTCATGTTGAGCTTGGCGCCGTGCAGGCGGAGATCGGGGCCGATGAGCTGCGCCAGGATCCCGGTGATCCGCGGGTTGCGGGTGAGCTCGGCAAAGAACGGGAAATGCTTGTGCGGGGTCTTGATGCGCCGCACCCGCGGCTGCTCGGGCGTGTGGGATTCCTCGAGATCGTAGACGTCGGTATGGCTCGTCACCTTGCCGGCGTCGGCGACGATCGCGTCGAGCGTGCGGCGAATCTCGGCCAGCAGCCCCGCATCGAAGACGTCGGGCACCACCAGGTAACCGAGCTCGCGATATTGCTCGATCTGCGCTCGCGTCAGTGTTGCTCCCTGGGCTGTCGTCAGCATTGCTCCTCACCATGCTCGCGATGTTCGGCTTCATTCACGGCGTCGCCGAAACCGGAAGCGCTCGGCCGCGCGTTCTCTTTCGCGAATATAATCGCCGTCCCGGGCTCCCGCAATTTGGCGGCCGCCGCAGCGCAGCCCTCACCCGGACACCGCGAACTTCACCGCGAACAGCGCCGCGAGCACGATTCGACCGAATCCCGTCCCACGGCGTCGCTCTGGGAAGTCCGGCTCGGGTCCGAGCCCCCGTCCTAATCACCTCGCCTTGATAACAGTTATTGGCGGCGATACCATCCAGGCTTGCTGGAGTCAGGCCTATGCCGAGCAGTGTCGACCTAGGAAGCCAATTGGAGAAATTCGTGGCGAGCCTGGTCAAATCAGGCCGCTACAATTCGAAGAGCGAAGTGCTGCGCGAGGGAGTGCGCCTGCTTCAGGAGCGCGAGAAGCGGCTCGCTGCGCTCGATGCGGCAATCGCCCGCGGCATCGCGGATGCCGAGGCCGGCCGCGTGAAGCCGCTGGGACAGGTGTTCCGGCGACTGGATGCCAAATATCGCGCCGCGGCAAAAGCCAAGGGCTGATGATCGTCCTCATCACCGAAGCAGCCGAGGCAGACCTCGAAGCTATCGGTGATTGGATCGCGGTCGAGAATCCGGCACGATGAGCAAAGCGGGGTTCGGCTGCGGACCTACCGTGACTATCTGATCTTCTATCGAATCGCCGATGATAGGATCGAGGTGCTGCACGTGCTCCATGGAGCGCGAGACTATGAGGCCATCTTGTTTGCGGAAAATTAAACCTGGATTCGCACGCATGCATGTTAGGAGCCGGCTCCGCAGGTGCGGACGCCGGCAACAAAAGATATTCCCTCACCCCGAAACCGCGAACTTCAGCGCGAACAGCGCCGCGAGCACGATCGTGACCGGCGAGCGAGTCGGGCGCTGCCTGCTCGCCGTGCTGCGCCAAAATTGGTATGATTACGAAGCTGGACGATTGGCTTGGTAAGCCGTCATGGTCAGCGAAATGGCTGGTTGGGAATGCCGCGCGAATCAGAGCCCGATGTGCCGAGCCTGGAGGCAGTCTGACGTTGTGAGCAAGGCATGCTGCTTTTCGATTTGGCCGCATTGACTGCGGCGTTGTGTGTCGCGATCAGCAATCTCCTTTCGCCCTCGGCGATCCGCCATTTTGGACCCATCGTCTTCAACTGCTGGCGCCTCAGTGCGGCGCTCGTCGCGCTTGCTGCAGTGGCGACCCTGCGCGGCAGTTGGAGCTTATTCTCGTTTGCAGACCTTACCGCCCTCGTGGCCTCCAGTCTGATCGGAATCGTCATCGGCGATTCGGCAGTTTACGCCGCCATGGCTCGATTGGGACCGCGACGGACGGCACTCCTGTATGCAACGAACGCTCCATTCGCCGCTTTGCTGGGATTTGTCGTCCTGGGCGAGACCTTGTCGGCTGCAAAACTCTCCGGTATTGCGCTGGCCGTCGTGGGCGTCTGGATAGCGATCGCCTATCGCGATGCGGGGAGTGTGGGATTGTGGGAGGAAGTGCACGGTCGCTTGAGTACGGGTGTTAGCTTCGGCCTGCTGGGTGGGCTAGGTGCGGCTGCGGCGGCCTTGATCGCAAGACCCGTTATGGCTGCGGGCGCCGACTCGGCGACTGCCGCCGTCGTTCGAGGTGCGGCCGGGCTCCTCGGACTGGGTATCCTCGCGCATTATCGAGGGTTCCGAGGCCGCAGTCCCGTGGGCATTCGGATCGTAACGATCGCTGCCCTGAGCGGTCTGCTCGGAATGGGCGCCGGCATGACGCTCGTGCTGTTCGCGCTTTCGATGCGGCCGACGGGGATTGTCACTACGCTCGCCTCGACCACCCCGGTCCTGCTCCTGCCCTTGCTTTGGTTGGTGAGCGGCAAGAAACCAGCGCCGCAGGCCTGGCTTGGTGCGGTTCTCGCGGTGGCCGGGGTAGCGCTGCTATCAGGCGGATTTTGACGTATTCGTCGTTCAGCCCGACACCGCGAATTTCAGCGCGAACAGCGCCGCGAGCACGACCGTGGCCGGCGAGAGCTGGGAAAAGCGGCCGGCGATCAATTTCGCCAGCACGTAGGTGATGAAGCCGAGTCCGATCCCGGTGGCGATCGAGTAGGTCAGCGGCATGGTGATCGCGGCGATGACGGCGGGCGCGGATTCGGTGATGTCGTCCCATTCGATCTCGGCCAATCCTCGCGCCATCATGCAGGCGACGTAGAGCCGCGGCCGACGCATAGGCCGGGATCATGCCGGCGAGCGGCGCAAAGAACAAGGCGAGCAGAAAGCACAGCGCGACCACGACCGCGGTGAGCCCGGTGCGGCCGCCCGCCGCAACGCCGGCGGCGCTCTCGATATAGCTCGTCGTCGTCGAGGTGCCGATCAGTGACCCGAAGATCGCCGCGAAGCTATCCGAGATGAGCGCCTCCTTCATGCGGGCGAGCTTGCCGTCGCGCATCAGGCCGGTGCGGTGGGTCACTCCGATCAGGGTGCCGGCGTTGTCGAACACGTCGACGAACAGGATGCTGAACACGATGATGACGAAGGTGAGCTCGGCGGCGCGCGAGAAATCGAGCTGCAGCAAGGTCGGCGCGAGCGACGGCGGCATCGAGACCACGCCGGAATAATGCGTGAGCCCGAGCGGAAGCCCGATCAGCGTCACCGCCAAAATACCGAGCAGCGTGCCGCCGATGACGCCCCGGTGATTGAGCGCGGCGATCAGCACGAAACCGAACAGCGCCAGGACCGCGGCGGGCTTGGTCAGATCGCCGAGCGTCACCAGGGTCGCGGGATGCGCGGCGATCACCCCGGAAGTCTCGAGCGCGATGATGCCGAGGAACAGGCCGACGCCCGCCGAGACCGCGAGCTTGAGGTTGTGCGGGATCGAATCGATGACGTATTGGCGGATGCGGAAGATCGAGACAGCCAAGAACAGCACGCCGGAGCAGAATACGGCCGCGAGCCCCTGCTGCCAGGAATATTTGTAGGTCACCACGACGGTGAAGGCGAAGAACGCGTTGAGCCCCATGCCGGGCGCGAGCGCGATCGGATAATTGGCATAGAGCCCCATCACCAAGGTGCTCGCCGCCGCCGCGACGCAGGTCGCGACGAACACCGCGCCCTTGTCCATGCCCGTGGTGCCGAGGATCTGCGGATTGACGAAGACGATGTAGGCCATCGTCAGGAACGTGGTGACGCCGGCGATGATCTCGGTGCGAGGCTCAGTGCCGTTTTGGCCGAGCCCGAAATAGCGGTCGAGAATGGAAGCGTGCCGGGTGCGGACCTTTGCTTCGCGGGCGGGTTCGCGCATGGGAGTTTCCAAAGGGCCGCCGCCGAAATCGGCGGCACGATTGCGACAGAATAGCCCGTGAACTTTGGCGCGCCTTCGGGATTTTGCCACTTGTCCACGGCCGCAGTGGAGGGACAGGCGGGCAAATCGCGCATTTTCCCCGCGGTTCTGCCGCGCCGATCTATACTGTGGCAGGGAAGGGCCGGCCGAGCTCGCGAGGCCTAAGATGACTCTCGATCCTGTCTTTCTCGATCGCGTCCAGACCGGCTTCACCTTCGCGTTCCACATCATCTTCCCGAGCTTCACCATCGGGCTCTCCGCCTATGTGGCGACGCTTGCCGTGATGTGGATCGCGACCGGCGAGGAACGCTTTCACCGCCTCGCGTTCTTCTGGACCAAAATCTTCGCGGTCTCCTTCGCCATGGGCGTGGTGTCCGGCATCGTGCTGTCTTACCAATTCGGCACCAACTGGAGCCGGTTCTCCGTGGTCACCGGCAACGTGCTCGGACCGTTGATGGGCTACGAGGTCCTGACCGCGTTCTTTCTCGAAGCGACGTTCCTCGGCATCATGCTGTTCGGCTGGGGGCGCGTTCCCGCGTGGTTGCAGGCGCTCTCGGCCATCGCCGTGGCGATCGGCACGGTCATTTCGGCGTTCTGGATTCTCGCCGCGAACAGCTGGATGCAGACGCCGGCCGGGCACGAGATCCGCGGCGGGATCGCCTATCCGGCCGATTGGATCGCCATCGTGTTCAACCCGAGCTTCCCCTATCGCTTCGCCCATATGGTGACGGCTGCCTATCTCACCACCGCCTTGGTGGTGCTCGCGGTCGGGGCTCGTCACGTGATGGCCGGACGGCAGATCGCCGAAGGCCGCACCATGATGCGGATGGCGATCGGAATGCTGGCGACGCTCGCGCCGCTGCAGCTCTTCATCGGCGACGAGCACGGACTCAATACGCTCGCGCACCAGCCGATCAAGATCGCGGCGATGGAGGCGCATTGGGACGGCTCGAAGCCGGGAGCGCTCGTGCTGTTCGCCTGGCCCGACGAGGCGAGCGAGACCAATCACTATCAGCTGGCGATTCCCAAGGCCGGCTCGCTCATTCTCACCCACGACCTCAACGGCCTGTTTCCGGGCCTCAAGAGCGTCAGCGCCGCCGACCGGCCGCCGCTCCTCCCGGTATTCTTCGCGTTCCGGATCATGGTCGGGATCGGACTGTTGATGATCGCCATCGCGTACGTCGGATTGTGGTTGTGGTGGCGGCGGCGCCTGTTCGAGACGCCGTGGTTCGTGCGGTTCACCGCCCAGACCTGGTGGCTCGGCTTCGTCGCGGTCATCTCCGGCTGGATCGTCACCGAGACCGGCCGGCAGCCCTGGGTCGTGACCGGGATCCTGCGATCCGCCGATGCGACCTCTCCGATCGGGGCGGGAAGCGTCGCGGCGAGCCTCCTGTTATTCGTCCTGGTCTACGCAATCGTGTTCTCGATGGGCATCTATTACATCAACCGCCTGATCGCGCGCGGCGCCGAAGGCCGCGCGGCGGAGCCGCCGTCGCCCGGCACGTCGATACGGACCTTGTCCTCGGTCGCCGACGCCGGGCGCGAGATCCTGGGATCGCGACCGCGCACATGATGTAGCTTACGGGTCGTGCCGGGCGTCGCGAGGAGCGAAGCATGGAATGGTACCTTCCGGTGATCTGGGCGGCGGTGATCGGCATCGCGGTCGCGATGTACGTGATCCTCGACGGCTTCGATCTCGGCATCGGCCTGCTGTTTCCTTTCGCCAAGAGCGAGCGCGAGCGCGACCAGATGATGAACTCGGTCGCCCCGTTCTGGGACGGCAACGAGACCTGGCTGGTGCTCGGCGGGGCCGGGCTCCTGGTGGCGTTCCCGCTCGCCTACGCGATCATCATGCCGGCGTTCTACCTTCCGGTGATCCTGATGCTGCTCGGTCTGGTTTTCCGCGGCGTCGCCTTCGAGTTCCGCTGGATCGCAGCGAGCAGCAAGCAGGTTTGGAACGTCGGCTTCACCGCCGGATCGGCGGTTGCCGGCTTCTGCCAGGGCCTGATCCTCGGCGGCCTGATCCAGGGCATCCGGGTGGAGAACGGCGCGTTTGCCGGCGGAGCGTTCGACTGGGCCACGCCGTTCTCCGTGCTGTGCGGCTTCGGCGTGCTCGCCGGCTATGCGCTGCTCGGCGCCACCTGGCTCGTGCTCAAGACCGAGGGCGCGGTCGCCGAGCGCGCGCGCACGCAGGCGAAGCTGCTGCTCGTGATGGTGCTGGCGTTCATGGCGGCCGTGAGCATTTGGACCCCGCTCGCACTGGAGCGCATCGCGGCGCGCTGGTTCTCGCTTCCGAACATCCTGTTCCTGTGGCCGGTCCCGTTCGTCACCGCGCTCGTCGCGTTCACAGGTTGGCGGGCGCTCGACCGGGGGCGTGAGCTGCTGCCGTTCGTGGCGGCGATCGCTCTGTTCCTGCTCGGCTATCTCGGGCTGGTGATCTCGAGCTTTCCCTATCTGGTGCCGCCGGTGCTCACGGTGTGGCAGACCGCGGCTCATCCCGCGAGCCAGATCTTCATGCTGCTCGGGACCGCGGCGCTGTTGCCGCTGATCTTCGTCTATGTGGCGTTCGTCTATTGGGTCTTTCGCGGCAAGGTCCGCGAAGGCGAGGGGTATCATTGAAGCTGGGCTCGGACCGTAGCCGGATGCAGCGAAGCGAAATCCGGGGTCTCGCGTTCCCGGATTGTGCGGCGTTGCGGGCCGCTCCAGCCGGGCTACTTCGTCGCCGCGGCGCCGGCAGCCTGCGGCCGGATCATGGCCCAGCCGACGCGGTAGAGCGGCAGCCTGCCCTGCACCGGCCGCTCGAAGGAGCGCGGCACCTCGGCGACGAGATCGGGAAAGCGGGATTTGATCGCGGCCGGCGGCGCGCCGGTATTGTCGGTAACCTGCCACAGCAGAATGGCACCCGTGTCGCGGACATCGGCGTCGCTCACCCAGGGCGTCAGCTCGGGCTTTTCGGGCAGGAATAGGCTCGGCCGGTCGGAGGATGCCATGGCGACGAGCCCGGCGACCTCCGCATCGCCGGCGACGATGCGCAGCGGCCCTGCGGTGCGCCGGTGAAACGTGTCGGTGAAGAATTGGCCCATCGCGCCGGCCGGCCGATCGATCTCGAAGCCGATGCCGAGCGTCCACGGCAGCAGGATCGTGGCGCCGATGACGGTCGCCGGCGGGACCAGCAGCACCGCCAGCCAGACGCGGCCCAGAATGCTCTGCCGATGCAGGCGAATGACGTCGCCGGCGGCGACGATCACGCCGAGCGCCGAGAGGATGACGAGCGGGCCGGTGCCGCCGATCGGCGCCGGCTTGCCGAGCAGCACGGACAGCAAGGTGCCGACCAGCGCCGGCGCGACCGCAAACGTGTAGACGAATTTTTTCGCAAACGGCGGCACCGGCGCGCGCTCGAACACAGGAGCCGCCGCGCGCGGATCGACTTTTAGCCCGCCGGCGACCAGGAGGAGCATGAGAGCGCCGGCGTGAAACGCGATGAGCCAACCGATCAATTGCAGCCAGCCGGCAAGACGTCCGGCGGCAACCAGCAGGGCCGAAGCGTCAGGAACCGCCTCCGCAGACGCGCCGCCGGTGCGATCGATCCACATCAGATGCGGGAACACGATCAGCACCGCGACCATCCCGCCGAGCCACGGCTCGAGGTTGGCCAAGCTCGCGCGGCCCTGCGCCGTCGAGAACGTGAACAACGCCAGCAGGCCCAGCAGGATCAATCCGGCATAGGTCGTGAGCAGCAGTAGGCCGAGATCGAGCCCGAGCGCGAGCCAATAGCGGCGCCTGCCCTCGCCCACCGCCCGCCAGTAATGCAGCAGCGCGAATGCGGTGAGCGGCATCGCCAGCACCGAGGGTCCGAATTCGGGGGTGGGCAGCGAAAAGGCGATGATGCCGGTCATCAGCAGCACCGCCATCACCGCGTGATGCGCGCCGACGATCGAGCGGCCGAGCGTGAACACCGCCCACAAGCTCGTCACGACGCAGACCTGAGACAGAAGGTAGATGCCGAAGAGGCGGTGCCCGAACAGATCGAAGGCGATCTCGGCGAGCCAATTGGCGAGCGGCGGCCCGAGCCGCGAGCCGGCCACCCATTCGTGACCGGCGGCGAGCATCAGCGGCACATTGCCGGGCGGAGCCGAATACGTCAGCGTCGGGACGATGATCCAAAGCAAGGCCTGCGCGAGCGTGGCCATCCAGAACAGCAGCTCCGGACGCGAGCGCAGCAGCTCCACCAGCAGCGATACATAAAGCATCGTCCCGGACGGGATCGGGCGGGCCGCAAGGGTGTCGCTCGAGAGAGAAGCCATACGCGTGACCTACTCCTCACTCTTGTCCGGGCGCAGCACAGCGTCGGGGGGCGCCGGCTCGTGCTTCGAGCCGGGCACATAGCGCCGCGCGGCTACAGAGGCAATTCCGGCGGCGGCTCCTCGGCCGGAATGGCGAGGCCCAGCAGCTCCGCCACCGGCGCAAAGCTGCGGCGATGATGGATGGTGGGACCGAGCTTCGAGAGCGCCTCGAAATGCTCGGGCACGCTGTAGCCCATGTGACGCTCGAAGCCGTAGCCGGGATGCGCAAGGCCGAGCCGCGCCATGAGCCGGTCGCGGGTCACCTTGGCGACAATCGAGGCGGCCGCGATCGAGGCGACGAGCCCGTCGCCGCCGATCACCGCCTCGCAATCGCAGGAAACCGCGATGCGGTCGCAGCCGTCGACGAACACCAGGCGCGGCCTGACCGGCAGGGCGCGGACCGCGCGCGCCAGCGCCCACAGCGAAGCCTGGCGAATATTGTCGCAATCGATCCGGGTCGGCGGCGCGAACGCCACCGCGACCTGGGCGCTGGCGCAGATCTTCAGATAAAGCTTCTCGCGCACTTCCGGGGTGAGCTTCTTGGAATCGTCGAGGCCGCGGGGAATGCGCGCCGGATCGAGGATCACGGCGGCGGCGACGACCGGTCCGGCGAGCGGGCCCCTCCCCGCCTCGTCGCAGCCGGCGACCGGGACCATGCCGCGGTTGATGGCGCGGCGTTCGCGACGGAACGTCGGACGGACATCGGGATCCGGCAGCGGCAGGCGAGGCGTGGGCGAACCGTTGCGACTCATGGCCCGCCATGTTGCCCAGCCCAATGCGGCGAGGCAATGGCCGGCTCAATCGGTAGTCAGCAGTATGGCGGGTTGAGCGCAGTGAAACCCGCCCTCCGCCGAGCCACGGCCGGTCGCGCTTCGCTCGACCACCCTAGAATTGACCTCCGTCCCCAGCTCAGAACAAATCGAGCTGCACGGCGCTCGGGCGCGGCGGGCGGAAATGCTTGGTGGCAAGATTGGTCTCGCGCTCGTTGAGCCCGAGTTTCTCGCAGGCGATCTCGAAGCGCCGCCCGATCATCCAGGCATAAGGGCCGGAGCCGGTCTGTCGCAGACCCCAGGTCGAGTCATAGTCCTTGCCGCCGCGCATCTCGCGAATCAGCTTGAAGACATGGCGATAACGGTCGGGAAAATTCGCCATCAGCCATTCGCGGAAGAGATCGCGCACCTCGAGCGGCAGCCGCAGGATCACATAGCCGGCGCCCTGAACGCCTGCGGCAGCAGCGGCGTCGAGAATGCGCTCGATCTCGGAATCGTTGATGGCCGGGATGATCGGCGCCACCATCACGGCTGTCGGAATTCCGGCCGCCGACAATCGGCGCAGCGTCTCGAGCCGGCGCGCCGGGGTCGCGGCCCGCGGCTCCATGGTGCGCGCGAGCTCGGCATCGAGCGTGGTCACCGAAAGCGCGACCTTGACGAGATTTCGCTCGGCCATGCGGGAGAGAATGTCGACGTCGCGCAGCACCAGCGCCGATTTGGTGACGATGCCGACCGGATGGCCGGCGCGCTCGAGCACTTCGAGAATGCCGCGCATGACTTTGTAGCGGCGGTCGATCGGCTGGTAGGGATCGGTATTGGTGCCGATCGCGATGGTGCGCGGCTGATAGTTTGGCGCGGAAAGCTCGCGCTCGAGCAGTTGCGGCGCCTCCGGCTTCACGAACAGCTTGGATTCGAAATCGAGCCCGGGAGAGAGCCCGAGATAGGCGTGGGTCGGCCGCGCGAAACAATAGACGCAGCCGTGCTCGCACCCGCGGTAAGGATTGATCGAGCGATCGAAGCCGATATCGGGCGAGTCGTTGCGGGTAATGATCTTCCGCGTCGCATCGACCGTCACACTCGTGGCAAACGGCGGCAGTTCCTCGAGACTCTGCCAGCCATCGTCGAAGCCGACGCGGACTTTCGGCTCGTACCGGCCGGACGCGTTCGAGAGCGCGCCGCGGCCGCGCCGCCGCTCGCGGTCGATCTTCTCTGGGGCAAAATTGCCCGCCGGCGCCTCGCGGGACGCCGACGGGCTTCGCAGGGCAGAGGAACGAGCCATGGAAACAAGATAACCTGTTTGTTCGAACAAAACAAGAACACCGTTACCGAAAATTTGCCCCACTCCTTCCGGGATAACGGATTGATACTGCTTAGCTTTCAGATTAAACGCGGGCAGTTCCGGCCCGCGCGGCCGAACCGGAGTAATCGAGACCTCATGCTGAGTGCGGTGATCGCCACGCGTGATTCGGAGCGCACCCTGGTGCCCACCCTGGCCTGCCTGGTTCCAGGCGCGACGGCAGGCATGCTGCGGGACGTGATCGTCGCCGATGCGGGTTCGAGCGACGGGACCGCGGCAATCGCGCCGGGGCCGCTGGGAGCAAGGCTCAAGGCGGCAGCCGATTCGGCGCGGGGACCCTGGCTGCTGTTCCTGCGGGCCGGCACGGTGCTGGAGAATTCCTGGGTGGCCGAAGCCGTGCGCTTCATCGCCGATACCGAGGGTTCGCCCGATGCCAGGGCCGCGATTTTTCGACCCGCCAGCCCAGGCGGCGGGATGCGCCCGACCCTTGCAGACGTTTGGGGCCTATTGGGCTCCGCATTCGGGCGGCGAATCGGTTCCGATCAGGGGCTGCTCATCGCGAAGACCTTTTATCGGCAGCTCGACGGCCATCGTGACGGGGACGATCCGGAAACCGACCTGCTGCGTCGGCTGGGCTCGCGCCGAACCATCGTGCTGCGCTGCCTAGCGCTGCCGGTCCGGCCGGCAATTGCTTGACTCCGTCAAGTATCTGTTCGACGATCTCCGAAATGCGCAGGAATTGGCTGGGACGAACCCATGGCAGCCGGCCTGGAGCACGACATCGCGGCGGTGCGGCAGTTCAACCGCTTCTACACGCGCCAGATCGGCGTGCTGGAGGAGCGGCTGCTCGACACGCCGTTCTCGCTGACCGAGTCGCGCCTGCTCTATGAGCTTGCGAATCGCGCGGCACCCACCGCGAGCGAGCTGGCGAAGGACTTGGGTCTGGACCCCGGCTATCTGAGCCGGATTCTGCGCGGCTTCGAATCACGCGGCCTCGTTGAGCGAACGCCTTCGGAAATCGACGGCCGGCAGACCCATGTCGAGCTCACGCCCGAGGGTCGCAGCGCATTTCTCCCGCTCGACCAGCGTTCCCGCACGGCCGTTGCCGCCATGCTGGAAACGCTCGGCGAGGCGCAGCAGCGGCGGCTGATCGCGGCAATGAGCACGATCGAGGCGATGCTCGGCGCGCCGGCGCGCGATGAGCCGCCCTATCGGTTGCGGGCGCATCGGCCCGGCGACATGGGCTGGGTCGTGAGCCAGCACGGCGCGCTCTATGCCCAGGAATACGGCTGGAACATCGGGTTCGAGGCGCTCGTCGCCGAGATCGTCGCGTCCTTCCTCAAGAATTTCGACGCGCGCCGCGAGCGCTGCTGGATCGCCGAGATCGACGGGAAGCCGGTCGGCTCGGTGTTCGTGGTCAAGCACTCGGATGAGGTAGCCAAGCTGCGATTGCTGCTGGTCGAGCCGCACGCGCGCGGGCTCGGCATCGGCGCGCATCTGGTCGACGAATGCGTGCGGTTCTCGCGGCAGATCGGGTATCGCACGCTGACGCTGTGGACCAACCACGTGCTGCACGCGGCCCGCCACATCTATCAGCAATGCGGATTCCGGCTCGTGCAGGAGGAAAAGCACCGCATGTTCGGCCCGGAGCTGATCGGCCAGACCTGGGAGCTGACGCTGTAGAAGTGTGTAGCCTGGATGGAGCGCAGCGAAATCCGGGACCAGCCACCCCGCTACGAGCTCGATCGGCGCAGATGTTCGTCGAGCCGCGGCATGATCTCGACGAAATTGCAGGGCCGGTAGCGGTAATCGAGCTGATATTTCAGGATTTCGTCCCAGGCGTCGCGGCAGGCGCCGGGCGAGCCGGGCAGGCAGAAGATATAGGTGGCATTGGCGACGCCCGCGGTCGCGCGCGTCTGCACCGTCGAGGTGCCGATCTTCGGAAAGCTCACCATGTGAAACACGGTGGCAAAACCATCCATGCGTTTCTCGAACAGCGGCTCGACTGCTTCCGGCGTCACGTCGCGGCCGGTAAATCCGGTGCCGCCGGTGGTGATGACGACATCGATCGCCGGATCGGCGATCCAGCGGCTCACCCGCTCGCGGATCGCTTGCGTATCGTCGCGCACGATGCCGCGTTCCGCGATCGCATGACCGGCGGACTGGATGCGGTCGACGAGCGTCGCGCCGGACTTGTCGTCGGCGAGCTCGCGGGTGTCGGAAACGGTCAGCACCGCGAATTTCAGCGGCACGAACGGCTTCGTCTGGTCCAAACCGGGCATCGTTCGAACTCTAGAGCTGCGCGCCCCGGAAGGTGTTGCAGCCCGCCACCGTACCGCCCTTGAGCCCGGCGTTGAACCAGCGCATGCGCTGCTCGGAAGAGCCGTGGGTGAACGCGTCGGGCACGACATAGCCTTGCGCCTGCCGCTGCAGGCGGTCGTCGCCGATCGCCGCCGCGGTCTTGAGCGCCGCTTCGATGTCGCCTTGCTCGACGAATTTCCAGCGCTGCTGCGAACGATTGGCCCAAATCCCGGCGAGACAGTCGGCCTGCAGCTCGACCTGGACCTGCAGGTGGTTGGCCTCGACCTTGCCGAGGGTGTGCTGCCGCTGCTGCACCTTCGGCAGGATGCCGAGCAGATTCTGCACGTGGTGCCCGACCTCGTGGGCGATCACGTAGGCCTGGGAGAACTCGCAGGCCTTGCTGTTGTCGCAGCCGCGGAAGCGGCGCTCCAGGTCGCGGAAGAACGACGTATCGAGATAGACCCGCTGGTCGCTCGGACAATAGAACGGCCCCATGGCGGCGCGCGCCGAGCCACAGGCCGAGCGCGTCGCGCCGGAAAACATCACGAGCGTCGGCGGGCGGTAGCGTCCGCCGCCCTCCTTCTCCATCACCTCCCGCCACACCGTCTCGGTGCTGCCCAGCACGGCGGAAACGAACTGGCCGGTGCGGTCGCTCGGGGCGCCGGTATGCGTCGGGGCGCGATAGGGCACGTGGTAGGAATGGCCTCCGCCGCCGAGCATCTCGGCGCCCCCGATCAGGAGCCGCGGGTCGATGCCGAGCGCCCAGCCCACGAGCCCGAGCACGACCAGCGTGCCGATGCCCATGCCGCCGGTGCCGATCGGGATGCCGAAGCCGCCCCCGCCGCCGTAACCGCTTTCCTCGCCGCGGCGATCCTCGACGTTCTCACTGCGCGGCAGCTCGTCCCAGCGCATCGATCGCTCCCTGTCCGTCCGCGACAACCGGGCGTCCGGCGCATTCCATATAGGTCCGGCGCGCATCGCCGTCATCCCGGCCGGAGGCTTAAGTTCATTTTTACTTTGAGGGAGGAAGATGCCGGCCGTCGGTTGAAGGTCTCGCGTCGCCGACCGCGTTCCGAGTGATAGAGTTCCGAGTTCTCTGGTCATGCGTGAGTCGCATCGCGGGGCGCCCTCGAGGGCGCCCCGCGGATCGTCCAGATCCCCCGAGGCAAGTCGCATCCTGGTCGGCGACTGCGTGGCGCAGATGGCGGCGCTGCGCGCGGCAAGCGTGGATCTCGTGTTCGCCGACCCGCCTTATAATCTGCAGCTGCAGGGAGCGCTCAAGCGGCCCGACGAGTCCAAGGTCGACGCCGTCGACGAGAATTGGGACAAGTTCTCGAGCTTCCAGGCCTACGACGATTTCACCCGCGCGTGGCTGATCGCGTGCCGGCGCGTCATGAAGCCCAATGCGACGCTGTGGGTGATCGGCTCCTATCACAACATCTATCGGGTCGGCGCGCTGATCCAGGACCTCGGCTTCTGGATCCTCAACGACGTGGTGTGGCGCAAGGCGAACCCGATGCCGAATTTCCGCGGGCGGCGCTTCACCAATGCGCACGAGACGCTGATCTGGGCGGTGCGCGAGCCCAACGCGCGCGGCTACACCTTCAATTACGAGGCGCTCAAGGCCGGCAACGACGACGTCCAGGTCCGCTCGGATTGGACCCTTCCGCTGTGCACCGGCGAGGAGCGGCTCAAGGCGCCGGACGGCAAGAAGCTGCATCCGACGCAGAAACCCGAGGCGCTCTTGGCGCGCGTGATTCTTGCCGCATCGCGTCCGGGCGATCTGGTGCTCGATCCGTTCCTCGGATCCGGCACCACCGGTGCCGTCGCCAAGCGGCTCGACCGGCGCTTCATCGGGATCGAGCGCGAAAAAGCCTACGCGCGCGCCGCGCAGGCGCGCATCGCGGCGACCGAAGTGCTGCCCGAGCCGGCGCTCGCGGCCTTCATGACCGCGCGCGAGGCGCCGCGCGTGCCGTTTTCGGCGCTCCTCGAGCGCGGGCTCGTCTCCGCGGGCCAGATCCTGGTGGATGCGTGCCGCCGTCACGCGGCGCTGGTGCGCGCCGACGGCGCGGTCCGGTTCGGCGACGTGGTCGGATCGATCCATCGCGCGGGGGCGCTGGCGCAGGGGCTCGAAGCCTGCAACGGCTGGACGTTCTGGCACGTGGAAACCACGGCCGGCCTCACTCCGATCGACGCCTTGCGCGCAAAGCTGCGCGCCGAGATGGCGATGCGCTGAGAGCCGCGTTGCCCAGCTCGCGAGCCGCGAGCGCCACTACCTTGCGCATCACGTTCGGCAATGCCTCTTCGTGCAGGCGATCGAGCGGAACGAAACGCATTCCGGGAGGCGGCGGCGTATCGAGTCGAACCTGCGTCGCATAGACCACAAGCTCGAGCGGGAAATGCGTGAACACGTGCATGACCAGACCGGGAACGCGCCGCCAGCATTTGCGTGATGAAGACAGCGGCGCTTCGAGTAGTGCCCGGCTCTCCTCGAAATCCTCGGACCATTCCGTGGTCGGCAGCTCGGTCATGCCGCCGAGCAGCCCGCGGGCGGGCCGCACGCGCACCAGAATGCCGCGATCCGGGCGCAGCACGAAGAACGCGGCACCACGGCGCAGCTTTGTCACGCGTTTGGCTTCTCGTCGCGGAAAGTCTTGCGGATCGCCCGCCGCGCGCGCGCCGCAGTCCGCCATCCAGGGACAGAGAGCGCACCCGGGCGACACCGGCGTGCAGATCGTCGCGCCGAGATCCATCATGGCTTGCGCGAAATCGCCCGGGCGGGTGTCGGGGGTGAGGGTGCGCGCGAGCCGGCGGATCTCGTCCTTGGCGGCAGGAAGCCGCGTTTCGACCCGGAACAAGCGCGCGATCACCCGCTCGACATTGCCGTCGACCGGGGTCGCGCGGCGACCGAATGCGATCGCGGCGATCGCCGCGGCCGTATAGGCGCCGATGCCGGGCAGCGTTTGCAACTCGCTTTCCTCGTGCGGAAACTCGCCGCCGTGGCGCTCGATCAGCGCGCGCGCGCAGGCATGCAGGTTGCGAGCCCGGGCGTAATAGCCGAGCCCGGCCCACACTTTCAGCACTTCCTCGAGGGGCGCCGCGGCCAGCGCGCCGACGCTCGGCCAGCGCGCCAGGAATTTGGCGTAATAGGGCAGAACCGCGTTCACGCGCGTCTGCTGCAGCATGATTTCGGAGAGCCAGACCCGATAGGGGTCGGCGCGCTCGCTGCCGCGCGCCCGCCACGGCAGCTTGCGCCGATGCCGGTCGTACCAGGCGAGCAGGAGGGCCGGGTCGGGGTCACATATTGTTGGCTCGGTCGTGCCGCATACTCCGGTTGCCTCCCCCCTTGTGGGGGAGGCCGACTCGCGCCGTTTCGGCGCGAGTCCGGAGGGGGGTGATCTCGAATCGCCGAGGCGCAAATCCACCCCCCTCCCTAACCCTCCCCCACAAGGGGGGGAGGGAACAGGCCCAGTTGGTAGCGCTGCCCGCGCGTGCTTCCGGCGCTTGTCCCCGCCTGCTAGACTCATGCTTTCGTGTCGCAGAGGTCGTCCCGGTGAACAAGTCCTTCCCGCAGGCGCGGCGCCTCGGCGATCTGATCGGCCGCTGTCTGTCGAAGACTCTGGCGCGGCACGGTTTTGCCTCGACCGAGCTCGTCAGCCGCTGGACCGAGATCGTCGGCCCGGAGATCGCAGCGCACGCGGAGCCGGTCAAAATCCAATGGGCGCGCCACCAGGACGCGGAAAACCCGGAACCCGCGACCCTGGTGCTGCGCGTGGAGGGTCCGGTCGCGATCGAGATCCAGCATCTGTCGGGCCTGATCATCGAGCGCGTCAACCGCTTTTTCGGCTGGCGCGCGATCTCGCGCATCGCCTTGCGCCAGGCGCCGCTGATCTTTCGCCACGAAGCAAAGCCCGTCACCGCGCCGAACCCGGAGCGCACCGCCGCGGTCGAGGCAACGCTGACCGACGTCGCCGATGCGAATCTGCGCCAGGCGCTGGCGCGGCTCGGTGCCGCCATCAAGCGAACGTGAGGCGGGCTGCCCCGCTTTCGGCCGAGAGGCCTGCTTGCCTGAGCGGATAAATCAGGCTAGCGAGCGGCCCGGAGATCGCACCCATTCGAGGATTTCGCCGCATGATCACCCGCCGCACGTTCTGCGCGACCGCGCTCGGCTTCCTCGCCGCCGAAACGGCGCTTGTCGGCCTCCTGCTGCCGGCCTTCGCCCAGGCGCCATCGGACGAAGAGCTGATGCAGGCGGGTCCGCTCGGCGAGCCGGCGCTGGGCAAGGCCGACGCTCCGGTCACGCTGATCGAATATGCGTCGATGACCTGCAGCCATTGCGCCAATTTCGCCGTCAAGGTCCTTCCGACGGTGAAGTCCCGCTACATCGACGCCGGCAAGGTCCGCTACATCCTGCGCGAGTTCCCGCTCGACCCGCTGGCTGCGGCGGGCTTCATGCTGGCGCGCTGCGCGGACGACAAATATTACGACGTCGTCGACGCGCTATTCCAGACCCAGCAGAAGTGGGCGTTCGTTCGCGATCCGCTGCCGCAACTGCTCGCGGTCGCCAGGCAATTGGGCTTCAACCAGCAGAGCTTCGACGAATGCCTCGCGAATCAGAAGGTGCTCGACGGCATCGATTGGGTGCGTCAGCGCGGGGCGGAGAAGTTCGGCGTGAACTCGACGCCGACTTTTTTCATCAACGGAAAGATCCACCGCGGCGAAATGACCCTCGAAGAGACCGAGAAGCTGCTCCAGCCGTATCTCAAGAGCTGATAAGGGTTTTTTGCTCTGCCGGGGCTGCGCCCGAACGGCCTTCGGGCGCCGGGAGCCCGATATATTGCGATGCAAAAATTTCGGAAAACGCCGGACCCCGGTTGCGTCGGCGGCATTCCTCGATTCATTCTCCGGCGCGATGCGGCACTTCCTGATGATTCCCGACGCGCTCGCCCCGGAATTTTGGCGCGCCCGGCGGCGAACCGCTGCGGCACGGACCGCCGTTGATCCGATCGAGGCCGGCCCATGAAGCTCAGCAAGCTGCGCCTGGTCGGATTCAAGTCCTTCGTCGAGCCGACCGACATGACGATCGAGCCGGGGCTCACCGGCATCGTCGGGCCGAACGGCTGCGGCAAATCGAACCTCGTCGAGGCGCTGCGCTGGGTGATGGGAGAAGCATCGCACAAGGCGATGCGTGCCGCCGACATGGACGACGTGATCTTCGCCGGCAGCACCAGCCGGCCGCCGCGGAACACCGGCGAGGTCATGCTCTTCCTCGACAATTCCGACCGCACCGCGCCGGCGCAATTCAACGAGCAGGACGCGCTCGAGGTCTCGCGCCGGATCGAGCGCGAGGCCGGCTCGACCTATCGCGTCAATGGCCGCGAGGTGCGCGCCCGCGACGTGCAGATCCTGTTCGCCGATGCCTCGACCGGCGCGCGCTCGCCGGCGCTCGTGCACCAGGGCCGCATCGGCGAGATCGTTCAGGCCAAGCCCGAGCAGCGTCGGCGCGTGCTCGAGGAAGCGGCCGGCGTGGCCGGGCTGCATGCGCGGCGGCACGAGGCGGAATTGCGCCTCAATGCGGCCGAGCACAATCTTGGCCGGCTCGACGACGTGATCGCGCAGCTCGCGGCGCAGATCGATGCGCTCAAGCGCCAGGCCCGCCAGGCGGTGCGCTATCGCGCCGTCTCCGCCGGGGTGCGCAAGGCCGAGGCGACGCTGTGCCATCTGCGCTGGCTCGCCGCCAATGCCCAAGTCGCCGAAGCCGAGCGCGCCAAGGATCTGGGCGTGCGCCTCGTCGCCGAAGCGACGGGGACGCAGGCGGAGGCTTCCCGGCACCAGGCGCTCGCGGTCGCCTCGCTGCCGCCGCTGCGCGAGGCCGAGGCGAAGGCCGCCGCATCGCTGCAGCGGCTCAATCTTGCCCGCGACGCGCTCGAACGCGAGGAGGCGCGCGCCAAGGAGCGCATCGCCGAGCTCGATCTGCGGCTCTTGCAGCTCGCCGAGGCGCTCGAGCGCGAGCGCCGGCTCGCGCAGGACGCGGACGCGGCGCTCTTTCGGCTGGCGCAGGAGGAGAGCGCGCTCACGGCCGAGCGCGTCGCGGCTGCGGACCGTCATGGCGCGGTCGCGGCGCGCGTGGGCGAGGCGGAGGCCGCGCTCGCGATCGCCGAGCAGCGCTCGGCCGAGATCACCGCGGCGCTGGCGGATCTTTCTGCGCGCCGCAATCAGCTGCAGCGGGCCTTGCGCGAACATTCCGAGCGTCTGATCCGGCTCGAGGGCCAGATCGGCGAAGTCGAGCGCGAGCTCGGAGCGCTGGAGCGCCAGGGCGGCGAATCGAGCGAGCTGCCGGAGCTCGCGGCGGCGGTCGAGCACGCGCAGCGCGCGGTTGCCGAGGCGGAGGCGGAGGCGCTGCGGGCGGAGGCGGCGCAATCGACGGCGCGGCAGGGGCTCGACGCCGCCAAAACCCCGCTCGAACAGGCCGAGCGCCGCATGCAGCGCCTCGAGACCGAGACCCGGACCCTCGCCAAGCTGCTCGACGTCGAAGCCCAGAAGCTGTGGCCGCCGGCGATCGACCTGGTGATGGTCGAAAAAGGCTACGAGGCCGCACTGGGCGCCGCGTTCGGCGACGATCTCGATCATCCAATCGAGCCCTCCGCCCCGATCCGTTGGGCGGGCGCCCCGGTCGATCCGGCCGATCCGGCACTCCCGGCGGGCGCGGAGCCGCTGTCGCGCTACGTGGTCCCGCCCGCCGAGCTGTCGCGCCGGCTGGCGCAGATCGGCGTCATCGACCGCGCCGACGGTCCGCGGCTCGCCCGCGAGCTCAAGCCCGGCCAGCGGCTGGTTTCGCGCGAAGGCGACCTGTGGCGCTGGGACGGCTTCGCGGCCGCCGCGAATGCGCAAACTCCGGCGGCGCGGCGCCTCGCCCAGCGCAACCGGCTGGGCGATCTCGAGTGCGAGCTCGCCGCGGCGCGCGCCGAGATCGGCCAAAAACGCGAAGGGGTCGAGCGCGCGCAAGCCGAGCTCCATGCCGCGGTGGCGGCGGAGGCGCAGGCGCGCGCGCGCCGGCGCGAGGCGCAGGGCGATGCCGATCAAGCGCGCGATCGTCACGCCGCGGCGGAGCGCGAGGCGAGCCGCATCACGGCGCGCCTCTCGGCGCTCGCCGAAGCGAAAATTCGCCTGGCCGCGAGCCGCGACGAGGCGATCGCAGCGAGGCGCGACGTGACCGAGGCGCTCGAGGCGCTGCCGGCGGCGGCCGGACTCGAAGCCGAGCTCACGCAAACAAGCGGCGAGGTATCGGAAAGGCGCGCGGCGCTCGCCGAGGCGCGCGGCGAAGCTCAGGCGCTGGCGCGCGAGGCGGAGCTGCGCGAGCGCCGGCTCGATGCGATCGCGGCCGAGCAGACCGAGTGGCAGGAGCGGGCGAACCTCGCCAAAGGCCAGATCGCGACGCTCGAGCTGCGCAGCGCCGAGGCCGCGACCGAGCGTCAGTCGCTCGACGCGGCGCCGGCGGTGTTCGCCGAAAAACGCCGGGCGCTGATCGACGAGATCGAGGCTGCGGAAGCCAAGCGCCGCGCCGCGGCCGACGAGCTCGCGGCAGCCGAGCAACGGCTCGCGGAGGCCGACCGCGCCGCCCGCGCCGCGCTCGACAAGATGGGGCAAGCGCGCGAGGAGGCGGCGCGCGCCGAGGAGCGCTTCGCCGGCGCCAGGAATCGCCTGACCGACATCGCGCACGAAATCCAGGAGCTGCTCGAAGTCGGGCCCGAGCGCGTCGCCGCGCTCGCCGGGATCGAACCGGGACAGGCGCTGCCGGAAATGGCCGAGGTCGAAGCCGAGCTCGACAAACTGCGGCGCGACCGCGAGCGGCTCGGCGCCGTCAACCTGCGCGCCGAAGAGGAATTGCGCGAGGTCGAGGCCCAGCACGCTTCGCTCACGGGCGAGCGCGACGATCTCGTCGAGGCGATCAAGCGGCTGCGCCAGGGCATCCAAAGCCTCAACCGCGAAGCGCGCGAGCGGCTCACGCAATCCTTCGACGTGGTCAACAAGCATTTCCAGCAGCTGTTCACCAACCTGTTCGGCGGCGGCAACGCGGAATTGCAGCTGGTCGAAAGCGAGGATCCGCTCGAGGCCGGGCTCGACATCATGGCCAAGCCGCCCGGCAAGAAGCCGCAGACGCTCTCGCTGCTCTCCGGCGGCGAGCAGGCGCTGACCGCGCTCGCCCTGATCTTCGCGGTGTTCCTGACCAACCCGGCGCCGATCTGCGTGCTCGACGAGGTCGACGCGCCGCTCGACGACGCCAACGTCGAGCGCTTCTGCAACCTGCTCGACGAGATGATCCGGCTGACCGATACGCGCTTCGTGATCATCACCCACAATCCGATCACCATGGCGCGGATGAACCGGCTGTTCGGCGTGACCATGGCGGAGCGCGGCGTGTCGCAGCTCGTCTCGGTCGATCTCGAGACCGCCGAGAAGCTGCGCGAGGCGGTGTAGGGTGCGCGAGGCGGTGTAGGGTATTCGCGGCAGGTAGATGGGTAACTCGCTACGCCTGATCGGCAGGCTGCGAGCGAGCCAAGGCGTCACTTTCGTTCATATTCACTTTCAACGGAATCAAGGCCTTACCACGGTCCAATTCGCACCGATACTACTTTCAAGTGCATGTAATGCAAACATTTGCAAGCCTTAGCTGTTATCTCATCACAGCGAAATCCAAGAACTGAGCTCACGCGCCCGGCGTGTCGGCGTTGGGAAAGAACAGCTGCTGGCCGTCGATCTTGTAGTCGGCGATCGCCTTCTGGCCCTCGGGCGAAACCAGCCAGTCGACGAACTGCTGGCCAAGCTCCTTCTTCACGTGCGGGTGC
>WNGE01002439.1_pt1 | contig 36532 bp, 29 predicted proteins | sample 5400651 | NCBI WGS metagenome assembly WNGE01 (sample SAMN13153370, study PRJNA577476) | soil metagenome | isolation source: 60 cm soil or saprolite under grassland replicate 2 | place: USA:California | collected 2016-06-15
GGGCCGCCGGATCCGTGGTGATCATCGTCCTCTGGGTCTATTACACGTCGCTGATCGCGCTCCTCGGCGCCGAATTCACGCGCGTCCACTCGCGTCATTTCTACGGCTCCCGGCGCGAGGCGACTCCCGGCGCCAAACGCGTGCACACCATCAAAGTGCCCGGCAAGGCAACCTAAGCCGGAAGTTCGTGAAGGGTGTAGGGCCCCGGTCGCGCAGCGCTTGCGCGAGATCAGGCGAGCGATCGACCCTCGCTTCGGTCGCAGCGCGAGGAGTCTCCCAGAAGGGAGGAGCCTCGCGCTGCGGGAGCGGGAGCGAGCGAGGGACCAGGCGAGCGGCCGAGCCCGCATCCGGGTGAGCCGCTCGCCGGTGCGCCAGCAGGTCCTGAGCGAGCGGAAGCGACGGATCGAGGCCGCATCCGGCCGAGTCGCTCGCCGGTGCGCCCGCAGGCGCAGATCCCGCGCAGGCGCGGAGCGACGGCTAGCTAGCGCGTCACGACGGGGGCGGGGGGCGTCATCGAGACAGGCGTTGCGTTTGCCAGAGGCGTCACCGGCAGCGCCGCAGGACCGGCAGGAGTCCCTGCGACAGCGGGAGTCACGCCGGTTGACGGCTCGATCTGAAGGTTGTTCGTCACACCGACCACGCCCTTGACCGCGCGAGCGACCTCTTCGATCTTCTGTTTTTCCTCGCCGCTGTGAACGGGTCCCGCGAGCGTCACGATGCCGTTGGTCACGTCCACGGAGACGGCGGTCAGCGTTGAGAACCGCACGTCGGCGGCGAGCTTCGCCTTGATCGAGGTCTTGATGCCGGCGTCGTCCGTCTGACGCTCGACCGTCTGGTTGGGCCGGCAGGCCAACGCCGCCACCAAAAGGAAGGCGAACACGGCCGCGGCAAGATTCCAGAGACACTTCTTCATCACTCTCACTCCTCTCCAAAGGGCCAAGGAGCAATCGCTGTGCCTACGCGCGGATGCTCTACACGACGAGCTTCGCGCGACGGTTCAAGTCCGCGTCTTCCGGAGCCAGGGCGAGGCTGCCGGGCAGCGGAGCGAGGTCGAGGTCGAAGAGGCGGCGGCGAAGGGCCGCGTAGTCCTGCGCGCGGTCGCGGCGGACGCGCCAGGTGCCGCCGGTCATCGGATGGGTTCGAAGCCGGGATGCAAGACGGGATTGGGCGGCGTAGCCGGCAATGGCGAAAAGGGCGGCGCCGCGACGGAAATCGCGGCAGTCGACGGCGAAACGCGCGAACTTCCCTGCCACGTCGGAGGCGGCATAAAACTCCCGGTAGCACCGAAAGAGAAGGTCCGTTAGATTCGCGGCCGAGAGATTCGGGTGGCGCCAGGTCACGCAGGCGCCATTAAAACGGTCCAGGTTTGTCTCCGTGATCCAGCCGTCGCGGCGGAAGTCGTCGTACTGCTCGGTGCCGGGGACCGGCGTCAGGATGTAGAAGGACGCCACGTCCGGGGCGAGGACGCGAAGCGTCCGGAGGTGCTCGAGGAGTCCCTCCCGCGTGTCGGAGGGGAAGCCGAGGATGTTGGAGAAGTGGCTGGTGATCGCGTACTTGCGGCAGAGGGCGACGATCCGGCCGTACTTCTCCGGTGCGTTGTGGAACTTGTGCGCGGCCCTGAGCGCCTCCGTGTCGAAGGACTCGGCTCCGACGAACATCTGGAAGCATCCTGCGCGGGCAAGAAGCGCGACGAGATCCTCCTGGCGCTCGATCTGGGCGTCGCACTGGGCGAAAAAGGGAAGCTCGATCCTCTCGGCGACCATGGCTTCGAGAAGCTCGCGGGCCTCCCGGTACTTGTTGAAGTTGTCGGAGGTGAACATCACGAGCTTCACACCGGCTATCTTCGCGGCGCGGAGAGTCGAGAGCGTCGTCTGGACGGGCTGGCTCCGGACGCGGTGGCCCGCGATCTTGATCACCGAGCAGAAGTTGCAGGAGTAGGGGCAGCCGCGCGCCGGATAGACACCGAGTAGCGGCACGACGTAGCGCTTGAGGTCCCGTCGCGAAGGGGGTTCGAGGACCGGCGGATCGAGCGTTTCCTGCCACCGCTTCTCTCCCCCGTAGACCGGGCGCAGCTCCCCTTCCGCCGCGTCGGCGAGGATCCGCGGCCAGACGAGCTCGGCCTCGGAGAGGGAAAAGGAGACGCCGCGGCCCTGCAGCATCGATGTGTCGCAAGTCATCGGATGCGGCCCGCCGATGACGGCGCACGCACCCGCCCGCATCGCATACGCGGCGAGATCGAGAGCGCGGTGAAGCTGATGGCTCTGCACGCCGACCAGCGCGAGCAGGACGCGCACTCCGGGGGCAGGATCGAGAAGGGAGAGATACGAGAGGTCCGTTTGAACGTACTCGTCCACGGCGTGGACCTCGCACGGGAGGCCGCCAACCCGCGCGGGAGTCATGCTCTTGATGTACGGGACGGTGCTGTTGGGCATGAAGCCCCGGCGGAAGCGCTCGACGAAGCCGTCGGCGCCGTACTTGCTCGCCTTGACGATGACGACCCGAAGAGAGGCCGCGCCGGCCATGACGATCCGCCCTTCTCCGAAGCAGGCTATGCCATTCATCCGGGCGGTTCAAGACCCATGACCAAGACTAGAATCGCTTGGCTCGTCATGCAGATCTCGCCCGGCTCGCATCTTGGTCCTTACCAAGTGTCCTCGCTCCTTGGCGCGGGCGGGATGGGCGAGGTGTACCGGGCTCGCGACACGAAGCTCGGGCGGGATGTCGCTTTGAAGGTCCTCCCCGCAGAGGTGTCCGGCGACCCGGAGAGACGGCGCCGATTCGAAGCGGAGGCGCGCTCCGCCTCGGCCTTGAACCACCCCAACATCGTCACGGTTTACGACATCGGGTCGTCCGACTCGACGATCTACGTGGCGATGGAGATGGTGGAGGGAAAGACCCTTCGAGAGCTGATCCTCGCTGAGCCGCTGCCCGCGCGGAAGCTGCTCGAAATCGGCGTCCAGATCGCCGAAGGCCTGGCCAAGGCCCACGCGGCGGGAATCGTTCACAGGGACTTGAAGCCTGAAAACCTGATGGTCTCCAGAGACGGCTATGTCAAGATCCTGGACTTCGGCCTGGCCAAGCTCATCGAGCCGTTTCCCGGCTCGGAGGACCTCTCAGCGCTTCCCACCATGGTGGCCCCAGCGACCCAGCCGGGAACCATCCTCGGAACCGTCGGATATATGTCCCCGGAGCAAGCGAGCGGAGGAAGCGTGGACTTCCGCTCGGACCAGTTCGCGTTCGGCGCGATCCTCTACGAGATGGCGACCGGCCGGCGGGCCTTTCAGCGCAAGACCGGCGCCGAGACGCTCGCCGCGATCATCCGCGAGGAGCCGGAGCCGGTCGGGCAGTTGAATCCCAACGCGCCCACGCCCGTGCGCTGGATCGTCGAACGCTGCCTGGCCAAGGACCCGGAGGAGCGCTACGCGTCCACCAAGGATCTTGCGAGAGATCTGCGCGGCCTGCGCGACCACCTTTCGGAGACCTCGGGGTCCGGCCCCGCCGTCGCCCTGGCGCCCGTTCGCTCCCGTCGATCCGCGCGGCTCCTTCCAGCCGCCCTCGCCCTCGTCGCCGGAGCGGCGCTGGGGATCGCTCTGGGCCGCGCCGCCGCAAAGACGAAGCCCGATTCCTCCGTGACGTTTCAGCGCCTGACCTTCCAGCGAGGCGCCATCCTTTCCGCGCGGTTTGCGCCCGACGGCCAGACGATCGTGTACGGCGCTTCCTGGGACGGGCACCCCGTGGAGCTTTTCTCGACACGCCCGGACAGCCTCGAGTCCAGATCCCTCGGACTCCCGCCGGCCGACGTTCTCTCGATCTCGTCGGCGGGAGAGATGGCTCTCTCCCTCGCGCGGCACTACGTTTACGGGTTCGAGTCGATGGGAACGCTTGCGCGCGTCGCTCTCGGTGGAGGTGCCCCCCGCGAGATCCTCGAGAACGTGCAGGACGCGGACTGGTCGCCGGTTGGATCGAAGTTGGCGGTCGCGCGGCGGGTCGGAAATATCAGTCGGCTTGAGAATCCGATCGGGAAAGTGATCTATCAGAGCTCGGGTTGGGTGAGCCATGTCCGCTTTTCGCCCGATGGAAAGCTGCTCGCCTTCCTCGACCATCCCCAGCGCGGAGATGACACGGCCGTCGTCAAGGTCGTCGATAACGACGGGAAGTCGCGGCTGGAGGGGCCCCCCGCCGCCTCGGGCCTCTCGTGGTCGCTGCATGGGGACGAAGTTTGGTCCACCGGGGCCAGCCTCCAGGCCACTACGCTTTCAGGAAGGGTCCGTACGGTCTGGGCGTTTCCGGGTGACGGAAGCCTTGAGGACATCGCGCGTGACGGACGAGCTCTCTTCGTCCGAACGACCCGTCGCCGGGAGACGATTGGGCTCGCCCCTGGAGAGACTGCCGAAAGAAATCTGACCTGGCTCGACTGGTCCAACCCGCGTGACATCTCGAGTGACGGAGGAACGCTCCTGTTCGATGAGGAGTCCAACGCGCCAACCGGCCGATATGGAATCTATCTCCGAAAAACGAATGGCTCTCCTGCCGTGCTCCTTGGGCACGGGCGGTCCTTGGGGCTCTCGCCGGATAGCCGCTGGGTTCTTGCAGAATCCGAGCTTGCCTCAACTCAGCTTCTGTTGCTTCCAACAGGCGCGGGAGAACCCAAACTACTGTCTCCGGCGAACGTTCGTTGCCAGTGGGGGTCCTGGTTCCCGGACGGCTCCCGAATTCTGGTTTCGGGTAATGAACCCGGTCGCGGCCTGCGGCTCTACGTCCGCGAGATCTCCGGCGGGCAGCCGCGGGCCATCACGCCCGAAGGCGTGAGCCTGATCGGGAATGCCGTTTCGCCCGACGGGAAATGGATCGCCGCGACAGGCCCCGACCTCAAGGTCGCTTTGTATCCGACCGAGCCGGGCGAACCGCGACTCATTCCCGGAATCGCTCCAGGGGAGTTACCGGTCCGTTGGTCAGCTGATGGCCGTTCTCTCTACGTGCTCCGCCGGTCGGAGGCGCCGGCGCGGGCCTATCTCGTAGACCTCGAGACCGGACGCCGGACTCTCTGGAGGGAGCTCTCCCCTCCCGACCCCGCCGGTGTCATACAGGTCGGGCCCATCGTGATTACGCCGGACGGTAAGTCCTACGTCTATTCCTACCGTAGGATTCTGGACGACCTCTACCTCGTGAAGGGGCTCCGCTAGGCTGCTCTGAAAAGTCGCGGAGAAAGGAACTGCAATGCCGCAGACGCAGCACGTCGAAAAACACTTCACGGCCTCCGCGTCGATCCGGGATGTCGTCATCGGGATGTCGGATGGACTGACCGTGCCCTTCGCGCTCGCCGCGGGTCTCTCCGGCGCGGTGGATTCCACGCGGATCGTCATCACGGCGGGTCTCGCCGAGATCGCCGCAGGCTCGATCGCGATGGGCCTGGGAGGGTATCTCGCCGCGCGAACGGACGTGGAGCATTACGCCTCGGAACGCGCCAGAGAGATCAAGGAGACTGTGGAGATCCCCGAAGAAGAAAAGCGGGAGGTCGCCGAGGTGTTCCAGCACTACGGCCTTTCGGAGGCCCTCGCGAACGACGCCGCGCACGCGATCAGCAAGAACCGTAAGCGCTGGATCGACTTCATGATGCGTTTCGAGCTCGGTCTCGAGGAGCCGGATCCTCGGCGCGCCCGAACGAGCGCCCTCACCATCGCGCTCTCCTATGTGGCCGGAGGGCTCGTCCCGCTCGCACCCTACTTCTTCTTCCACAGGATGGCGACGGCGCTCGAAGGCTCGATCGTGGTGACTCTTGCGGCGCTTCTGCTCTTCGGTTACGTCAAGGGCCGTTTCACCGTGAAGAAGCCGCTCCGCAGCGCCTGGCAGACCGCGGTCGTCGGAGGCCTCGCCGCGGCGGCCGCCTTCGCGATCGCGAAGTTCATCGCATAGCCAGCGCGTGCGCGCCGGCCAGGGGTCCGGGGGACCGCAAGGTCCCCCGCTAAGATTACTTGGAACTCACAACTCGTCGGGGCCGGTAAGATTACGTTGGCTCCTAACGGAGCAAGGGAGTCTATGCACCGGATCGAGCCAGCAAAATTGAAGCCCGGTGTGACGCCGGAAGAACTGCCGGCGGCCGACGCCGAAAGCGGCGGCGAGGCGGACCGCGTCCTCCGCGGCAAGGCCCTGATCTTCTGGGACCCCAACGCACCCGGCAAGAAGCGCGACGCGATCGACACAGACCAGATCACTCCCGCCGCCGATTGCGTCTCCGAGAGCCTCGCGACTCTCGACGAGCGCTGGAAGGCGGGATCCTTCCGCTACCTCATGCCCGACTTCCGCGAGCGTGTCCATCGGGGCGAGACGTTTCTCATCGCCGGTGACCGCTTCGCGATCGGCTCCTCGCGGGAGATGAGCCCCGCGGGCCTGAAGGGGGTCGCCGAGGAGGCGGGCCTGGAGCTCGTTGTCGTCTGCGGGGCCAACATGGGGGACATCTTCCGCCGCAACGCCTTCAACCTGGGCCTTCACGTCGTCCAGAGCCCCGAGGCCGTCGCGGACGCGCGCGACGGAGATGTCCTGACCTTCGACACGCTGACGCGCCGCGTCAAGAACGAAACGCAAGGGAAGAGCTATGAGCCCATCCCGCTCTCGGAGAAGGAGGAGGAGATCCGGAGAAGCGGAGGCATCTTCGCCGTCGGCAGGAGAGAGCTCCGTAAGTCCGTCGAGCGCACGCCGGAGATCCGGTGGCCGGACCCGGAAACCGCTCGGCGCATGACGGCGACCGAGCAGATTGTCTGGGCCCATCGCGTGGACAAGGAAGCCGAGGTGCGTCCCGGGACGACGCTCCGGGTCTTTGCGGATCTGCTGCCCGCCTCCGACGGGACGGCGCCGTTCGCCATCCACACGTTCAACCAGATCACCGGCGGCAACTCGATCTTCCCGAGACAGGCGGCCGTCGCCAACGATCATTTCGTCTTCACCGGAAAGGTAGCGGACGAGAAGCAAACCTCGATCGGCAAGGAATTCGCGCGCCGGCACGGCATCGGCAAGCCCTACTACGCGACCCCCGGAGACGGCATCTTCCACTTCTACTTTCCCGAGCAGGGTCTCGTCCTGCCGGGACAATTCATTCCCGGAGCCGATTCGCACAGCCGCGCCTATGGCGCCTACGGCGCCGTCGGGTTCGGCGTAGGCTCGACGACGCTCGGCTTCGGCTGGGCGACCTGCTACGTCTATTTCACGCTGGCGAAGCAGCGGCGCGTCGTCTTCCGCGGCCGCCTTCAGCCCTGGGTCTCCGGCAAGGACATCGTCCTGGAGCTGCTGCGCCGCTGGGGCGCGAAGCAGTCGCAGGGGATGTCCGTCGAGTTCGTGGACGCGGACCGCCAGCTCCCCATCGCCTACCGCAACACGATCGCCAACATGATGGCGGAAGGCGAGGCGCAGAACGGCATCTTCCCGCAGGACGAGATCACCGACGCGTGGTATGGGGAAAAAGGAATCAGTCAGCTTCCCTATCCGCGAGTGGCGCCGGGAGCGGAGGCCGCGTACGAGATCGACGAGGAGTTCGCGCTCACCGACGTCGCGCCGATGATCGCCAAACCATTCTCTCCCGGAAACGCCTTCCCGGCCGACGAGGTGGCGCGTGAGCGCCTGACCTTCGACAAGGCGCTGATCGGCTCCTGCACCAACGGCAGCTATGACGATCTCCTGGCCGCGGCTCTCGTCCTCCATGCGGCCCGCGAGCAGGGCTTCCAGAAGGTCGCCCGCGACTTCGCAATCTTCCCCGGCTCTGGCGGAGACGGCCGCCAGATCGAGCGACCCGACCCGAGGCTCGGCGGCGAATCCATTGCCGAAGTCTTCCGCGCCGCCGGCGGACAGATCCGCCAGTCCTGGTGCGGCCCCTGCTTCGGACAGGGACCGGATGCGTTAACGCACGGTCAGCGAGCCATCACATCCTTCAACCGCAACTGGCAGAACCGAATGGGGGTAGGCGGTGAGGGTTACCTCGCGAGCCCCGCCGTCGTCGCTGCCTCGGCGTTGATCGGTTACATGGCCCCGCCCGGTGAGCTCGGCCTCGAGTGGCGTCCCGACCGCTTCGGCGTCTGATGAGGCTCTACGGCTTTCAACTCATGATCTTATTTGGCGGCAACCGTGTCACAGGTGGTCCGGTTCCTAGGAAACCGGCACCGGAAGACGGCAATCGAGAGTCGGGGCCGGGAAGGGCAGCAAGGTCCCCATCGGGGCCGGGATTGACAAATCACAGGCTGACCAATAGGACATGACCATGGTTCCATTGGAGCGGTCATGAGGACGATGACGGCCTCGGAGTTCAAGGCGCGCTGCCTGAGGGTCATGGAAGAGGTGCGTACGCGGCGAGAGAGTGTGCTCATCACGAAGAAAGGGCGGCCGGTGGCTCGGCTCGTTCCGGCGGAGAAACCGCGGGAGGATGTCTTCGGTTGCCTGAAGGGCATCGTCCAGATCACGGGTGATATCGAGTCGCCGGTCGTCCCGTCCTCCGACTGGGAGCAGGCCCGCTGATTCTCCTGGACACTCACGTTCTGATCTGGCTCTCCGCTGAGCCCTCGCGGCTCTCCGCGCGAGCGAGAAGCGCCATCCGCAGGGCGAGATCCTCCGGCGGAATCGCCGTGGCCTCCATCACGCTTTGGGAGATCGCCGGTTTCCTGGCGAAGGGCCGGCTGCGGGCGCCCGGCACGATCGAATCTGCGGTCCGGATGTTCATCGAAGGAACCGGGGCCGCGGTGCGGGAGATTTCAGCGGAGATCGCGGCGCTGGCGGCCCAGTTTCCGGATGACTACTCGAAGGATCCAGCGGATCGGCTCATTGGCGCGACGACTCGGGCGGAGGGCTTGCCGCTCGTCACTCGCGACGAGACCATGCGCTCAAGTCCCTTGATTCGCACGATCTGGTGAGCACTTGGCGGGTCCGGACTAGCGCCGGATCCGGCGCCGGTTGACCCCTCACCCCTTCCCTCTCCCGCCGGGAAAGGGGGTCACCGGAGCATGTCGCGGGAGAGGATGGGACAGTAGAGGCCTTTCTCTTCTCGCTTCCACCAGGCGCCGGTCGAGCGGCGCTCGGCGGAATCCGTAAAGCGGTATTCGTAGAGGACCGCGCGGATGTAGCGCGGCGGGTGGTTCGGGAAGGGTTTTCTCAGAAGCAGGCGCTCGACATCGGGCGAGCCCTGGAGCAGCCTTCCCAGGAAGGCGATGAACCACGGGTTCTCTTCGCAGGTGCCGAGCGCCGCGAACCACATCTGCCAATCCAGACGCGGCTGGTGAGGCGCGACGAAACGCGGCCGCCTCATCACGTTGCCCGGCTTCCATCGGAACTCGTAGGGCCGCCAGGCGGCGCCGTCCTCGCTGCCTTCGACGAGGATCTCCGGGCGCGAGGTTGTCATCACCATGAAGAGGCCGTAGTTGCCGACGGAGCGCAACCGGATCGCGGCCCGCGCGGCCGAAATGGCAAGCCCCGGCCAGGGCAGTCGCAAGCGCAGGGTACTGCCGAATTCGACCAGGCTTGCAACCAGCACGACGGCGGCCACCGGAGCGAGCACGAAGCGCGGCCAACGCCCGCGGGGCGCGAGCGCATCCTGCGCCGCCCGCTCGCGCAGCCGGGACGGGAACACGGAGTCGTCCAGCAGGAGGACGCAGAGGGCGACGGTCAGCAGATTGAAGAAGGCGTAATTGCCTGTCGCGGTGATGATCGTCTGGAGACCCACCATGGCGCCGCAGGCGATCAATCTCAACCGCCGTGGGGCGACAATGAGAAGGGGAGAGCCGAGCTCCACGGCGAACATCACGAAACAGGAGAACTTGTGGAACCAGATCGAGGAGTGACTCACGAACCAGGCCGTCCACGGCGGCAGGGGTTGCGTCCAATAGTGATAGGTCAGCGCCGTCAGGTTTCGCCAATTGGGGTCGCCGCTGGCGAGCTTGACGAATCCCGAGGAGAACATCAGGCGAAAGAGGAGCCAGAGCAGGAGCGCCCGCACCATTGACGATGGCTCGAGCGCTGCCCCGACGCGCAGGCGGCGGACCGGCGCCAGCCAGATCCCGAGAAAGCCCGTCTCGAGCAGCAGCAAATCCCACTGGAAGTCGAGAAACGGCTGGCCGACGTTCGAGAGCGACAGATAGGAGATCCAGCAGAGAATGAGCGCGGGCGCCGGAACGAGCCCGATGGCGGCGAGGAGGGCGGCTAGGGTCCCGGCGCCGCAGAGAAAGTGGAGGAATCCGTCGCTGGCGTTCAACCAGGAGAGAGTCGGCAGGGCTGTCCAGCGCTCCCCGCCAAGCTGCGACCGCGCGGCGTCGAGGAGATCCCTGGCGGGCATGATTCCGCGGGATCCGATGAGCCCGTCCACCTGCACCCACAGCGAGAGGAATGCCGCGAGGTAACAGAGCCCGAGCAGGCGCAGGAAGAGCGCGTTCGACAGGCGGTAGCTCGGACGCTCGACGCTCTTTCCCCACAACGCGCTCGTGACGGCCGAAGCGGCTGTGCGATGCCGCGCGATGACGCCATAGGCAAACTCCGTGACGGCGGCAAGTCCGGGCACATTGCGATAGGCCGCCAGGAGACATCCGCGCCGCGGCGCGAAGGACAGCGAGACAAAGACGGCCTCCGCTCCTTCGAAGACTCTTCCGTCGGGCAGGACGAGCTGCACCGAACGGCGGAATTCCTCGGCGGAGATCTCGGGAAAACGCGGGCCCGCCTCCTGCGACGAGGCATAATCCACGCGGCCGCCCGTCAGGGATTTCCATCGCTCGATCCACCGCTTGCAGAATCCGCAGTCCCCGTCGAAAAGGAGAAGCGGTTTTTCGGGCGGCTCCCCGACGCGGCGCGGCTCGCGCATCGCGGTCAAGTGTATGGCCGCCCGGCCGCTTCAGCCGGGGGACACCAATCCTCAAAAAGAGACGGTTTATATTGTGCGGCGGCTGAAATTCAGCCCAAATGAGGATGTTCGATCGGGAACGAGAGTTGCAGACCTCTATTGGCTGCATGGAGGATTTCTTATGAAACCCGTACCCAGGACCCTTTGGCCTCTCTGGGCTCTTCTCTCGGTTCTCCTCTTCGCCCCCTTCGCCGTGGGGCAGGGACGCGACGATTACGGAGAGATCCGCCAGACAGTCGCGCGGATCTCCTATATTTCGGGAGAGGTCTCCTTCTCACGGGGGGACGATCCCGACGACTGGCAGGCCGCGGACCGCAATGTCCCGATGACGCTCGGCGACCGGGTCTATACGGGCAGCCGGAGCCGTCTCGAGCTGCAGGTCCACGGAGGAGATTCCATCCGGCTGGGCGCGCATTCCGATCTGGCCGCGCTCAACCTGACCGATGACACCAAGCAGTTCGCCGTCAAGGCCGGCGTCGTTTCGTTTCAGATCCGCCGGCTCTACGAGAACGAGCTCTTCGAGGTGGACACCCCCAACGCCGCCGTGACCTTCGAGGCCCCGGGCGAATATCGGGTGGACGTGGATGATCGCGGCAACACCCGGGTCGCCGTGCGCCGCGGAAGCGCGACGGTGGCGGCGGGAGGCGGCCAGGTTCCCCTGGATGAAGGCCAGGTAATCGAGCTCGAAGGACTCGACTCGCCGCGTTACGACATCGTGTCCCTTTCCGGGCCGGATGGCTGGGACCGCTGGGTCGAGCAGCGCGACAACCGTCTGGCCTCCGCGCGCTCCTACCAGTACGTGAGCGCCGACATCGTCGGCGCGGACGACCTGGACGAGTACGGCCGCTGGCAAGACATCCCGCAGTACGGCCGGTGCTGGTCGCCGACGGCGGTCGCGGTGGATTGGTCGCCCTATCGTGTCGGCCACTGGATCTGGCAGGACCCGTGGGGATGGACCTGGGTATCTGCCGAGCCTTGGGGCTGGGCTCCTTACCACTACGGCCGCTGGGTCGTCGTCTCTTCGCACTGGTACTGGGTGCCCGTAGCGCCGAGGGAGCGTTTCGTCACTTACTCGCCGGCTCTCGTCGCTTTCGTGGGAGGCGGTCCAGGCTGGTCGGCGTCAATCACGGCCGGAGGCGGCGGATTCGTCGGATGGTTCCCTCTCGGGCCCAGAGACCCCTTCCAGCCCTGGTGGGGCTCGCGCGCCGGCGCGGGCGTCTCGACCGTCACCAACGTGGCCTATGTCAACAGAACCTACGTAACCGTCGTCAATCGCAACACGTTCGTCTCGGGAGGCATCGTGACCAGCGCCGTCGTGCGCGACCGCGCTGTCGTCAGCCAGGTCGCCGCGGCGCCCGTGCTGCGGGGGCCGATCCCGATCGTCCCGACCGCCGCCTCGCTCCGCGTGGCGGTCCGAACGGACGCGCCGGCGGCGCCGCGGCCGCCCGCGGCAATCCTCTCCCGCCAGGTCGTGGCCCGTGTCGCTCCGCCTCCCGCGCCTCCGACCTTTCAGGCCAAGCTCGCCGTCATCAACGAAAACCGGGGCGCGCCGGTCGCGCCGGCCGTCGCGGCGAGGATCTCTGTGGAAAACCGTGGACGGCCCCAGTCGATCACGACTGTTCGTCCGGCGGCCGCCGAAACGGGACAAGTCCAGCTCGCCCCGCGCGGAGGCAACGCCCAGACTCAAGGTGCACGGCAACCCGCGCCGGTCACCGCGTTTCGCGGAAGGCCGATGGCAACGGCGCAGCAGCCAGTCGCGACGAGCCCGGTGACGGGCTCATCGGCTCCTTCTGCTACGGGTCCCGCGCCCCGCGAGATCGTTCCTCGGCGAGAGCGGCAGGCTCTGCCGACGCCCGCCCCCGAAGGGGGACCTGCCGTCGGCCAGCCCGGTGAGAAAGGTCGGCCGCAGACGGAAGACTGGCGCCAACGAGTGCGCCCCACGGAACCTCCGCCCGCGGGACCGCCCTCGACTCTGGAACGGCGGCGCGTCGGTGCGCCTCCCGAGACACCCGTGCCCGAGCCCAACCTGGAGCGTCGGCGGGAGCAGCCGACGCCTCCCGCCGCACAGCCACCCGTGAATCTCGAGCGGCGCGCTCGGCCCACGCCTCCTCCGCAAGAGCAGCCGCCGGGTCTGGAGCGCCGTCAGGCGCAGCCGACGCCTCCCGCCGCACAGCCGCCCGCGAATCTCGAGCGCCGGCGCGAACCGCCCACGCCTCCTCCGCAAGAGCAACCGCCCGGACTGGAGCGCCGCCGGGAACGGCCGACGCCTCCTTCCGAGCGACCGCCTGCGGGTGTGGAACGAGGGCGCGAGCGTCCCACGTCTCCTCCCGCGCCGGCTCCTGCTCCGGCTCCGGAGAGACGGCGGGAAGGTGGCCAGCCTCCGACGCCGCCTCCTCAAGGTCAAGGCGAAGAGCGCCCGCAGGTGCAACGCGGGCGTCCTGTGACGCCAAAACCCGAGCTGACTAAAAAGAAGAAGGACGAAGAGAAAAAAGACGAGCGGGAGAAAAAACCCGAGTAGGAATCCAAGCTTCGTCGCCGACGCAAGCGCCCCTCTTCGAGAGGGGCGCTTTTTTGCATATCTAACTCCTTTAAAACGAAGAGATTAGAAATTGTTTCAATATTGACATTTTCGTATAGATTAAATATGCTTTGGTTTCTTTGGGAGAGAGTCAATGAGCAGCGAGCGTGAGTCGCTTCTGGAGCTTGCCAACCGCGAGTACAAGGCGGGCTTCGTCACCGACATCGAATCGGAAACCATCCCGCCCGGCTTGAACGAAGGCATCATCCAGACGATCTCTGCCAAGAAGAAGGAGCCGGAGTGGATGCTGGACTTCAGGCTCAAGGCCTATCGGCACTGGATCACGATGAAGGAGCCATCCTGGCCCAACGTCCATTACCCGCCGATCGACTACCAATCCATCGTCTACTATTCGGCGCCGAAGGCGAAGACGGACGGGCCGAAGAGTCTCGAGGAGGTGGACCCGAAGCTCCTGGAGACCTACGAAAAGCTTGGCATCCCGCTGCGCGAGCGCGCGAAGCTCGCCGGCGTGGCGGTGGACGCGGTCTTCGACTCGGTCTCGGTCGCGACGACGTTCCGCGAGCAACTGGCCAAGGTCGGTGTGATCTTCTGCTCCTTCTCCGAAGCGGTGCAGAACCACCCGGACCTGGTCAAGAAGTACCTGGGCTCGGTGGTCCCCTATTCCGACAACTTCTTCGCGACGCTGAACACGGCCGTCTTCTCCGACGGCTCCTTCTGCTACATCCCCAAGGGCGTGCGCTGCCCGATGGAGCTCTCGACGTACTTCCGGATCAACTCGGCCAAGACGGGCCAGTTCGAGCGCACCCTCATCATCGCCGACGAGGGCGCCTATGTGAGCTACCTGGAAGGCTGTACTGCACCTATCCGCGACGAGAACCAGCTCCACGCCGCCGTCGTCGAGCTGGTCGCGCTGGAGAACGCCGAGATCAAGTACTCGACGGTCCAGAACTGGTATCCCGGCGACGTCAACGGCAAGGGGGGTATCTACAATTTCGTGACCAAACGAGGCAAGTGCCTGGGCCGGAGCTCCAAGATCTCCTGGACCCAGGTCGAGACCGGTTCCGCCATCACCTGGAAGTATCCGAGCTGCATCCTGCAGGGAGACAACTCGGTCGGCGAGTTCTATTCCGTCGCCGTCACGAACAACCGGCAGCAGGCGGATACCGGCACCAAGATGATCCACATCGGAAAGAACACCAAGTCCACGATCGTGTCCAAGGGGATCTCAGCGGGCCGAGGCCAGAACACTTACCGCGGGATGGTCAAGATCCTCGGCAAGGCGGACAACGCGCGCAACTACTCGCAGTGTGACTCGTTGCTCATCGGCGACAAGTGCGGCGCGCACACGTTCCCGTACATCGAGGTCAACAACTCGACCGCACAGATGGAGCACGAAGCGTCCACGTCCAAGATCGGCGAGGACCAGATCTTCTACTTCCAGCAGCGTGGCATCTCGCCCGAGGAGGCCGTCAGCATGATCGTTTCGGGCTTCTGCAAGTCGGTCTTCAAGGAGCTCCCGATGGAGTTCGCCGTCGAAGCGCAGAAGCTCCTGGGTGTGTCGCTGGAGGGAAGTGTTGGTTAACCAGAGCTGGTCGGGGCGGACCGAGCGTCGTCGGCCGCGGGACACGACATGCGGCGGGTCCGCCCGCCGTAAACCCCCGCCCCTACGGCACGACCCGGGCCTCCTCCGTTCCCCGGCGCCGTAGGGGCGGCCCTTGCGGCCGCCCGAAAAAGAGATCGAAAGATGCTGTTAGAGATCAAGAACCTGCACGCCTCGGTTGGCGGCAACGAGATCCTGAAGGGAGTGGATTTTTCCGTCGACGAGGGGCAGGTCCACGCGATCATGGGGCCCAACGGCTCGGGCAAGTCCACGCTCGCGCACGTGCTCGCGGGCCGGCCCGGTTACGACGTGACGCAGGGAGAGGTGCTGTTCAAGGGGCAGAACCTGCTCGCCATGACCCCCGAGATGCGCGCGCGCGAAGGCATCTTCCTGGCCTTTCAGTACCCTGTCGAGATCCCCGGCGTCTCGAACGTCTACTTCCTGAAGAACGCGTTGAACGCCATTCGAAAGCACCGGGGCGAGCCTGAGCTCGATGCGATGGACTTTCTGAAGCTCACACGCGAGAAGGCGAAACTCGTGGACATCGAAGAGGATTTGATCAAACGGCCGGTCAACGAGGGGTTCTCCGGGGGTGAGAAGAAGAGAAACGAGATCTTCCAGATGGCGGTCCTCGACCCGACACTGGCGATCCTGGACGAAACGGACTCCGGTCTGGACATTGATGCGCTGCGCACGGTGGCGGCGGGCGTCAACCAGCTTCGCAATCCGAAGCGATCGATGATCGTCGTGACGCACTATCAACGTCTCTTGAACTACATCGTGCCGGACTTCCTGCACGTGCTCATGGACGGCACGATCGCGCTCTCCGGAGGCAAGGAGCTGGCGCTGGAGCTCGAAGAGAAGGGTTACGCCTGGCTCGAGAAGGAGCCGCCGGCCGTGCGCGCGGAGGCAAGGCTCTGACGATGGAAGCGATCGCCCGCGAGAACGACCTGTACAACGCGAGCGTCGAGAGCTTCGCGCAGATGCGGTTCGCCGGCGAGCCGGAGTGGCTGGCGAGCCTCCGGCGGGAGGCGTTTGCGCGGTTCACGGCGCTGGGTTTTCCGACGACGAAAAACGAGGAGTGGAAGTACACCGGCGTCGGGCCGATCGCGAGGGTACCGTTCCGGCCGGCCGGCGATCGGCCACGACTCAGGGACGTCCCTCAGCCCGACACTCTGCCGGGGGGGGAGGGAGTCCGCTTTGTGCTCGTCAACGGGCGTTATTCAGCAGAGTTGTCGCGCGCAGGGCTGAGACCGGTCGTCCGGAGTCTCCGGGAGGCTCTGCTGGAAGAGCCCGAGCTCCTCGAGCCGCATCTGGCCCGGCACGCTGGCTTCGAGAAGAGCGCGTTCACGGCGCTCAATACGGCGTTTCTGGAGGATGGCGCGTTCGTGCGCATCCCCCGCGGCGCGATCCTGGAGGAACCGATCCATCTGATCTTCTTTTCGGAAGATGGCGGAGGACCGGCGGTCTCACATCCACGGAACCTGATCCTGGCGGAGCCGAACAGCCAGGCGAGGATCATCGAAACGTACGTAGGAGTGGGAGAAGGTTACTTCACGAACTCGGTGACCGAGGTCGTCTGCGGCGACGGGGCGGTCCTCGAACACTACAAGCTTCAGCGCGAGAGTCTCGCGGCGTTTCACGTCCAGACGCTTGGCGCCGCGCAGGAAAGAGGAAGCAATTTCGCTTCGCACAACGTCTGCCTGGGGGCGGCGCTCGCGCGCACGGACATCAACGTCCTCTTCAACGGCGAGGGGAGCGAGTGCACGTTGAACGGCCTCTTCCTGGCGGGCGGCTCACAGCATGTGGACAACCATACGCTGATCGACCACGCGAAGCCGCACTGCACGAGCCGCGAGCTCTACAAGGGGATCCTGGACGGCAGGGCGCGCGGCGTGTTCCATGGAAAGATCATCGTGCGGCCGGACGCCCAGAAGACCGACGCCCTGCAAACCAACAAGAACCTTCTTCTTTCGCGGGAGGCCCTCGTCAATTCCACCCCGGCTCTGGAGATCCTGGCCGACGACGTGAAGTGCCGGCACGGCTCGACGATCGGGCAGCTCGACGCGAACTCTCTCTTCTATCTGCGCTCGCGCGGCATCGGGGAGCGGGAGGCGCGCGCGCTCCTGACCTACGGTTTCGCGGCGGACCTGGCGAACCGGATCCGGATACCCTGGATCCGCGAGGAGCTCGAGGCCTTTCTCGGCCTGCGCCTCCCGCAGCCCACGGAGGCTCCATGAGTACCCCCGCGACTCTCCGTCCGCCGGTTCCGGGTTCCGGCCGCGAGGGATACGACGTCCGCAAGGCGCGGGGTGACTTCCCGATCCTTTCGCGGCGCGTCTACGGAAAGCCGCTCGTGTATTTCGACAACGCCGCGACGACGCAGAAGCCGCGCGCCGTCATGGATGCCGTGAGGGCGCTCTACGAGAAGTCCTACGCGAACATCCACCGCGGCGTCCATTCCCTGTCCGTCGAATCGAGCGAGGCCTACGAGAAGGCGCGCGAGAAGATGCGGGACTTCCTCCACGCCGGCGACACGCGGGAGATCGTCTTCGTGCGCGGGACGACGGAGGGGATCAACCTCGTCGCGCAGACCTACGGGCGGGCGAACGTGCGCGCCGGCGACGAGGTCTTGATCTCCGCGCTCGAGCACCATTCCAACATCGTCCCCTGGCAGATCCTCTGCGAGGAGAAGGGCGCGAGGCTCCAGGTCGCGCCGATCAACGAGCGAGGCGAGATCCGCCTGGAGGAGCTCGAGAGACGCCTTTCGAAGAGAACGAAGATCGTCGCGGTGTCCCACGTCTCCAACGCGCTCGGCACGGTCAATCCCGTCAAGAGGATCATCGAGCTCGCCCATGGCCGCGGCGTGCCTGTGCTGGTGGACGGCGCGCAGGCGGCGCCGCGGCTCGTCGTGGACGTCCGGGATCTCGACTGCGACTTCTACACGTTCTCCGGGCACAAGATGTACGGCCCGAGCGGCGTCGGCATCCTCTACGGGAAGGCGGAGCACCTCGACACCATGCCGCCGTACCAGGGAGGCGGCGACATGATCAGCTCCGTCACCTTCGAGAAGACGACCTACAACATCCTCCCCTACAAGTTCGAGGCCGGCACTCCCAACATTGCCGGAGCCATCGGTCTCGGCGTCGCGGTGGACTACATGCATTCTCTCGGGATCGAGAACATCGAGGCGCACGAGAACGACCTGCTCTCCTATGCTACGGAGCGCCTTTCCGCGATCCCCGGGCTTCGCGTCATCGGCACGGCGAGGGAGAAGGCGGCCGTCCTCTCGTTCACGCTGGAGGGAGTTCACCCGCACGACGTTGGCACCGTGCTGGACCGGGAAGGCGTGGCCGTGCGCACCGGGCACCACTGCGCGCAGCCGGTGATGGACTTCTTCAAGATACCGGCGACTTCCCGCGCGTCCTTCGCGCTCTACAACACCCGGGAGGAAGTCGACGTGCTGGCGGCGGGGATCGGCAAGGTCGTGGAGATGTTCCGCCCATGAACGACGATCTGCGGGATCTCTACCAGGAAGTCATCCTCGATCACTCGAAGCGGCCGAGGAACTTCAAGCCGCTTCCCTCCGCGAACCGGTCGGCCGAGGGGTACAACCCTCTCTGCGGCGACAGGGAGACCGTGTATCTGGCAGTCGAAGGAGACGTCCTGAAAGACGTCAGCTTCCAGGGCTCCGGCTGCGCGATCTCGACCGCCTCGGCCTCGATGATGACGGAGCGCGTCAAGGGGATGACGCAGCGCGAGGCCGAGGCCCTCTTCGAGAAATTCCACGACCTCATCACAGCAACCTCCGGCCCGAAGCCCGGGGGTCCGGATCTCGAGAAGCTGGAAGTCTTTTCCGGCGTGCGGGAGTACCCCGTGCGGATCAAGTGTGCGACGCTGCCCTGGCACACGTTGAAAGCCGCGCTTCGCGGCGCGCACGAAACCGTCTCGACGGAACTCTCGGAAGGCCCGAAGGCGGAGAGCGGAGGAGCCTGAGGCTCAGGAGGCAGGACCTATGCACATGCAGAAAGAAGTCACGACGACGCGCGAGGTCGAAGCGCGGGAGATTCCGAGCGGCACCAGGCTCGTGATTCCGGAGGCGACGCCTCTGGCCATCACGCAATCGCTCGGAGGAAGCTACACGGTGATCACGCCCTACGGCTCGATGGCGCGCATCGACGGAAAGGACGCCGACGCCATTGGAGAGGAGGTCACTTCCTCGCCTGAAGAGGCCGCCGCGGGAAAGACCACGGAAGAGCTCGCCTGGGAACAGCTGAAGATGTGTTACGACCCCGAGATCCCCGTCAACATCGTGGATCTGGGCCTCGTCTACAAGTGCGACGTCACCCCGCTTCCGGACGAAGGAAAAATGGTCGAAGTTCGTTTCACTCTGACGGCGCCCGGATGCGGGATGGGCGACGTGCTGCGGGAAGACATCCGGGGCCGGCTCCTCACTCTGCCGGGGGTGAAAGACGCCGACGTTCAGGTCCTGTTCGATCCGCCCTGGAACATGAGCATGATGTCCGAGGCGGCCAAGCTGCAGCTGGGGCTGATGTGAGACGGGCGGAAGGCGGCAGGCGAAAGGCGGGAGGCGAGGCATGAAACTGAGCTCGCAGGAAGAATATGGGTTGCGTTGTTTGCTCCGGGTCGGCCGCGTCGGCCCGGAGGGAAGCATCACGATCTCCGAGCTCTCCCGCTCCGAAGGGATCTCCGAGCCCAATGTGGCGAAGATGATGCGCGTCCTGCGCAACGCCGGCCTCGTCCAGTCCACGCGCGGCCAGGCCGGAGGCTACGCGCTCGCGCGCCCGGCCGGGGAGATCCATGTCGGCGAAGTCCTCGCGGCGCTCGGCGGACGCCTCTATGAGCCCTCTTTCTGCGACACGCACACCGGCATGGAACGCCTCTGCACGCACATGCCCGATTGCTCGATCCGTTCGGTCTGGAGGATGGTGCAGCACGCGATCGACCAGGTCCTGGAGAAGATCACGTTGAAGGACCTGCTCGTGCCCGAGCGGGAGATGAACGCGTGGCCGGTCTTCAAGCCGGGCTCCGCCGGTCTTCCGACCATTTCCCCATGAGCTTCGGACGTTTGTTGCTGGCCCTCGTGGTCCTCGCCGCCGGGTTGTGGATTGTTCAGACGCAACACCTGTTCGGCCCCGCTCCGCCGGGCTCCGAACGCGCAGCTCCCATCGACCGGGCTCGGGCGGCGGCGCGCGCCAGCGCGGCCCGAAACGCCCGGACGGAAGCGGCCACGGGTGCTCTTGACTCCCAGCCTTCGGGCGGCAACGCGGTCAGCGAGAACATGACGCCCGAACAGGTGCGCGCTCTGCTCGGGCCGCCGGATTCGGTGGATTCCGCCACGACCGAACTGGGAACGACGGTCGAGAAGTGGACGTATCGAGCGGCCGGCAAGACCGTCGTCTTCGAAAACGGCATCGTCGCCCGCGTCGAGTAACTCATCCTGAGCCGGGCGAACCATGAAGGAGCTTCGATGATGCCGACCCTGCGCGGAAGGATCGCTCTCTTCACGGCCTCGCTGTCCCTGGCGCTGCTGGGACTTCAGTCGGACATCCCCCGCGGAGGGCACCCTCCCTCGACACGGGCCGGGGACGTCAAGGAGTCCTTCGGCAACGTCGAGGTCACCGACCCGTACCGCTGGCTCGAGGAGCAGAACGCTCCCGAGACGCGCGCCTGGATCGACGAGCAGAACAAGTACTCGGAGGCGTTCCTGCACGCCTTTCCGGACCGTGACGCGATCCAGCGGCGCGTCACCGAGCTGCTCAAGATCGACACGATCGGCGTCCCGGAGGAGCACGGCGGCCGCTACTTCTTCACCAAGCGACTGGCGGACCAGGACCTCCCGGTCCTCTACGTCCGCAAGGGCGCCGGCGGCAAGGACGAGATCCTCCTCGATCCGCATCCGCTCTCTGCCGACCACAGGACGTCGATCACTCTCCTGGACGTGACCGCCGATGGAAACCTGATCGCCTACGGAGTCCGGCAGGGGGGCGAGGACGAGGTGACCGTCAAGTTCCTGGACGTAAGCACCCGCAAGGAGCTGGCGGATGTCCTGCCGCGCGCCCGGTATTCAGGAGTCGCGCTCAAGAACGACAGGAGCGGCGTCTTCTTCTCGCGCCAGGAGAAGGAGGGGCCCCGTGTCTTCTTCCACCCGCTGGGCAGCGATGTCTCGAAGGACGAGAAGCTCTTCGGCGACGGGTACGGCCCCGAGAAGGGACTGAGCGTCGGGCTCTCCGATGACAACCGCTATCTCTTGATGAACGTCTGGCATGGCTCGGCCGCCACGAAGACGGAGGTCTACGTCCGCGACCTCGCCGCGGGTGGACCGATCGTTCCAATCGTGAATGATCTCGAGGCCCGCTTCTCTCCCGACATCGCCGGCGGCACGCTGTATCTCCAAACCAACTGGCAGGCTCCCAACGGCCGCGTCCTCGCCGTTGATCTGAAGAACCCGAGCCGGGACAAGTGGAAAGAGGTCGTGCCGGCCGGAAACGCCTCCATCCAGGGAGTCTCAACCATCGGAGGAAGGCTCTTCGTGCGGTATCTCGAAAACGTCCTTCCGCGTATCCGGATCTTCGACGCGCAGGGAAAACCCCGGGGTGAGATCTCGTTTCCTTCGGTCGGATCGGCCAGCGGCCTGCGCGGGGAGTGGGGCAAGAACGAGGCCTTCTTCACCTTCTCTTCCTTCGTAACGCCTACGACGATCTATCGCTACGACGTCGCGAAGGGGACCCGCGAAGTCTGGGCAAAGGAGAGCGTCCCGATCACTGGCGACCACTTCGAAGTCAAGCAGGTCAGGTATGCCTCGAAGGATGGCACGCAGATCCCGATGTTCATCGCCCACCGCAAGGGCTTGAAGCTCGACGGATCGAGCCCGGCCATCCTGACCGGATACGGCGGTTTCAATCTCTCGGAGACGCCGGCCTTCTCGGCCCGCGCCGCGCTGTGGGTCGAGAACGGCGGGGTGTACGCGCTCCCCAACCTGCGCGGCGGAGGAGAGTTCGGCGAGGAGTGGCACAAGGCCGGGATGCTCGAGAAAAAGCAGAACGTCTTCGACGACTTCATCGGGGCCGCCCAGTGGCTGATCTCGAATGGATACACGTCCCCTTCCAGGCTGGCCATCTCGGGAGGCTCCAACGGCGGACTGCTCGTGGGCGCGGCTCTGACGCAGCGCCCGGACCTCTTCGCGGCGGTCGTCTGTTCCTATCCGCTTCTGGACATGGTTCGCTATCAGAAGTTCCTGGTCGCGGGCTATTGGGTTCCCGAATACGGCTCGGGCGACAACCCCGAGCAGTTCCCGTTCCTCTACGCTTACTCCCCCTATCACCACGTGAAGGCCCGCACGAAGTATCCGGCCGTGCTCTTCATCACGGGAGACTCGGACACGCGGGTCGCGCCGCTCCACGCGCGCAAGATGGCGGCGCTGCTCCAGGCCTCGACCGGCTCGGACCGCCCGATCCTCCTCCACTACGACACCAAGGCGGGTCACTCCGGCGGAGCCACGCCGGTAACAAAGCGAATCGAAGACCTGACCGACGAGTTTTCCTTCCTCTTTGTCCAGACCGGCGCAAAGCTCCAACCCGCCGTCGACAAGCCGAAAGCTGCCTAAAAGGAGAAGGCTCCAAATCGAAGCGCCTCACTCTTCCCCCTCCTTCGCCAAGTCGCCGACGCGCCAGAGCCGCTATGGCGACAGCGCGGCTTTGGAGGGCAGGGCCTCTCCCTCCTTCGCCAAGTCGCCGACGCGCCAGAGCCGCTATGGCGACAGCGCGGCTTTGGAGGGCAGGGCCTCTCCCGGGGGGAAAGGGGAAGGCGGTCATAATCGCGGGGCGTGAAGGTCCTGTTTCTGGCGGCGGAGGCGGCGCCGTTTGTGAAGGTGGGAGGGCTGGCCGACGTGGCCGGGTCGCTGCCGGACGCCCTGCGCGCGCTGGGGCACGACGTGCGCCTGGCCATTCCGGGCTACGGCGCGATTGACTGGCTTCGCTTTCGGCCGGCCCTGCGGACGCGCTTCGATTTGCCGCATGCCTCCGGAGCCCAGTCTGCCGAGATCTACGAAACGCGATCCGGCCGGACGCCGGTGATCCTCGTCACGGGCCCGCCGATTCCCAAGGACGGGCGGATCTACGGCGCCGGCATCGGAGAGGACGCGCCGAAGTTCGTCTTCTTCTCTCTGGCCGCGCTCTTCTCATGCCAGGCGCTCGGATGGAAACCGGACGTCCTCCACGCCAACGACTGGCACACCGGAACCGCGGTCCAGTGGCTCGCGACCGCGGGCCGGCAAAACGAGTTCTTCCGCTCCGTCGCCTCGGTCATGTCGATTCACAACCTGCGATACAGAGGCGAAGGGTCGGGTCGGTTCCTCGCCCAGTACGGCGTGCCGGTGACCGAGGCCTCGCGCGTCCTTCCGGACTGGCTGCGCGATTCTCCGCTCGCGTTGGGTCTTCTGGACGCGGACATGCTTTCGACCGTCAGCACGACGTATGCGCGCGAGATCCTGACGCCCGCCCTCGGCGAGGGGCTGGACGGCCTCCTGCGTGCGAGGCAGGACCGCCTCCGCGGAATCTTGAACGGCATCGACATGAACCTGTGGAACCCGGCCGCCGATGACACACTGGCTGCTTCTTTCGAGGAGGGCTCGCTCGAGCGGCGCGCGGCCAATAAGAAGGCGTTGCAGGAGGAAGCCGGTCTTGCGGTGGAGCCGCGCACGCCGCTCGCCGCCGTCGTCTCGCGTCTGGATCCGCAGAAGGGCTTCGAGATCGCGGTCCCCGCGGTCCGGCGCTGGCTCGCGGCCGGCGGGCAGTTCGTGCTGCTGGGCACGGGCCAGCCCTCGCTCGAACACGGGTTCGCGGCAATCGAGCGGGACTACCCGGGCCGCGCCGCCGCCCGCCTGCGGTTCGATTTGCTCTTTGCGCGAAGGATCTATGCCGGCGCCGACATGATCCTGATTCCTTCGCGCTATGAGCCTTGCGGCCTGACCCAGATGATCGCTATGCGCTACGGCGCCGTCCCTGTGGCCCGGCGCACCGGCGGCCTCGCCGACACAGTCCGCGACGCCGGCGACCCGGATGGGAATGGCTTTCTGTTCGACGAATTCTCCCCCTGGGCGCTCGGAGACGCTCTGGACCGCGCGCTCTCGGTGTACGCTCAACCGCTGCAATGGGCCGAAATTCAGAGGCGGGGCATGCGGTCCGACTTCTCCTGGAGCCGCCCGGCCGCGCAGTACGTGGCGCTTTACGAGCTCGCCCGTGAACTGCACGTCGAGGGGAGAGCCTAGGTCGTGCCCATGGCTGAGGACTGAGGACCTGGGACTGAGGACTCGACCCGCAGTCGGCTCGACAAAGCGAGACCAGGACGCCGTCCTATTGAGTCCTCTGTCCTCTGTCCTCTGCCCTCAGTCGGGAGCCAGGTGAGGACTCGCGCGGTCATCCTTGCCGGCGGAGAGGGATCCCGTCTGGGCGTGTTGACGGACAAACGCGCCAAGCCGGCTGTCCCCTTCGCGGGCAAGTACCGGATCATTGATTTCACGCTCTCCAACTGCGTCAACTCCGGCGTCTTGGACGTCATGATCCTGACGCAGTACCGGCCCCACTCCCTGAACGAGCACATCGGTGCCGGTCGCCCCTGGGACCTCGACCGCGGCTTTTCCGGCGGAGTCCACATCTACCAGCCGTACCGCGGCCGCGCCGACACCGACTGGTACAAGGGCACGGCCGATGCCATCACGCAGAACCTGAACTTCCTCGAGCGCGGAGAGCCGGACCTGATCCTCGTGCTCTCCGGCGACCACATCTACAAGATGAACTACGCGTCGCTCATCGACTTCCATATCTCCAAGCAGGCCGACGTGACGATCGCGACGTTGAACGTGACGCGCGAAGAAGCCACGCGCATGGGGATCCTCGCGATCGATCCGGAGTATCGGGTCATGCAGTTCGTCGAGAAGCCCGCCGAGCCGCCCGGCACGCTCGCCTCCATGGGGGTCTACGTTTTCTCGCGCAAGATGCTCTCGCAGATGTTGACCGAAGACGCCAAGCGTCGCGATTCGTCGCATGACTTCGGCAAGGACGTCATCCCCCGGATGGTGCACGGAGGCCTACGGGTCTTCGCCTATCCGTTCCAGGGTTACTGGGTGGACGTGGGAACCATCGAGGCCTACTGGCAGACGCAGATGGACCTCTTGAAGCATCCTCCCGCGCTGGATCTCAACGACCGCTCCTGGATCGTGCACACCAAGTCAGAGGAACGCCCTCCCGTCCGCATCCAGGAAGGCGCGGTCGTCAAGGACAGCATGATCACCGACGGCTGCGTGATCGCCGCGGGAGCGCGCGTTGAGAAAAGCGTGCTCTCCCCCGGCGTGTCGGTCGGCCCGGGAGCGGTCATCCGGTACTCGGTCATCCTGACCGATACGGCGATCGAAGCCAGCGCCCGCGTTGAGCGCGCGGTCATCGACAAGATCGCACGCGTCGGCCGCGGCGCCCGCGTCGGACAAGCCCCCAGGAACCCGAAGAGTCCTCCGGAGGGGCCGGGGATAACGACAATCGGAAAGAACGCGCAGATCCCCGCGGGCATCCGGATCCCGCGCGGCGCCGTCGTCGCCGCCGACGCGACTCCCGAATACTTCCTCCGCGCCGCGCCGCTCCCGCCGTCGCTCGCCAAGCAGCGAGACGCCTGACTTTCGGCCGCAGGCATTCGCTTCGCAAACAGCGGCCGAGAGAGTCATCGCCGCGGTCTGGCTCCCGGGCCCGCCTTAGAAACTTTCGCAACGCCGCCCACACACTCAGCAACCTGCTAGGCTACGCGGCGCGAGGTGACGGTATGGCGAACGCTGGTGCCTCGGCTCCGGATCGCTTCGGAGCGACACTGCGGCAGGATCCCTGGTGGGTGGAGATCCTCCCCGTCGTGGTCGTGTTGGGACTCTTCGGCATCTACGCCACGCTGCGCGCCTTCGAGGGCGCCTACTACGAGTGGGGACCCTACCTGTCGCCCTTCTACTCGCCGCTCATCGACCCAAAGCACCATTGGTGGCCGTTCTCGCCGGCAATCCTGATTCTCGGCGGGCCGCTCGGCTTCCGCGTGACCTGCTACTACTACAGGAAGGCTTACTACCGGGCGTTTTTCCTCGACCCGCCCGCCTGCGCGGTCGCGGAACGGGAGGGACGGGGATATGGCGGGGAGACCGCGTTCCCCTTCCTTCTCCAGAACCTCCACCGCTACTTTCTCTATCTCGCGGTCGTCTTCCTCGGCTTCCTCTGGTACGACGCGGTCCGAGCGTTCTTCCTGCAGGGGCGTTTCCGCCTCGGCGTCGGCTCTGTCGTGCTTCTCGTCAACGTCGTCCTGCTCTCCCTCTACGCATTTTCCTGCCACTCGCTGCGGCACCTCGCCGGAGGGAAGCTCGACTGCTTCTCCTGTGTCTCCTTTGGCCGGGTGCGCTTTTCCGCGTGGCGGGGGCTCACGGCTTTGAATGAGCGTCACATGCTCTTCGCCTGGCTGTCCCTCTTCTCGGTGGGTCTGGCCGATCTGTATGTCCGGTCCGTGGCCTGCGGCGCGATCAAAGACCTGACGCTCCTGTGACGGACAAGTACGAGACGCACGAGCACGATGTGCTCATCATCGGCGCCGGCGGCGCGGGCCTCCGCGCCGCGATCGAGGCGCTGGGCTCCGGCGCCAATGTGGGCGTCGTGTGCAAGTCGCTCCTCGGCAAGGCGCACACGGTCATGGCCGAAGGCGGAATCGCCGCAGCCATGGCCAACGTGGATGCCGCCGACGACTGGCGCACGCACTTCCGCGACACGATGCGCGGCGGCAAGCTCTTGAACAACTGGCGCATGGCCCAGATCCACGCGCAGGAGGCGCCCGACCGCGTGCGCGAGCTCGAACAGTGGGGAGCCCTCTTCGACCGCACCGAGGACGGCCGGATCCTGCAGCGCGCCTTCGGGGGCCACACCTTCAAGCGGCTCTGCCACGTCGGGGATCGCACCGGCCTGGAAATGATCCGCACGCTCCAGGACCGCGGCGTTCATCTGGGAATCGACGTGTACATGGAGTGCGCCGTCACGCGCCTCCTGAAGGACGGCGACCGCGTCGCCGGCGCGTTCGGCTACTGGCGCGAACAGGGACGCTTCGTCGTCTTCAAGGCAAAGTCGGTCGTCCTTGCGACCGGCGGCATCGGCAAGGCCTGGCGAATCACGTCGAACTCCTGGGAGTACACAGGCGACGGTATGGCGCTCGCATATGACGCGGGCGCGGAGCTTCAGGACATGGAGTTCGTGCAGTTCCACCCGACCGGCATGGTCTGGCCGCCGGGGGTGCAGGGGATCCTGGTCACCGAGGCCGTTCGCGGAGAAGGCGGCACCCTGCGCAACAAGCTCGGCGAGCGCTTCATGGAACGCTACGATCCCGAGAAGGTGGATCTCTCGACTCGCGACGTCGTCGCCCGCGCAATCTATACCGAGGTGCGCGAGGGACGCGGGAGCGAGCATGGCGGGGCCTATCTCGACATCTCCCACAAGCCCGCGGACTACGTGATCCGCAAGCTCCCGAGCATGTACCACCAGTTCAAGGACCTGGCCGACGTGGACATCACGAAGGGACCGATGGAAGTCGGCCCCACGTGCCATTACATGATGGGCGGGATCCGCGTGGACGCCGAGACGGCAGCGACGTCGCTTCCCGGGCTCTTTGCCGCGGGAGAGGCGGCCGCGGGCCTCCACGGCGCCAACCGACTCGGCGGCAATTCCCTGTCCGACCTTCTCGTCTTCGGGCGGCGCGCGGGAGAAGCCGCGGCCCGGCGCGCGCGGAGCGCGGGAACGCCGACGGCGGCGGACTCCGGCGAGATCGAGGAGGCGGCGCGCGAGATGCTGGCGCCCTTCGAACGGTCGGACGGAGAGAGTCCCTACGCAATCCATCAGGACCTGGAAGAAACGATGCAGAACCTCGTCGGGATCTTCCGCAATGCGGAGGACTTGAAGCGCGGGCTGTCGGAGATCGAGAAGCTCCAGGAGCGCCTCGCCCGCGTTCGCGTCCAAGGGTCCCGTCTCTTCAATCCCGGCTGGCACCTGGCCCGGGATCTGAAGTCCATGCTGACGGTCTCCGAGGCCGTGGCGAGGAGCGCGCTCGAGCGGCTGGAGAGCCGCGGCGCCCACAGCCGAACCGACTATCCAAAGCTCGATCCTGGGTGGGGCAAGCGCAATAATGTGGTCTCCCGGGACGGTCGAGAAATGAGGGTTTCACAGCGGCCGATCCCGGAAATGCCGGCGGATCTGGCGGCTCTTCTCGCAGAGGAGTAGCGGAGGCGATCCATGGCGGAGGCGGTTCTCAGTGTCTTCCGAGGCGGACCCGAAGGGGGAAAAGCGGTGGACTACTCCGTGCCCATCGCGCCCGGCATGGTCGTCTTGGACGCCCTCCATTCGATCCAGGCGAGCCAGGCGCCGGATCTCGCCGTCCGCTGGAACTGCAAGGCCGGCCGGTGCGGCTCCTGCTCGGCCGAGGTCAACGGCCGGCCGCGACTGACCTGCAAGACCCGGATGGACTCGCTGCCTCGCGACAAGCCCATCACGGTCAACCCGATGAAGGCGTTCCCGGTCATCAAGGACCTCGTGACGGACGTCTCGTGGAACTACGCGGTCAACAGGAAGATCCCGGCGTTCGCGCCGCGGCCGGGCGTCGAGTGGAAGATGCAACAGCGCGACCTCGACCGCGTGCAGGAGTTCCGCAAGTGCATCGAGTGCTTCCTGTGCCAGGACGTCTGTCACGTTCTGCGCGACCACGACAAGAAACAGCAGTTCGGCGGCCCCCGCTTCTTCGTGCGGGTGGCGGGGCTCGAAATGCACCCTCTGGACGGGGTCTCGCGCACCGGGCTTCTCAAAGACGCGCTCGGCATTGGCTATTGCAACATCACCAAGTGCTGCACCGAGGTCTGCCCGGAGGACATCCACATCACCGACAATGCCATCATCCCGTTGAAAGAACGCGTCGTGGACGACTTCTATGATCCGCTCCGATGGCTCGCGCGGAAATTCGGAAGGAAAGGCAAATGAACTACAGTCTGAAATCGATCTCCAGGGAAGGCATCCCCGAGGCATTGTCCAAGGCCGAGCGCTACCGCCTCTTGAACGAGCCCGGCGAGGCGGAATCCATCTGCCGCGACGTCCTGACCGTCGATCCGGACACGCAGGCAGCGCTGCGTATGTTAGGCCTCGCCATCACAGACCAGTTCACGGGGACGCCCGCGGACCGTCACGCCGAGGCCGAGAGCGTTTTTGGCGGCCTCAAGGATCCTTATCAGAGGCTCTACTACACGGGCATCGTTCACGAGCGCCGGGCCAAGGCGCTGCTGCGAGCCGGCGCCCGCGCCCACACCGTCGTCGTCCTCTTCGAGGAGGCGCTGACCTGCTTCGGCCACGCGGAGAAGATCCGCCCCGAAGGAAACGACGACGCCATCCTGCGCTGGAACCGCTGCGTGCGCCTGCTGCAGAAGCACGCCTCTGACTGGCGGGAGGATCTCGAGGCCTTCGACGCCGGCGACAGCCCCCCGGTCTGATTGATCCCCCGAAAGACATCGTCGCGGCTGGCGCCCTCTCCGTGTCATCCCGAGGTCGCCGACGCGCCAGAGCCGCTAATGGCGACGGCGCGAGCGAAGCGACGAGGGATCCGCTCCGGATTGGAAGCGCGAGAGCAGATCCTTCGCGGAGCCTGTCCCGAGCGGACGCGCGTGTCGAAGCGACGGGAGCAGATCCCTCGCTGCGCTCGGGATGACAAAGAGGGGCGAGGGGCTCAGGATGACAGAGAGCGCGAGGGGCTCAGGATGACAGCGAGCGGCGCTTCGCTCAGGATGACAGAGAGCGCGACGGGCTCAGGATGACAGAAATGTTTTTTTTGCGGTCTTGCGAATAAGAACGCCAGCGCTGGCGATGGTCCTCGTCCTTGTGATCGCCGCCGCGTGGACGGTCGCGGGGACTCCGCCGAAGCCGGCCCGGGAGATGGCCGTCACGTTCGACGATCTTCCCGGGGTCGTCGCGCCGGGCGAGGGACCTGTCGAGCTCCGCGCCCTCACCGAGAAACTCGTGCGGGCAATCGTTTCGGCGAGGATTCCGGCCGTCGGCTTCGTCAACGAGGGCAAACTCGCGCCGGCCGGGTCGCGTGACCCCGAACGGGTCGCGCTACTGGGCAGATGGGTCTCTGCGGGCCTGGAGCTCGGCAACCACACGTACTCCCACCTCGATCTGCACAGGGTGCCGCTCGAACAGTTCGAAGAGGACGTCGTCCGAGGCGAGGAGGTTACAAAGTCGCTGCTGTCTCCTTCGAACCGGCGCCTCCGGTATTTTCGCCACCCGTACCTCCACACCGGCCGCTCAGTCCAGACACGCAAGTCGCTCGAGGAGTTCCTCGCCGCCCGCGGTTATCGCGTTGCTCCCGTCACGCTGGACAACTCGGATTGGATCTTCGCGCGCGCGTACGCCCTGGCGAAACAGCGCGGCGATCGAGACGTCGCGCAAACGGTGGCTGCGGCCTACGTCTCTTACATGCTGGCGAAGACGGAGTACTTCGAGCGGCAATCGGTCAGGCTCTTCTCGCGGGGGATTCGCCAGATCCTCCTTGTGCACGCCAACGCCTTGAACGCCGACCGATTCTCCGAAGTAGCTGCACGCCTCCGAGACCGCGGCTATGCGTTCTGCTCCCTCGAGCGCGCCCTCGAGGACCCCGCCTACGGCTCCGCCGACGCGTTCACAGGAGCCGGCGGCATCTCGTGGCTCCATCGCTGGGCGCTGACCTCGGGCGGCCGCGGGGCCATCCTGCCCGGCGAACCGGCTACTCCCCGTTTCGTGATGGACGCCGCCGGCGTCTCGGAAGAGTAGGAGATGACCATGCAAAGAACCTCATTCGTGCTCGTCCTCGCCGCGCTCGTCGCCCTCGCCGCTCGTGGCGCGGTCGCCCAGTCCTCGGTCGTGGGACCGGTTGACCCGCTGCGCTTTTCGCAGTTGAAGGATTTCGTCGCTGCGCGCTCTTCGTCGAACAACCCGGATCCTGACTCCAACGACGACAGCAAGCGGCCGATCCCGGGAGAGACTGTGACGCTGGCGGATCTCTCGGGCCCCGGGATCGTCACGCACATCTGGCTGACCATCGCCGCCAACGAGTACGGCTGGCCCCGCCTGCTGCGGCTGCGCGTCTACTACGACGGGAGCCCGGAGCCGTCCGTGGATACCCCCGTGGGGGACTTCTTCGCCGTCGGACACGGCTTCGAGCGGCCGGTCAAATCGCTCATGATCCGCAACAGCTCCGACGGCCGCGCGCGCAACAGCTACTGGCCGATGCCGTTCCGCCGCTCCTGCCGGATCACGATCACAAACGAAGGGCGCCGGCGCGTTGCGAATCTCTACTTCCACGTGGACTGGGAAAAGCACAAGGAGCTGCCTGCCGGCACTGCTTATTTCCATGCGCGCTACCGGCAGGAGCTCCCCGCGCCCGCGGACGGCAAGCCCTACGTCTTCCTGGACGTCAAGGGGCGCGGCTTCTACGTCGGAACGGTGCTCTCGGTCGTTCAAGCGGAGGCGGGCTGGTTTGGAGAAGGGGACGACCACTTCTTCGTGGACGGGGAGAAGAAGGCGTCGATCGAGGGGACGGGGTCGGAGGACTACTTCAACGACGCCTGGGGCCTTCACGTGGAGGACGGCCCCTACGCCGGTGTGCCCGTCGCGCAGGGAACGGGGTTGGGGTCTCGGATGACGGGATACCGCTGGCACCTCGCGGATCCGATCCCTTTCACCAGGTCACTCTATTTCGAGATCGAGCACAAGGGATGGACGTTCAAGCCCGACGGCTCGGTCAAGTCCACCTTCGGCGAGCGCGTGGACCTGATGTCGAGCGTCGCGTACTGGTATCAGCAGGGGATCGCTCGGGGACTGCCTCCGATTCCCTACGGCTCGGCGCGGCTTTCGCAGGGCAACGCGAAGCAGATCGAAGTGGAGAACGTGTTGCCCCAGGTCAAGGCGGAGAAAGGAAAGGCCTCGGTCTCCCGGGATCTCTTCTGGTCCAAGGACGTCCTCCTTTTCGAGGGACAGGGAGAAGGCGCCAGGATCGAGATCCCGTTCGACGTGGAGGAGGACGGCGACTACGAGCTCTCCACCGAGCTCGCACAGGCCTCCGACTACGGCATCTACACCGTGCTAGTGGACGGCAAGCCTGCCTCGGCGCCCGTGCTCGAGCACGAGCCCGGCGCGGACGTGCGACCGCAGACGCAATTCGACGGCTACGCGATGGAGACCTACGTCGGCATGGATCACCAGATCGGCTGGCCTCGCTTGTCGAGAGGACGCCACACCCTGACCTTCGTGTGTCTGGGCAAGAACGCGACATCTTCGGGCTACAACCTCGGCGTTGACAACGTGATCCTCGCGCGCACCGGCACCGCCGGATGGGCGAAGGCCGCGGCCGTGAAGGCTCCCCTCGTTCCTGAGTCCGTTTCGGGCCTGGCGTCCGCTTTGAACGATCCGGACCCCGTCATGCGCGGCCTCGCCGCCCTGGAGCTCAGGAACAAGGGGCGCGCCGCGAAACCGGCGCTCGGCGCCTTGATCGCGAAGCTCGAGGACCCTGACGTCATCGTGCGCATGATGTCGGCCAATGCGGTCGGAGCGATGGGGCCGCATGCCGCGAGCGCCGTTCCCGCTCTCATCGCGGCCTGCGGGATCGAGAACGAGGTGACGCACGTCCTGCGCGCCTGTGCCGCCGCGCTGGGAGAGATCGGCCCGGCCGCTTCGCCCGCCCTGCCGGCGCTGCGCGAGCTCGTCGCGAAGAAGCCGCTCGTCCGCCGCTCTGCCGAACGCGCCATCGAGCAGATCGAAGGATCGCGCAAGTAAACGGCGCGATCGCCGGTATCGCCGCCAAGAGGCGGTCATAGAATTCCGGCATGAATGCGAGCCGACGCGTCTTCCTGGCGCGCATTGCGCCTCTTCCGATTCTCGCGCCGCTCCTTCCCGCAAAGCGTTCGCACGTCGTGGTGCCGACACTCAAGCCCCTCGACCGGGATGTCGCGACCCTCGACGGCATCCTGTCGGCCTTCTACGAGGTAATCTCGGGCGCGGCCGGGGTTCCGCGGCAATGGGGGCGGGACAGGACGCTCTACATCCCGGGCGTCCGCTTCGTTTCGCTCAAGTCCGCCGATGGCCGGATTCAAGCTCGGGTCTACGACCATCAGGCCTACGTGGACGCGGTGGATCCCTTCGTCCTTTCCCATGGCTTCTTCGAGCGCGAGATTCACCGCAGCGCCGTCCGCTTCGGCAACTTCACCCACGCTTTGAGCGCTTACGAATCGCGTGCCTCGTCCGACGGCCCGATCATCGCCAGAGGCGTCAACAGCGTCCAGCTCTTCTGGGACGGGCGCCGCTGGTGGATCGCGGGCGCCGTCTGGGACGACGAGCGGCCGGACAACCCGATTCCTCCGGAGCTGCTTCCCCCGGCCTCGACGGGAGGGAACTCCCCAGGATAACGGCGGCTGCCGCTCTCCCCCGACTGCTCAAACCTGCCGCGTTCTCGCCCCGAGCCCGCATAATTCACGAACGACTCCAGCCGTCCCGCGGATCGCGGGAACAAGGTGTACCTTAGCAACACGCAATATCGCCGCAACAGCCCATTCATCTCTCAATGAGATGCACGCGTTTCGGCTGGGTGTCCGTGAATCATCCGGGCTAGTCCCCGGCTCAAGGAGCGCCCTCACCCCTATTCACCCGGGGGGAGAGGGAGGTCGAGGGATTCGCCGTTGTCCAGGGCGAGGAAGCGGGGCCTGGGTTCCGGGTGGTGCGCCAGGGCGGCCCTCAACTCCTCGACCGGCTCGAATTCGCCGTCATCGGCCTGGGCGAAGGTACCGAAGTGGATGGCCACGGCGGTGGCCGCGCCCAAGACCTCCTGCGCGTGAATGGCTTCTTCGGGAACGATATGGGCCTGCGACATGAACCAGCGGGGGCGGTAGGCGCCGATGGGCAGAAGCGCCAGGCGCAGATTCGGGAAGCGCTCGCGGATCATCTGGAAGTGCGATCCCCAACCCGTATCGCCGGCGAAGTAAACGAAGCCGGACGGGCCCGACACGACCCATCCACACCAGAGTGTGCGGTCGCGATCGAAAGGACTGCGGCTGGAGAAGTGGCGCGCCGGAACGGCCGTCAGCGTCACGCCGGGCGCGAGCGTCACCGACTCCCACCAGTCGAGGTCGCGCGAGTGCGGCACGCCGCGCTTTTCGAGGAACGCCGCGTGAGAACGGCGTCAATCGGCGGCAGGTCGGAGAAGCGAATGCCGGCAGGGCGGTGGCGTCGCGGCCCGACGAAGGACACGGGCGAGACTCTCTCGGACCAGACGGGATCGGTCAGGATATTCAACCCGTCCATCTGGATGAGGACCGTCGAGTGGTTGACGAACGTCACGCGAAGCCTTCCCTCGCCCACGCGCTGCGGCGGCCGGGGACCAGGCGGTGTGTCGGTGAAGGAGCGCCATGGGCCGCGCTCGCGATGCGTCATCCATCGGAAGAAATCGGAGAAGCTGTGGTCGAGCGGCTCGATCGACCGGAAGCGCTTGCCGTCGAAGTGCGGACCGGCCCGCCCGCGCCACCGGGACGCCGAGAGGGCGCACCCGGCCGCGAACAGCGCGAAACCGGCCGCTCCCGAGAGGCCCGCGGCGCGATAGCCGTAGCCTCCGGCCAGGAGAACGGCGCCGCCGCGCAGAGGCGTCGCCGTCATGAAGAGACGGCCGTCGCCGAGGCTCCCCTCGACGGTGCGGAAGGTCCCCGCCGCGGCGTCGTAAATCTCGACCTGTTCTCCTCCACCGGCGACGAGAATCTTCCCGCCGGCAAGCGCCGCGACCGCGTCCGGAAGCTTGTACCGGCGTTCGCTCATATCCGCGCCCGGAACGAAGGCGGCATCTGCGGGATCGAAGAGCTCGCTGCTGGCGTAGCGGCCGACGTCGTCGCGGGCGTCCGAGCCGCCGATGACAAGGACCCTGCCGTCGGGGAGGAGAGCGGCGGCGTGCTTGTAGCGGACGATCGTCATCGCGCCCGCACTGCCAAAGGAGCCGGTCGCGGGATCGTAGATCTCCGCGCTCGCCAGGACGCTCCCGCGCGTGTTGCTGCCGCCGGTGATCAGGACGCGGCCGTCCGCGAGAAGGGTCGCGATGTGAGCGCGCCGTGGCGTAATCAGGCTCCCGGTCGGTCGGAACGTCTCCGTCGCCGGGTCGTAGACCTCGGCGCTCGAGAGGAAGGGCTGATCGTAGGACGAGGCGACCCCGCCAGCCAGAAGCACTTCGCCGCTGGCGAGGAGGGTGGCGGTGTGCTCCGCGCGATTCGTGATCATCCGTCCCGATAAGGAAAACGTGTCCGTGGCCGGGTCGTAGGTCTCTGAGCTGCCGAGCGGTCGCGATTGCAGCCAGCCTCCCGCGATCAGAACGCGCCCGTCGTCGAGCAGCGTCGCGGTATGACTTCCGGCGCGGGGTTCGAGGAGAGGAGGCCCGGGCGAGAAAGACATCGAGGCTGGATCGAAGACTTCTGTGGATTCGGGGCCACCGAGTCCGCCTGCCACCAGGACCTTCCCGTTAATGAGAAGCGTGGCCGTGTGCGCCGCGCGGGGGACCGTGAGGCGGCCGACGGAAACGAGTCGTTCCGCGCCACCCCGAAACGGGACCGGAGCCGGTCCGGGTCGGTGAAGGCGCCGTTCGGAGGCGGGCTGCTCGCCCGACCCGATCGCGGCACTCTTCGCGTCCGCGCCGGGCGCCGGTGAAGAGAGTCCGAGGGACAGCAGCGCGGCGGAGAATACGATTCTCGTTGCGACCTTCATGCCGAGCTCCTATCGTTTGAGGAGAGCCATCATCCTCTCCGCGCCGCCGAGATACAACTTGGGACAAGTTCTATCGGGCGGCGGCGCCAGATGCGACGGACTGCTAGACTCACCGGCGCTTGAACGCCAAGGAGACACGCCCGACCAGCCGGACCCGCTGGCTCCCCTCCCGGTTCCTTCCCTTCACCGGAGTGGTGGCGCTCCTCGTTGCGTGGGACCTCGCTATCCGGTTCGGCCGCGTTCCGCTTCTGCCGGGGCCTCTCGCCGTGGCGCGGGCAATCGCGGAACTGGCGCAGAAGGGCTTTCTCCTCAAGCACGTCGTCGCGTCGCTCTTCCGAGTGACCTGGGGATACCTGCTGGCGGTCTCCATCGGAGTCCCGCTCGGAATCCTGCTCGCCTGGTACCGGCGAGGCGGGCTGGCGCTGGCGCCACTCGTCGAGATCGTGCGTCCGATCTCGGCTCTCGCCTGGATTCCTCTCGCCATCCTCTGGTTCGGCGTCGGCGACCTCTCGTCGGTTTTCATCATCTTCGTCGCCTCCGTCTTTCCGCTGACGATCGCGGCCATGAGCGCGGTGGGTGGCGTTTCCTCGATTCACTGGAACGCCGGACGCAACTTCGCCCTCTCGGCGGCCCAGATCGCGCGGCAAGTGCTCCTGCCCGCGATCCTGCCGCGGCTGCTGGTCGGCCTGCGGCTGGCGCTC
>WNGE01001091.1_pt1 | contig 36524 bp, 32 predicted proteins | sample 5400651 | NCBI WGS metagenome assembly WNGE01 (sample SAMN13153370, study PRJNA577476) | soil metagenome | isolation source: 60 cm soil or saprolite under grassland replicate 2 | place: USA:California | collected 2016-06-15
AGCTGAGCGACCTCCGAAGCCAAGGCAGTAAATCGTCATAATCTTGGGCGAGAATAGGAGATTCAGCCATGGTTAATTCAAATCGCAGGCATTGCGTGCTGTCAGTGATTGCCGAACAATGGTTTTGGTCTATTTCCAAGACTCAGAAATGTCCATATTCTAGGCCTGCCAGGCCGATTGTGCTGCATAGAATCCCGCGCCACACCAACCAAGCGTATAATCCCTTCCCGAAAGCCGCGGAGGTGCGGACATGGCCAAGACCAAGCAGTTCACAATCACGATTGAGAATCGATCGGGTGCGGTTGCTGAGATCGCTCGCACGATGGGGAGCGCCAAGGTGAATATTCTCGCTCTCTTGGGAACGGCGCAAGGAACGACGGGCACGGTGGAACTCGTCGTCGAGGATGCACGGCGGGCCCGGAAGGCGCTCGACGAAGCCAAGCTCACGTACAAGGAGACCACGCTCGCCGCGAAGGGCGTCAATCTGAATTCGATTTGCGCCACTGTCTCGAAAGGCGGGAAGAAAGCCGTGGTGGTCACTACGGTCGCGGCGTCAGAAAAAGTGGCATCGGCAGCGTAGGGCCGGTCACTGCGACAACCACGATGGCGGCGAGAGTCAGCGGTTTTGCCGCCTGAAATAAAGGCCACGTTAAGAAATCAGCGTGGCCTTTTTTCTGAATATGTGGGGCGGACACTCCTGTCCGCTGCCTTTGATCATCCTTCCACTGAAATTGGCCTTGGCTTGTTTCCTTGATTGTCGCTTGCGTTCGACAGTTTGGGCGGACAGGATGTCCGCCCCACATGTTCTACGCTGCGGCCTGCTGCTTGTACGCTGGCACGAATTCTTCTGCCACAAAGGTTTCGTACGACGTTGGCGTGGTGTTGCGGGCCGATCTTGGCTCAAGTGCCCGCATGTGTCCTGCGTTCAGAGCTCCGGCCATCTCGAGGATGAGCCCGACAAGATTCTCCGACATCCCCATCTGCGCCATGGCCGCCTTCATCTGCTCATTCGGCGCCTGGACGTATCCAAGACTTGGTTTGCCAATCGCCTTGCCGATGATGGCAGCCAATTCGGTATAGCTGAGATCGCGCTGTCCCTGGAGTTCCTGGGTCTGCTTGCCGCGGAACTCAAGCCGCAGAAGCGCGTCGGCCGCCACTGCTCCAATGTCGCGGGTAGCGATCATGCCAAGTTTCAGATCTGGACGGAGCGGCCCGACCACGTTGCCCGTCATGCGAATGGCCCCCACCTGGGGCAGAGTATTTTCCATGAAGTATCCGGCGCGCAGGTGAAGAACGTTGGCGCCATCGATCTGGTTGAGCTTTTGTTCCAGGTTGTAAAGACCGACGACCGGCCCGGTGCCGCTCGCCTGGTCGGCTCCAATACTGCTGAGCGAAACCACGTTCTTGACTCCGGCGCTTCGAACTGCGCTGACGATCGCGTCGTTGGCGCGCTCCTGTAAGGCTCGGAAATCGTTGCTGGTGGGGTCGGGTGGAAGCATAACGTAGGCTGACTCGGCGCCCTTGAATGCTTTGGTCAGGGCGCGTGCGTCCGTTACGTCGCCTATAAAGATTTCAGCGCTTTCGGCCGCCAGAGGCTGCAGCCGAGCCGCGTTTCTGCCGACGACGCGAACTTTTTGCCCGTGGGCAAGAAGGTTCTTCGCCACTACGTGTCCAGTGTTGCCGCTCGCTCCTAGAACTACGTACATACAAACCTCCAATCACAGGATTGGATGCCGGAGCGGGCGGATGGACTCTAGTCGGAAGGGCATCGGGAGAAATAAAGAAATCCCCCAAGCGATGCGAAGTCCGCCCGTCTTCAGTGCGAGTGCGGAACTGCGTGTTTCTTTTATCCCAGAGGCGGCAAGAATACTTACCGCAACGTGGTCTGCCGTCGGCTGCACTACCGCCCTCAGCCGCAATTTTCATTCTTTTCTCCTCAATGGCCGATAGCAGATCGACCGGCATGACATCGCCCCGAGGGTCGTTTGCGCCTGGTTTCATAAGAAAACTCATCACGGCGCTGGATGCGCCGACAGAACGTCCATCACCACAATATCGCCGCGACAGGTATTCGGCCCAAGATTGAGCCAAAGGACATTGTTATCCGAGATCGTTCCAGCGGCGGTTTTGTCGCTCGTGCAGTAGTCCCCGGCGGAGGGACAAACAATGTTCCAGTTGGGTGGGTCCGACGCCTCAGTGCACGTGGTAGTTCCGTCATTGTTGGGACAGCCAACCGCCTGGTAGATGTCCAAACCGGTATTATTCGTCACCGGCATGGCTGTGTCCTGATAATTCACTGAGCGCGACGGCCCAGGCTGGTACATGCCGCGCAGTTTATTCGCGCAGGTGGTTGCGCCGGTTATGCGGTCTCCGCGCGAGTCCATGAAATCCGACGAGTAGGACAGCATGTCGCCTTGCTGCGAGATCACGCCGATGGCGTTCTGCGTCCCAAATCCAGCGCTTGACCCCGTGTTGTAGTTGTGCCCAAAACGCCACACGGTCTGGCTGCCGTCCATTGCCAGCGCGGTCTCTTCATTGTAGGTTGAGCAGGTGTAACTCGTCGGCCACTCGGGAACGTCGGCGTGTGGGAAGAACGCAGGTTCGCGGTCGAGAGTTCCGACGTTGCGGTAAGTGGGATGCGAATCGTTGCAGGATGCGGTTGCGTCCATCGCCGCCCCCGGGCTCGCCGCGCCTTCGTAGAGACAGGGCGCGCTGGCGTTGTCACAGGTAGGTTTGCCATAGGCGTGCTGGAACATCTTGCCGCCCCGGTAGGTGTAGAGGTAGCCGCCGATGTTATGGCCGTCAGTCGAGAATCCGCCGCCCGACACACCCGTGGGAGCCGTGACACCGATCAGCGGACGCACCAGCAGCGTGTGCTTCTGCCAGATGTAGCCGTAGCACAGGTTGTTGTCGTTCTGCCAGTTGGTGGTGTCGGTGGTGGGATCGCCGGTCGCCGATGACGTGCCAGCGGATTTCTTGTCGTACCAGTTGCCGTCCGAGCCGAACACGAGGTCATGGTAGGTGTAACTGGTCCCGGCGACCCACTTGCCGCTCCCGGTTCCGGGATTCAACTTCATGCCGGAATCGACGCAGGAACCGACGCCAGGGAACTGAGGATTCGCTCCACCTCCTCCGGTCGATCCCAAGGTGGCGAAGTTGGAGTCCATTTGCTGCGAAGCAGCATGCAGGCCGAAGATATCGAGCATCCGGCAGGGCTGCGTGCCCGTGCCGGGCGTCGAAACGTTGGCCAACCGGTCGCAGGTGAGCCAATCGTCGGTCATCATATAACCGGCGGGATCGGAGTTGCCAGTGCCACGGTAGATCTTGCCAAGCCGTGTATTGATGCGGGAGCATCCCGTCGAGGGATCATAACTCACAACATCGAATCCCGGACCCTGGCCGTTAATGTTTCCTATGTTTGTCCAGGTCGCGGAGCCATCGCTGCAGGTGTTGCCCTTCGCGGGGCAGTTCTCAGCCCAGTTGGGCTCGGCGCCGCTGGTCACGCCGGCGGAGGCTTGGAACATCCAGTTGCCGTTGGCGCCGCCGGGGTTCGAGTTCACCGGGCGGATGAAGTTATCGGTGGTGACGGTCTGCGCTCCGGCGCCGAGCGATTGGTACGCGCCGCCGCCGCCTTCGGCCATCGTGAACGATCCGCCCATCGACGGCGAGAATCCTCCGTTCCAGGTCTGAACGTAGTCTGCCGGCAGCACTGAGCATGGGACGGGAGAGTCAGAGGCGTAATCGACGATCAGTGTGCGCGTGATCGTGTCGAGTCCCGTAGGCGTCCCGTTTCCATCCACTGGCCGCGTGATCGTGAGTTTATAGACCTTCGTCGGAGTGTGCTCGTAAGCCGTGTTGGGCGGATCATCCGGGATGCGGCTGAAGGCGAGGCCCGCGTTGTTGTCGAAGTGGGTTGCGTCCGCCGTGCCTCCGTGGATCTGCGACTTAACGAAGCATTGCGAGGAAGACGGCGACGGGGCGCAGGTGTGGGCATGGAAGCGCGCCGGAACCGCGTCGAACAGGTAACGCACGCTGCCGCTGTTGACTACAGTCAGCAGCGTGCCGTCCTTGTTGAACGCGTCGTAGCCGCCATCCGATCCCATACTCCAGGTGGTGGTGGCGGCGGACGTGGTCTGATCGGTCAGGAAGCATTCGTAGGCGCCGAAGTCGGGGTCGGCGAAGCAGTTGTTCATGCTAGCCGAGCCAGAGGAGAGTTGCGCAAATGGAACGCTGTCCGAAGTCGCCCCTAGAAACGAGATCGCGCTGCCGTTCTGTCCTGTGGTTCTGCCACCAACACAGCCCGATTCCGCCCCGGTAATGCAGTTATCGACGCGCGCGGAGTAGGTCAGGGGCGCGCCCGAGGATACGACGGAAACAATCGCCGCGCCCGAGGAATAACCGGCCCCCGAGTACACTGCTTGCCCGAAGACTGGAAAACACAGAAGTACAACCGCCAAGACCTTCTTCATCGATCCTTCTCTCCGCGAACCCCGAGGTGATTCCGGCACTACCCTCGGGTAGGGGCCGCTTAAGAGTGAGATTGCAGGCTGCCGGAAGCCCGAAACCCGTGCCACTCGCGACTGCGTGACCACTGCTTCTCACGCCTTCGCTATAATGTTGTGTTTGCTCTCGCCCGCCGTCCGCGCAGGGCTTCATCGAAAGGGATCTATGCCGACTGACGTAGTCATGCCCCAAATGGGGGAATCGATTTTCGAAGGAACCATCACCAAGTGGCTGAAAAAGCCTGGTGACAAGGTCCAGCGCGACGAGCCTCTGTTCGAAATCTCTACTGACAAGGTGGACGCCGAGATCCCTGCGCCCGCCAGCGGCGTCCTTCAGGAGATCAAGGTTTCCGAGGGCAACACCGTCCAGGTCAACACGGTCGTCGGGGTGATTGGCGACGGCGCGGGCGCTTCGGCTCCCGCACCGGCCAAGGTGGCCGCTCCGCCTGCTGCTGCCGCTCCCCCACCCCCCGCTTCTGCGAAGAAGGAGGCTCCCGGTCCGCCGCCCGCGCCTTCCGCTCACGAAGAGGATGAAGACTCCGACGTCCGCTCCTCACCGCTCGTCCGCAAGCTGGCGCGCGAGCACAATGTGGATCTCGGAAGAGTCAGCGGCACTGGCGCCGGTGGACGCGTCACTAAACAGGACATACTCGACTACGTCGAACACCGTGGCTCCGCTCCGGCTGCTGCGCCCGCGTCCCGTCCCGCCCCAGCGCCCGCTCCGGTCACAATCCCTGGCGACTTGGTCCCCATGTCGCAGATGCGAAAGATCATCGCTCAGCGCATGATCGAATCGCGCCGCACCAGCGCTCACGTCCACTGCATGTTTGAAGTGGACATGACCCGCATCGTCAATTTGCGCAACAAGCTCAAGGACAGCTTTGAACAGCGCTACGGGGCGCGCCTTACTTTCATGCCGTTCTTCGTGCGCGCGGCCATCATTGCCCTGCAGCAGTATCCGGTCGTCAACGCCTCGCTCGAAGCAGACAATGTCCGCTACCACCGCCACGTCAATGCCGGCATCGCCGTCGCACTCGACTGGGGACTCATCGTCCCGGTTCTCAAGAACGCCGACGAACTCAACTTCCTCGGATTGCAGCGCGGCATTACCGATCTCGGCGAGCGCGCCCGGTCGAAGAAGCTCATGCCCTCCGACATCGAAGGCGCCACCTTCACCATCACGAACCCGGGCCAGTTCGGCGCCGTGTTCGGACTGCCCATCATCAACCAGCCCAACGTCGCCATCATGGGCGTAGGCGGCATCACCAAGCAGCCCCTGGTGATCACCGACAAAGATGGCGCCGACTCGATCGCCATCCGCTCCGTCGTACATCTCACGCTCGGCTACGACCACCGCATAGTGGACGGCGCCCTCGCCGACCAGTTCATGGCCGTCGTTAAAAAGACACTGGAGAACTGGAGCGAAGAAGTCGGTTAGTGTGGGGCGGACCCTGTGTGGAGCTGACACTGTGTGGGGCGGACCCTGTGTGGGGCGGACACTCCTGTCCGCTGCCTTTGATCTCTCCTCCATCGCCGATACCGAATTCGACACTCCGGAAGGCACTCTTCCCGCTGGGTTTCCCGCAGAGCGAATTCCAACAGCCTGCCCCGAACGAAGCGAGGGGAACTGGTTTCAAAAAATCGGTTTTGGGAAGAGCACGGCTTCACAGGTTGCGGAAAAACTCGACCTCGCTCTCGATTTTGGGTGGCGCAGTGCTTTAGCACTGCGATAACCGGCTTGTTTTGAGCGTCGGCTTTTAGCCGCTGAGGTCAGACTGCCGCCCAGAAAACACTTTTTCCGCAGCCTGTTCAGGCGTGCCCCTCAGCGCCACAATGGATGCGGGCGTTAGCCCCTGAGGACCAAATTTGCGGATACGTCGAAAGCACTTTTGAACCCAGTTCAGGACTCTATTTGAGGACCACTCGACTACGATTGCGGTGTAGACGGAGAAAGCGTTGGTTGTAGCTGCTGCTGGGCATTGGCCTTAACTTGCGCCCATATCCTGTCGGCTTCCGACAGGAACTGATCTCCGGTCATCCCGTGCGTGTTCTCCAGCAAGGACTTGATGTAGCCCAAGACTGCGGGTTCAGCTGCCGCAATCAGGGATAGAAGTTTCAGGATGTCGCTTGCGTTCATAGACCCTCCTATTGGGCAAAGGCTGCAATGTTGTCAAGGATCGTTTGGCAGGACACAACCGCTGCCTGAACGCCCAACCGAGTCTTCTCATCCTTGATTCCGGTAATCTGGTTGTTAGACAGGTCACTGAGCAGAGCCGCCGCGACGTCGATCTGGGCCTTGGCTCCATGAGCGTTATGTGCTTGGTTGATGACCTGGTCCAGCCCCGCCCCAGCGTCGGCCAGTTGTGAGAACTTGGTCTGCATGACCAGGTGGCTGGCGGGCTGGATATAGCCGCTGTTGTAGCCTTGGATTTCAAGCTGCTGGGCTACCAGCACTGTGGCGGCAAAGTCCTTAGCCAGTTGGCCAGCCTTGGTGTACTTGTCGCATGAGAACCCCGTGAGCGACAGCGAAACTATGAGAACGGAAGCGACATAGTAGATACTCTTCATTTACCCTCCTTCTATAACAACTCTGCGACACTCTCGTCGAACCGGGCCTTTTGCAACCACTCCCCGCGACTTGCCCCCGGCGTGCTCGCAGCCACGCTGACCGGTTTCGTAATCCCCGCCGTCTGCGCGTACTGCCTGATCGCCTGGATCGGCGCCTTGATGTCAGCGACCAGTTGCGCGACGAGCGTGATGTCGACCTGTTCGACTCAGCCGCGCTGCTGGTGTCGGTCACCGCCTGAGCGGCCACTTCCAGCAACGCGAACGCTCCGCATTCGAGCGCCACCGCCTGTGGAAAGTACAAAGCGGTGAGCGCCTCAGTTCACGCTTCAGCCTTTTCGGCCTTGATCATCACGCTCGCATCCATACCCGCGCCCTTCCCAATGTCGGGCCGCAACGGTCGCAAAGAAATGCCCCATGTTTCTGAATCCGAATGACATCCGAATCCTTCTGTGAAAGTCCGCTGTGCCGGACGTTATGGCTACTTCGGAGCCCAACTGGAGGCGTTTAAGCACTCCACCGTGCCGTCGATCACTTTGGACAAGCCTTCCTTGAACTTGGCCTCATCGACGATTTCCCGGTTCGCGACCGCCTCCGTCAATTGGAGCGCCGCTGTAACAAAGGACACTGCGGAGTCTTTTTTCTGCTGTCCGGACTGGCTTCCGAACAGGCCCTCGATGCTGTTCACGATTGCAGGGACAAACGAAATCCCCTGCAGCAATTTCTGCAAGAAATCCATCACTGATCTCCTTCTAGATGTCGGAACGAGTTACTGCGTGGAAAGAAATACTCTGTGCCTCACTTAAGCCCCCAATGGTCACGCAGCGCGATGATCGCGCTGACTACGAACGCGATTGTCGCCGTCACGATTCGGTCGTAAACATTGCGTTTGATGTCGTTTTTTTCCAGCCCTGCCACTCTTTCTTCCAGCAGCCTCAACCGTCCGGGCTGACCATTGCCGACAATCATGTCAACCTTCGCTTCCACCATCCCCAGTTTTTCCAGCACTTCAAGCTGAAAGTCACCGCTCATGTGAAATGCCACCTGTGAACAAATGCCCTCCCCACATCTGACTTCTTCATCACTGCGTTTCATAATGGATAGTCCACATGCAGCCCCGCCGAATACCGCGAATACTTCGGCGGCGAGCTGCTCTCATATCTCCGTAGAAAATAGTCCTGCGCCCGGCCAAAACGCGGCAGGGTAAAATTACTGCTCGTGAAGCGTCCCGCCAGGTTGCGATCGTTGGCCGGTCCCCAGCCCGCATCCGTACTCCGCACTTCGATGCCCTCGCCCGCTCCCGGCGTGAATCCCGCATCCACGGTCACGGTTGTCGAACTCACATTCGTGACGGCGGCCGAGGTCAGGTCCGGTAGAAACATGCCCACGGCGCTGAGCTCCGCCGCGGCCAGTGCCATTGCCTGCTCCACGGTCGCGGTCTGGAAGGCGAAGTCCAGCGACGCATCCGCGGCATCCACAAACTGCAGCGTGTAACGGCAGTTCTCCCCCGCCATGTCCACGATCTCAATCTCCACATCCCGCACGATGGCGGCAAACGACGCCGCCCGTGACGGAACCTCCACCGTGAACCCGTCGCCCGGAAAGATGTCCCCCGCGCCGCCGGGCAGAAATGGGCTCCACGCCTGGTACTGCCCCGCCCATCCCTGCCCGGCATCATCCAGCAGCGCCAGAGCTGCAGTCTCGCAATCCGCCGAAGTGCGCGGAAGGGGCATCGCGATCTGCCGCACGCCTCCGCGCACTCCGTCGTCGCCACCGCGCACCAGAGCAGCGATGCTCGCCGAGTTCATCACTCGCGCTCGGGCATGGCCGCGGCCGCGGTAACTCACCTCGATCGTCTCGTTCGCCGCCGGTATGTACTGCGGGAAAAATTGCAACGCGGGCTCCTCCGAAACATGGCACTCCGCGCCGTCCCGCAGAGATCCAGTCCGCCGAGTCCGCGAACTCGCGTTTGGCGGCGCGCTCCGCACCAATGCGTCCACCGCAAGCCAAAGATAAGTGAATGCCACCGAGCACTGCATACCAGCCGCGTTGATCAGCGCATACCTGCAAAACCCAGGCGCGTTGGGAATTATGTCGTCATACAACACTGTGGCTGGCGCGACCTGGGTCGCCGGATTCGCCGGATCCAGATCATGCACTTCCAGCACCACGCGCACGCCGCACGCGATAGCATTGCCGCCTCGCGCCGCCCCCGCCGGATGCAGCGCGGAGTGGAACACCTGCTGCATGCGATACGCCTCGGTTGGGTACAACCGCGTCGTGCATACGTAGTGATGTCCAGGCTGAGTTGCGAGTGCTGTTCCCGTCAAATTGCCGCTGATCAGGGCGTGAATACTGCAGTTGGTCCCCGAAGCAGTGACGCGGAAGCCTGCCAGGCATCCCGCAATCGATACCGCCCCGGCATAGAGTCCGCCGATGACCCCATCCGACGCCGCGTTGAACACAACGTCGCCGTGATTCAGTACCGTAGCTCCCCCCAACTCGATCTTCTCGATGAAATCCAGGCACGTTTGCCCGTCCGTCCCCGTTCCGCCCGTGACCCGAAGCTGGCCTCCGCTGACAGAAATCGCCCGCTGCGGATCCACCACCGTCCAGTGTGTCGGATCCAGCGTCGCGTATTCCTCATATAAAATGGTGCGTGGACTCAGTGCGCTGCCGGTGGTCGCAGCCGTGCGTGTAAACGGAATTTGCGACAGGTAGAACTTAGTCGTGAACCCGTCTCCCACAAAGTAATCCTTCACATGGGCACTCGGTTCCAGCGGTCCAAGAATCGTTAGGTCATTGACAATCCGGTCGACGCTGCGCAGCGTGAGATCGCCCGGGGAAAACTCGGACGCAGTCTCCGCCAGCTCGTAAGTTTTTGCGCCCAGAGAAGCAAAATAAAGTTTGCCGCCATCCCCCCGGTACGCACAGCGCGTTGCCAGTGCGATCTCCCCCGCCGATGCGCTCCAGGTCTTCGCCGGATTCACGCGGTGGTACGGGACCGTATCGCCCTCCTCGACCCCGCTATAGTCAAACCATCCCGCTACCGCAGCTTCGCTCAGCTGCCGGAGCGCCTCACCCGCGCTCCGGGCCACGAAAGGGGGGTGCGGGGGAGGTGTTTTCCGATCCAACACCATCTCGTCACTCCGCGCTTCAACCTCATACCTGTAAATCGGGCCTTCCTCTGCCCAGCCCATGTACTGATACGTCGGGGCGTTCAACACATATCCCGTGAAAACATCGCTGCCGTTGCTTCGGCCCAGCATCACCCGCGCGCCCGCCACCGGCACTACGAAATCCCCTTCGCCAGTCACCGTCACCAGGCTGAATTGCAGCGTGGCCGGGCTGTTCAGCTTGCGCGTCAGATGCGGACTCTTGCCCGCGTCCAGGAATGCCGTGTAGTCCCGTGGCCCACGCCCATCCAGATTGTCAATTGTCAATTTCATGGTTTTCGGATAGCTCCGCACGCTGGAAATCTGGGCGAAAGGCGTTTCCCCCACGATCTCCACGGTGTGCCGCCAACTAAGAATCAATAAACGGGCGCGTTATTTGCCGGGAAGTAACTCCGGTAACACAACACTACAGCACCATCATTTCCATCGACGGTGGGCAACGCCGTGCACGACGCCCGCAATGCCACCAGCCCGATGGGCTTCTGAATCTCGACCAGGCTCTCCCGCTCCCAAGCCGACTTCGCTGTACACGGGCTCAAGGTGGGATAAAAGAGACATACGCGCCCGCCCGATTCTTCTTCCATCACAAACAAGCCGGACCACTGTTGCAGGAACGCTCCGCCCTCGCGATCCACGAACGCGATCACCTTCTGCACCGACGCGGCAGAAGCCGGCGCCCCACCCGGCAAAACCTGCGCCAGCAGCAATGAGGTCGCGGTCTTCTGCGCAACTCGCCCGACATTGAAAGTGACCCGCCGCACGTAGTTCGCGTCCTGCCGCACGTCCCCGGGTTTCTTTACGTAGGCCGCCACAATTCCAGAACCAACAAAGCCGACCTGCTGCGTGTAGTCGACATCGCAGGCCACAAGATCGCCCGGCTCAAACCCGTCAATCGCGCCTGCTCCAAGCACTAACTCCACAGCGCTCGAGCCTGCCAGCACGGGCACTGCCCCCACCGGGATTCCCCCGGATCCCGCGCGCGATGCGCTCGCATCCGTCGCCAGCACGTTCATGTGCTCCGCGCCTCCAGCAAGCGCCATCTGCAACTTACCCCAGTCGCGAAACTCGAAGTCGATTCTCGCTCCCAACCCGTGCCTCGCCTGTGCCGATACCGCACCCGCCAGTCCGCCCGTCAAAGGCTCGATCTGCGTCGTGCTCGTGCGCTGGAAATTCTCAATCCAGCCCAGATCGATCCACGGGGCCGGCGGCGAATCCACTTGAAACCCATAGTCCTTCGACGGATCAAAAATCGCGGTTGGCCCGTTCGCTCGGTCCACCGGGGCAAAATAGGCGCGCGTCTGCCGCGACACCGGTCGTAGTCCCACGCGTGTCATGCTCCAACCTCCGGCAGAAAGAAGTAAACCTTGAGCTGCGCATATCTCGTGAGCCGCGCCGCCCCCGCCCCCCGTTGTTGCTTCGGGACGGGCACTTCTCCCGGAGCCTTCGCTAGATCCGGCATCGTCCAGAAGATGCTGGAACCTAGGCTTGCGCTCGGAGCCTGACGGTAGTCGCGCATGCCCGTATGCGGCGGATTGCAAATTCTCAACAGCTCTTCATCCATCTCCGCAAGCGCGCGTCCGCGATCCACACCCGCGCTGCTCCCACCCTCGCTCGCATACCAGATGTGGCAATCCAGGCCAAGAATGGGCCGGGTGCTCTCTGCGATCTGCACTTCTCCCCAATCCACGTAAAACGCCTCTGGCTGCGCTTCCGCAAACTGCGGCTCCATGTTTTCGCGAACTACGATCGCCGGAATCGTCACCCCGTCCACCACCATGGTTCGCGCCGGATTCAGCGCCGCCAGCCTGTCCCGCAGCGCCATGTAGAAACTGTCCTTTGCCGCCTGCATGTTTCTCCTACGAACTGAACTCACACACTGTTCTTGTGGAAGGGCACGACTATCAGCCCGAACTCCGAACTACGAGCCGCGAGCTACGAACTACCGCCCCTACGCCACCGCCACCACCCGATACAGGTACGCGACTCCCGCAAATCGCTCCACCACGAATCCCTCGATGTGGAAAATCTCTCCCTGGTACACCACACCCAAAGCCCGCTCGAATAACACCTCCGCAGAGGCGACGTTGCGCTGGCTGACCTGCTCCGCCATCGCACTCCGTCCCGCAACCAGTTCGATCCTTCGCCGCGGGCCGTTGTTCTCCGTCGTCAACTCGCGTATGATGACCGGCGCGATCGTCGCCTGCTCCACTCCCGGATCCACCAGTCCCAATTCCGCCACACGATCCGCCGGCAATCCTGCCGCCGCAAACAACAGGACAACCTCCGCGCCGCCCAGGGTCCGCAACATGGCGTCCGCTGCCCGGACCGCTGCCATTCCCGAAATCCCCGTCATGGTCATCCCACTTTCTGCGCCACATAAGGCGCCAGCAGAGCGCGCACCGTGCCATCCAGCAGCGCATCCGAGAAGTACATCAGCTGCATCCGGTCGAGCATGCCCTGCTTCACGTTCAGTGCCGGGGTAGCTTGCGAATTCTTCACTAACTGAGCACAGGCCACTTTCACCGTGTCCGGTAACGGATCGAGCCCCGCTGTATACACAATCTCGATCTCGCTGAATCCCCACCCCAGCACATTTACCGGCAGCCTGATTTCGCCAGTCTCCAGGCAAGCGTCGAGATCCGCCGCGCCCAAGTCGGTCCATGACCCTGGCAACCCAAAAACCGCCGCGGCTTCCCATGCCATCTCTTCGTGCAGCCACTCGCCGCGCCGTGGCATTGAGTAACGCGCTCGCGCCGACACAATCGGCGACGTCGCCGGAGCCACCGCCACCAGCGGCAGGTACGTCGCCCGAATCGAACCTTGTCCGCTCTCGATCCGCAGCCGCTCCGTGTACGGAACGATCGCCAGCGTAGCTCGGCGGCAATGCGAATCCACAATCGCCGAGGCCGCAATCACCCACGCCGCGGCAGTCGTAGCTTCCAGCCCATACTTCTCGTATTCCGATGGTTGCAGATAATTCATCTCATCAACCCCTTGTCATCCTGAGCGGAGCGGAGGGATTCGCTCGGCGAATCCCTCTGTGGAGTCGAAGGACCCCTGCCGCCGTAAAGGCTCTCGATTCGCGTTTCACAAACTACGAACAGCGAGCTACGAACTACCGGTTCACTTTCACTTCGTAGTGCGCATACGACGCGCCCTTCACCACCACGCCGCCAAACTTCACCACGACGCTCTGCGTCGCCAGCGAACTTGGCAGTCCCAGCTTGAACACCCGCGGATTCGGATCCGTGAGCCAGTGGTACTCGATCATGTCCTCGCTCACGATGTAGGCCGGCAGCACGCTCCCGGCTCCCCCCGTGCCCGTGTACCCCAGCGCCCACTCCGGAATCAGCGGCAGATCCCCTGCCTGCGTGCTCAGGGTCTTGACCCGCAGCCCGCCCGTGATCTCAGTCGTCGAGAGCACCACGTTGAACTCCGCCTTCATCTCGCGGTCGATCAAGTCGAGCAGCACCGGATTCGCGTAGATCGCCGTCGGCCTCACTTCGAATGACGAGCTGGCCACCATCTGCGCGACCGTGCTCTTCAGCCCATCCACGATGCTCGCGCTGGCTGCGATCGTGGCCGTGTTGCCTCCCGCCACGATCTGCCCGATAGCGCCGAAGTATTGCGCCGTCGTCGGAGTGCTGAGCGATGTGTCATTGCCATTCCACAGCGCCACGTCGTGCGTGCGCAGCAGGCCTTCCACCGCATCGGCCAGGTCCTTCGCCTGCAGGTAGGCAAACTGGCTCTCCTGGGTCCCGACTTCCAGGTCAAACAGGTTGTAGTTGATCTGCGACACCAGAGCTTTCAGCGGTACGCTGCGCTCCACCCGAGCCGGCGATTGCGTCGTCGGCTGAATGTTGCGCGGATCGACGAACGCTTGCGCCGCCGTGGGTGAAGGAATCGCGGTCTCTTCGAAAAACCGCGACGGATGCCCGGTCGCCGGCACCTGCGTGATCCGTTGCCCGAACGCCCCGCGCCGCCGCACGATGTCCGTGATCTCTGTCTGATACCGGTTAACCTCGACCGCACCCGGCCCCAGAAAATCCGCTGCCGCATGCAAATCCAGAAAATTCGCTTTCATGTCTTCTCCTCTATTGAGTTGTTACCGCCCGTTCTCTTTCCCGATCCATTTTCACCTGTCATCCTGAGCGAAGCGAAGGACCTATGTACGTCCGGGTGACCCACTCATCGCGCACGTTGCGATGAGTGGGTGTCATTCACTCCAAACAAAAAGGCGCGATGTAAGTCGCACCTTTCATTTGCAACTAGCGGCCAGCAACTAGCGACTACTCAATCATTCCCGCCCGCGCCAGTTCCGCCTTCACCGCGATGCGCTGCTGCACGCTCAACGCAGCCAGCGTCTTATCGAGCACCGCCGTATCCAGCCGCTCCCCCTCAACCTCGTTCTTCCCCAGCAGCGCCGAAACCACCGGAGACAGCGTCTTCCGCGCCATCCGTGCCGTCTGCGCCTTCAGGTCGACATTCGATTTCTCCAGCTCCGCTATCCGCTGCTGCAGATCGCCGCCCGCTTCTTCCGCCTGGCGCTGCTCCACAACGTGCGCAACGTTCTCCTCGACCGCCGCCACGATCCGGTCCACTTTCGCGTTCAACATTTCCTGTTGTGCGTCCAGCTTCCCCAGCACGCGATCCAGCGTTTCAGTCGCCGTCGCCAGCCGCTCCGCCGCCGCCATCATCTGCCGCACCATCTCCTCATTCATTCCAGTCCCCTCCGTGATTTTCCACCAGCACCTTGAGCGATTGTCATCCTGAGCGCAGCGAAGGACCTGCTGTCTTCTGCCCCGCTTAGCCCCGTCTTTTCTTGTCCGCCAATGGAGCCGTCTTACCCGGCGGCCAGCACGTCCTCACTGTTCCAGCTCAATCCAAGTCGCGCGATATGCCGCCTTCTCCCGCAATAGGATTGCCGCCCCCGTGAACGTCACCTTATTCAGCACCCACACACTCGCGCGGACGTCCTGAATCTGCGCGTCAGCAATCTCATACGACATGCCCAGATTCGTGGAGGGACGGGCGCCCCGCGAGCCTGCCCTGAGCGAAGTCGAAGGGTCCAGCCGAGCGACGCTCGGCAAGCTATGTGCGCCGCGCGCAGGCGTCCCATCCTCTCGCGCTTGATGTAAAAAGGTGGAACTCTTCCCCGCCTTCCCGATCTCCTCCACAATTTCCGGGAAATCCCGGGCATACAAAAATCCGCTCACCTCAATCTCGCGCCCCACAATTTCCGCCCGGGTGATCACGCCAACCTTCCGCCGCACATCGTGCCGGTCGAACGCCGGAGCATGATCCAGCGCCATCCCCAGCAAAGAAGGAATCGCCGCCTCCGCGGCCCGCCGCGTCAGCAGCACCCGATGCCCTCGAGCCCCAGCCGGCGGCTTATCCGAAGCGGCATCGACGATCGTCAATACTCCCTTGAACCCCACCCGGTTCGGATGCCCAGTAACCGCCGGCATCGCAATCGCCATCGACTCCATCGACAATCCCATTCCCATCCCCCTTATGTTTCCCGGTACACTCTTTATCCTTGTCATCCTGAGCGAAGCGAAGGATCTCTGCGTCTCTTCGCTCCCAGCTACACCAGCTCCGCCAGCCCCCGCGCTCGCCTAACTTCATTCACCGTCACCACGCCATTCCGCAAGAGGATCTCGTCGATCTGCGCCTGCTGCATCTCGTCGGCAGCATCGACGTCGGTGAATACAAATTCCAGGTCCGTCCATCCCAGCTTCTTCCCGATCGCATCCCGCGTAAGATGCTCCGCCACCAGCCGCGCCGTAGGCACAATCGCCGACCGGAACGCCAATTCATTCATCTCCGCCGCCGTTGACCGGTTCACATCGCGTTCTACTCCCAGAAACTGCGCCGGCAAGTCGAACGCATCCGCGATCACCCGCAGCAGAAATTCCTGCCACGAGAGCCGGAGATCCGCGTCCGTTCCCGCTCCGAACCGCAGCACCTCCGGCTTCGACTCCACCGAAAGAATCGGCACGCGCCCGGTGCCCTCAATCTCGTCCTGCCACCACCGGATCAGCCGCTCGTGATGCGCCGGGCTCAAATCCTGCAACCACAACGCATACTGCACCACCGAGTTGGACGCCAGACGCGACGCATACCGGTGCGCGCTCAAAAACGAATTGATCGTCTCGAACGCCACCTCCACTCGTCCCAATCCAAACGGAGTGTGCGTCCGAGGGTTCAACCGGATGTAACTCAACTCGTCATCGTTAAGCACGATCTGCCCCGCCGGCCCGTAGGACCCAGTCGCCTGCACATATCGAGGCGAATCCGGCCGCCCGTCCCAATCCGTAATCATCCGAATCGAAGCCCCATCCACCGGCCACATCAGAAGAGGTCCGTGTGGGGCGGACACTCCTGTCCGCCAACTGCCGGTACTTTCCGGACTCCACCCCTCCACCCGATCCAGTTCGATCGCCCCAAACCCGCCGACGATCACATCCTCCAGCACCTGCTCCAACAGCGACCGGAACGAGTCGTCCGGATTCGGCGCCTCAAAATTCTCCGTCAGTATCTGCGTCCGCAGCGCGCCCTCCGGAATCTGGTCAAGCGACCGCCCCCGCCGAGCCTGGATCCGCCACTTCATCCCCGCAATGCGGTCCTTTATTACGTTGATCGCCCGCCGAGCCACCGGAGTCTCCGCAAACCGCCGCAAATTCGCCGGCGTAGGCTTCAGCGCAAAGTTGTGTGGGGCGGACACTCCTGTCCGCCCAAAGTGTCCTGGCTTAGTAATCCCTGAGGAGGAGAACGGGGCCAGGTTCGACCCCGCTCCCACCGTCCGCCGCCCATTGCTTCCGGCTCGCGCAAACAACTTCGCCGACACCAACTCCCGCAGCGACACTTCTCCCACCCGGCGCATCGCGCCGCGCACCCGCTCTCGAATGTTCATGGATCTCCCGTCTCGTGTGGCGCGGGCACTCCTGCCCGCGAACTGCGTGCATCTATCTAAGCTCTTACGACTGCGATCGCTCTCTGACCTTGTCATCCTGAGCGGAGTCGAAGGACCTCGTGTTCCCCCGCTCTCTCTGCGCTTTCCCCTGTGCATCCCTGTGGTCGGAGCTCACCACAAACAAGAACGGCACAGCTTGCGCCGTGCCGTTCAGCTCTCATGTTTCCGAGGTTAGAGAATCGGGAACGCCCGCCCTATCCCGATAATGCCGCTTACGACAGAGCACGCCCGCAATTAGTGAGATTAAGTCACTAAGTTTCCGCAACGCCCCCGCTGCAATCCACACTCTTATAGTCCCAGCAACAAGTTCCACGCCAAATGGACCAACCCCTAACTTAGCCAGCCATCCTGGCGCCTCTAAGATTGCGAACAACGCCAAGAAGCGCCGCCATCACAATACCAATGGCAACCGCATACGCGAGCACGATGTGTTCCCGCCACCATTTTGCGCGCTTCGTACGCGCTCGATTCGCGGCTGAGAATTAGTCCATCACGCCCGCAATTCCCGCCGCACTTCCTCCGCTACCGCCGTCATCTCCCCCACCGCCCGCACCCGCACCGCATTCTGTTCCATCATTCCGATCGCGAACCCGATCTTCTCTTCCCGCAGCGCCAGCCCCTGATCCACCACCGCCGTCAACGACGCTTGCACCTGCTCCTGCCGCATCCCCGCCTCCATCCGCCAGTAACGATACGCCAGCGCCAGCGCCTGGTCCACATTCACCGCCAGCGACACTGCATGAAACATCTTCACCGCTCCGTCCACCCGATATCCAAAATCAATGCGGAACGGATCGCCCAGCCCGGTGTACTTCACCACATCCAGGTCTCGCTGCATCAAGTCCAGCACACCCGCATCCGCGAAAGCCTCTTTCATCCTGACCAGAATCGCCCCGCGTCCCGTGCGCGGTTGCGCCCGCTCACCCCGTCCCGCAGGAGCAAAATACATCTCCGCCAGCACTTCCATCTCGACCGCCGGATCCTCCGTCAGCACGCCCTTAGGCGGCGCGACATCGAGCGAAGACCCGAACCGGTCATCGACCAACTGCATCAAATCTTCCCGCCGTCGCAGGCCTCGCAGCTTTCCCCGAATCTCGTTTTCCACCAGCTCAAACCACTCCGTCTCCACATCCGGAGCCACGCACTCCAGCATTCGCCAGTCGCGAGTAAACCGCAAATCTGCAAACCCGCCGTCTTTCTCAAGCAACAACAAGCCCACCGTAACAAAGTCATCCCGCAAAGCATGCGGCAGAAACCGCAGCAGGAACAACTCAAGTTGTCGCTTTTCCGCCATCGCCGACCAAGCTTCGTATCAGGCTATCGCTTTAGCGATACCGCACCTTCCTCCCAAATCACTGCACCTTTAGGGGCCGGGCGCACGCTGGGCCCTCCGCCCTACGGAAGCTTGATTCTACCGACCCCTGACCCCTGGCCACAGCTCTTCAGTACCGCCGCAACACCCCAATCACCCGTCCCTGAATCTGGACCGACGCCGCCGGCACAATGATTGGCTTCATGGCGGCGTTCGAGGGCTGCAAACGAATGTTGTCTCCCTCGCGAAAGAAGCGCTTCAGCGTCGCGTCGGTCGACTCGATCAGCGCCACCACAATATCTCCGTCGTGCGCCGTCTTCTTCTTCTCGACCAACACGTAGTCGCCATCCAGAATCGCTTCGTCCTGCATGGATTCCCCGCGCACTTCGAGCGCGAACACTTCTCTCGACGAGTGCACAAAATCCGACAGGGAGATCGTCTCGCGGTTCTGTACCGCCTCAATCGGACGCCCCGCCGCAATCCTGCCCACCAGCGGCAAAACCATCGTCGTGTTCACAACCATCGCCGTATGCACAGCCCTCGGCTGCTTCAACATCCCTTTCATCGGAGCCAGGTACATCGAAGTCAGCATATCCATCTCTTTTGCCGGGTCCTCCGTCAGCACCGCCTTCATTGGCGCCACATCGAGCATCGTCCCGAAGCGCTCGTTCATCAGTTGCATCAGATCTTCGCGCCGCCGCAAGCTCCCCAGCTTTTTGCGGATCTCGCTCTCCACCATCTCGAACCACTCCAACTCCACTTCCGGAGCCACGCACTGCAGCATTCTCCAATCGCGCGTAAACCGCACCTCGGCAAAGCCGCCATCGCTCTCCAGCAACAACAACCCCACCGTCACAAAGTCGTCCCGTAAAGCATGCGGCAAAAACCGCACCAGGAACAACTCCAGTTGTCGTTTCTCAGCCATCAGCCCTCAGTTCCAGTCCTAGGCTGGCCGAGGTATTGGACGAAGCCGCTCAACATCTTCTTAGTTTCGACCACCTGTTCCGAGAGCTGCTGGTAGATCTCAGGAACCACATAACCGAGATCCCGTGACAAGAGAAGGTGGTATTCCAACTCGCTGGCGGAGCCGAGTGCGATCTGTAGAGACCGCCCAAAGTCCGCTCTCGAACTCTTTCCCGACCCCTCCGCAATGTTAGCCCCAATCGAAGCGGCCGCCCGCCGAATCTGACTAGTCAGGCCATAAAGCTCCTCCTTTGGAAACAGCTTCGTAGCGCGATAAACGTTCAACGTCAACGCGTGCGCCTTGTGCCAAACTTTCAGCTCACGAAAATCACGCATAACGTCCTTCCCGAACGCAGACACCGAACGCCTTACCTGACGGCTGATGGCTGACGGCTGACGGCTAGTTCTCCACCCATTCCGGGAACGGCCGCCGCGGAGAACTCCGAAACGCCTGAATCAACTCCCGCACCACTTCCCGCCGCTGAATCAGTTTCGTCACCAACTCTTCCAGCTCATCCCACGATTCCCCATACCAAGCCGGAGGAATCTCTCCTGCCACCGCCCAGATCGCATCCTCGTCCAGCTTCTCGATCCGCGACAGCCAAGGCTCAAACGACTCCCACCCCCGCACCCGGGCATAAACCTCGTTCCGCGGATACACACCCCGCAGCGGAAAGTCCGGAAACGTCCATTCCCCCGCGTTGAAACAATATCCCTGATCGATGAACGCCGCCGAATACTTCCGTTCCCGCAACTTCCTCCAGAATGCCGCCTGCCGCCCATCCGCATTGCACGTCCACTTATCCAGCGCCAGGATCCCCGTAAACGTATCCAGATTCCGAACCCGGTCCAGCATCTCCGGCGGAAGATAATCGAACACCTGTCCCTCCACCGGACTCACCACATACCGCGACCCGAACTGCAACCCCGCCTCGACCGGGATCTCCTGTGTCCCCAGCACTATCGTCAATTCCGCGGTATGCTCCACCAGCCACTGCTTTACCTCCACCACCTCCGCTATCGGCACCGGCAGCCCCACGCGCTCCGCCAGCCGGGTCGCCAGAAACTCATTCGCCAGCACCCGCTCACTCTGCGGATTATTCCGAAACTTCACCACATAATAATGACCATCGTCGCAGCGCATCAGATGCCCCTGCGCCCCGCCCCGCATCCTCTTAACGTGTTGGACCGCCTCTGTCGGCATGATTCATTGAGGGAGAGACGGGCGCCCTCGCCCGTCCATGTGGCGCGATGCTCCACCGCCACCTTCGTGTCCCTTAGTGTCCTTGGTGGTCAAGCTTTTCTCTGTGCCCTCTGTGGTAAAGAGTTGTCGCTGCCGGGGACTTCTCCAATCTGCAATCTACCTTCTGCCATGCCTGTCTGCCTGTGACCGCCACCACACCAATTTTGTTCACTTTTCCGCCAGGCTCTCCCACCCCATCTCGACTCTCGCCCCGCGTCCCGCCTCCGCCGCGCGCACCGCCCAGGCAATCGCCATCGCCATCACGCAATCATCGTGCGCCCCGGATGCCGCCCCGGTCGTCCCATCCGCTCCCCGCACAAATGTCCGGCACTCGTTCCACAGCCGCGCGCTTCGCAACAACTCCGGCGTTTCTGCCAGCACGGCCGCCATATTCTCAATCATCTCCGGTCGGCTCGATGCCGACGTATTCCACCCGTCATGGCCTTTCTGCATGAACACGTTCGGATACTCCTTGTAACGCAATTGCACCAGCACCGCGTGCCCATGATTGTTCCTCTCCACCGCCAACAATGCCGAGTTATATTCCTTCCCCAACTCGACCAGCTTTCCCGCCAACTCCCTTAGCGAAAAATGCCCATGCAGTTCCGCACACTGCGCACCCGTGTTCCGATCGATGACCTGCGCGCAGGAGTAGTCCCCATCCACTCCCCCGCCCGCCGGATCCACGCCAATCACGTACTGCTTTCCCCTCTGCGGCGGCAGCCAGATGTTCAGCCGCCCGTTGTCGCGTGTGTCGACCGGCTCGCACCCGGCCTCCAGCGCCCGATCGATCACCTCCAGCTCGAAAACGCATTCCCCCGACGCCCGGAAGCACGAGACCGCATCCTCGGCAAATTCCTGCGCTGCCAATCCCCGCAGCGTCGCCCATTGCTGCCGCCGCCATGCCATCTGCTCTGGCGTCAACCCTTTCGCCCTCGCCAGTTCCGCCTCTTCTGCCGTCATCTCGAACGAAGGGGCCACCGCGCGCCGGTACGATTCCTCAAACCACCACGGAAAAAAGTGTTGCGTGTATCCCGTTTCCTCCGCCTGTTGCCATTCCTGGTAAAACAAACCCCAGGCGCCGTTCGCTGTTGACTCCAGCACAATCTCTCCGCCCGGTACCACCGCCGCCCGGAGCGACGCCAGAGCCTCCTCGCCCCCCCGGCCCCACCGCGACACCTCGGTGCAATGCAGATTCTGGATCGTTCGCCCACGCCCCGCGTTCTCCTCCGCCGACGTCACTGAAAACTCGCTATCCAGGCGCGGAAACACCAGCTCCCGAGCGCTGCTATGCGAAGTTTTCAAAACTCCCTTTTGCCATTTCTCCGGCAGGTTGTCCCAAAAGCGATGGACAATCCGGAAGATCTCCTCTGCCGATTCCCGGTCGTGTGCCACCTGCATCGTCAGCGTCCCTCGCCGCGTGATGGTTTGCAGGAATAACTTCGCGGCCACGTAGGTTGTAATTCCAACTTGCCGCGCCTTCAGCACGATGTTCTGCTTCGTGCAGCTCGCCGAGTATTCTTGCTGTGCCCGGTTCAGCACGAATGGCGTTCTGCCGCTCTTTTTCGTCCGGATTTTCAGATTCTGCTCGATCCAGACATCCCGCTCCCGCGGCTTCCAGACTTCGCCAGTTCTCGGATCCCTTCGCCAGTACTCTCTTTTCGTTGTATGCCGGTCCAAAATCTCTGCCAGATCGATGAATCGTTCCAGGTCCCGTTCCCAATCCACAACTTCCTTACCCGCTCGCCTCATCCCTGTTCCAAGACTTTCCTTTCTCGGTTGACCGTTTCATCTCTGAGTGCCCCAGGTTCACGCCGCCTTTTGGTGCTAACCGCGTGCCCTGAAAATACAGATGCCGTTGTGATCGCGAAATCCGTACCGTGTCCTCCTGAGCGGAGCAGGACGATGCGCGAAGCGCATTGTCCTGTGGAGCGAAGGACCCCTACCCCTTCGAGAATGCTCGACGAAGGTGACATTTTCATGATTTCTGGGTGCCGCGTCGCGCATGTGCGACTGTGGTGAAAATGCGTTTCGTATCAGGGCACGCCTTCAGGCGTGCCGTAAGTGCCGCGTTATGAAGGCGCCTTCAGGCGCTGGGGCCGACGATTGGCCGTTCCCCACCGGGCCGCTAACTTGGGTGCCGCGTCGTCCTGGCGACTGACTCCTACCTCTGCAATCTGCCCTCTGACCTCCGCAATCCTCAGTGCGTCGCGCTGACATTCTCCGGAACGTAAGCGTAAGCCCCCATCTCCCATCCCGTCCCAAACGAATTCTGATTGATCCCCATCAGGTCGTACTGATACTCCGCTCCCAGATTCGCGCCTGCATCCCGCACCGGAGAATTCACTGTCGGCCGAAAATCCGCCTCCACTCCGCTCGCCGGGCAAACGTAATAACTCCCCGCCACATAGCCGCTCGGCGCCACATCGTTCGGCTGGCATGCCAGCAGAAGATTCACCATCTGCGTGTTCGATTTCAACGTTGCTCCCGCCTGCACCAGCGCGTCCATGAAATTCGCCACTTCATCCGGCCGCAGTTCGTTCACATGCCAGAAGTACCCGATCGGCCGCCCCCACAGTGCATTTTTGAACACGTCCTGCGCCACCCGATTCCGCTCCTGCTGATAACTCATCCCCTGATAGTTCGGCACCATCCCCTGGCTTAGGATGTTGAACACATCGTATCCACTGGCCAGCGTAGTGTTCGCCCCGCAACAGGGTTTCAAACTTCCTGTTCCGCGCACCCCCGCGTATCCCAAACCCGCCGCGATGTTCTCTGTCAACGGATCGCCATATGCCCCGGGCATTACATACACGCGATTAGCCGGCAGTCCCGTGAAGTTCAGATTCATCCACCCGAGCGACCAACTCATCTCCTCGGTCTCCATCTGGGTCTCGTCCAGATCGAGACTTTGCGCCGCCGTCGCAATATCCAGATTCGCAACATCCGCCAGCGAGGTACTCCGCGCCGTACTCTTCGCGTTCGAGTCAAGCGTGATCGAAAACACGCCCCGCTGCTGCAGCGTGTACAAGACCCCGCCCAGCGTGTCGAGCCCGGTCGGGGCCTGCCCCGGCGCCGCCGGCGTCAGGTTCCAACTAATATCCGCTGCCGGATCGTCCGGACTCGTCGTCACCGTCAACGTCGCATGTCCGGGTGACGAATGCGTGATATTCAACCTCACCGTGGAAGCTGCCGTGCCGGCATACCGCAAATTCTCGAACGCATGACAAGGAACCGGGAAGAGTCCGCTCGCTCCGCAACTCGCCGCCGGCGGGTCCCAATACTCATGCGAGATCGAATGAGCATTCACGTCCCATCCCGCGTCGATCCACCCTTGCACCTCGCCGATGATCGACTGCGAGTAACTCCCTCCGGTAACGACCGCAATCGACAGTGGAATTCTCTTTGACGCCATCAACGGCAGCAGCGAATTCACATAAGTGTCGCTGTTTTGCACCAGCCCCGGATCGTCATAAGTCACTGTCGTGTACGCCGGCCACCGCCGCCACTCCCGCATCCAAGGCGGCGTTTCAGCCGCAATGTTGTGCCCGCCAGCCCTCGGTCCCGGCGTTCCCGCAGTATCCACGGTGATCGCCGTCGCCAGGTTGTTCGCATAAAGATGGCAGTAGTCGTAACTCACCGCCCCCTGTACGTTGTCCACGATTCCATAAGCCCGATTCCCGTACGCTCGGCAGTTGACAATCTCGAACGCGCAGCCCCCATTGGTGCATTCATCGAAGTGATAACCAGCGTAGTTCATGTTCGCGTCCGTGTTATAGAAGTGAATGTCCACTGGCGTCCCGTTCGGATGCACATAGAACCCCAGAGGCACCGCCCCGTTCTCCACCTCGCTGTCCGCCACCATGTTCGCCAGCCAAAGATGATCGCTCGGCCCCTGCACCTGCACGCCATATCCGTCGAACCAGTCAATCTGCAGGTGCTGGATCTCCAGCCACGACACGCCGTTCAGGTTCAGCACGCTCGCGCTACTCAAGACGATCGGCGCCACGGCCCCGTAACGCGTTACCGGATTCCCGGCCGCGCTGTACACATACACCACGTAGTTAGTCGAGTCGTACCACCAATCCCGATCCTGGCCGAGCGCCGCTTCGCTCGCATGCCCAATACCCCACACCGTTCCGAACCGCACATACTTCAGTTGCGATGGCGCCTGCGTCAGACAATAAAATCCGCGAATCCCGCACTGCACAACATTCGACAGCCCGCTCGCCGTCGCATAAAGCGTCGCGTACCACACGTTCGAGCTTCCCACCTGCGTCCACCACTGCGCCTCGATCGGCATATAACCCGTCAAGTGCGGCGGCCGCCCATTGCCATAACTGTCGATCTTGATCTTGGCCGTCGACGACCCGCTCGAAGGCGGTGTCAGCGTCTCATTCCACGTACAGTCCCGCAGCAGATTGATGGTGTCGCCCGGCTGGTAGCTCGAAATCCCAACCCTCAGCAACGTCCGCCACGCTGCCTGCGGACTCAGCCCCGAATTCCCATTCGACCCATAATTGCAGTCCACGTAGTAATCCGAGGCACACGCCAGCGGCCCTCCCACTAACAGGAGCAACAACACTTTTCTGATCATTTGTGTTTAGATCCAATGTCAAAGATGTCGATGGAGAGACGGGCGCCTCGCCCGTCCGCCCCCAAGTTTAGGAAGGGCACGGCTTTAAGTGTGTGCGTGAGAACTGAAATGCCGCCGAAACGGCTCTATGCTCTTAGCCGCGAAGCGGCGTAAGAATACAGCCCACGGCGCAAGCCGTGGGGAAAAGTGGGAAGCGGCCAAGCCCCAGCGGGGCGAAAGACAAATTCTCACGCACGCTCTTTAAGCTGTGCCGCTCAGAATCGCCAAAAACCGGACTCCAGCCCCTGAGGGCCGCCAGCAGTGGGTGGCGCAGCGCTTTAGCGCTGCGATATCTGGCTCGTTTCAGCGTCGGCTCTAGCCGCCGCAGTCAGGCTGCCGCCCAGAAAATCTCTTTCGGCAACCTAGTTAATCCCCCAGGTCGGCGCACTCGTCGTCGCGTAAGTATCCGCCGGACAAGCCGCCGTCGCCGGCAACGTCCCACCCGCAGTAACGCTCACGTTCGAATTCGCACCACCTGAACTGCCCGCGAACGTAAACCCACCCGTGTCTCCAACCAGCGTCGCACAACTCGAAGTGCAACTCGTCGTGTACGCCAGATAGTACCGTCCAGGCTGCAGCGTAACTGCCCCGCCCGTCCAACTCGTCGTCTTCCAACCCGTTGACGAAGCAAACGTCGTCCCCGCCGTCGATCCAATATGCGTCTGCAAGGTGCAACTCCCGCCCGATGTCCCAGAATAAACGCCCAGGTCATACGTGTTGGCGGTATTGTCCGCGGTCGAGATGTTGTAACTCACCTGGGTCGTAGCCTTCGGAAAACCCAGGATCACTCCCGTAAGGATCGCCTTGTTCGCCGCGGTCGAAAAATTAATGTTGCTGCCGCCGTGAGAGAACGTCAGCCACGGAATCGCCGTCGAATTCGGTAAGGCCGCGCCTCCCGCCGGCATGCACGACGCTCCGCTCGCAAGCTGGCACTTCAACGTATTGTCGGACCCAATCCCCAGCGCATAGTCCATCCCCGTCGGAACCGTAGCCGCCGTTCCCGTCCACTTCTTCCCCGACCACTGCGTCGCTCCCGTGCTCGTCTGATTGATGATCCCCGCTACATTCAGATTCCCGCTCAGCGTCACGTCGCTCGCGAACGTCTTCGCCCCCGCAATCGTCTCCGCACCCGCCAAGTGCACAACCGCCGAGTCCGCCGCCGCTCCCGTGACTTGTGATACCGAATAGTCTCCCGTCGCCGCTACAATCGACCCCGTTCGCCCAAACACGGAATTGATATTGCCGCCCCCGCTTCCGGCGGGCGGCTGCAGGCTGATACGCATCCCGTTCGTCTGACCGCTCGTGGTGTTAGTAACATCCACATACCCAATCAACTGCGCGCTCGGTTGTGCCGCCGATCCCGAATCATGACAATCACCGGCTGTCGTCGTGCTCGCCACCACCGCGTGCCCCGCCACCGTGGCATTGTCAAAAATGCAGTAGCCGTAACCGCTCCACGCAATCACGGCGTTGCCACTCGTCCCTGCGCCCTCCTGCACAAGTCCAATTGCATTCGGCGAAGAGGCCCCAGCCACCACCGCTTGCGAAGGATTATTGGCGTTATACACCGCCAGCTTGTTCGCCACCGTTCCACTCGTTGTATCGTTCGGGACCTCGAAGTCGTGTCGCCCTTTCACCACGGTATTGAACGACGTCTTTGCAAACACGCTCTTCGGAGCGTTCCCGCTGTCGCTGCCCAGGTTGTAAGCGTTGTCCAACCATGGCTTGAAGTTGTAAGTCCCATCGACCACCCACCGCTTCGCGTTCCCCACCCACAACCCCAAACCCGCCGCCGCCCCAGAACTCGCATTCTCACTCTTCAATACAGCATAGCCGTCCGCCGTATCGAATCCCAGCGACATCCGCTGCCAGGTCGTGCTGTTCGTGTAACTCGAGTACACCCGCAGATTCTGTGGCGTCGCTCCATTCCGCTGCTCCAGATTGTTGGCCGCATCCCCGCCAGGATCCGAGTTAAATACGTTCGTCAGCCCTAACTGCACAACCTGTCCGTTGTTCTCCAGCACTCGCGGCGTATGCGTCGCCGAGTCGAACCAGAACACGCCCCAGTTCGGAACTCCCGCAGGCTGCGCCGTCTCCGCCAGTTGGATCACATTCGGCGTGCTGCAGTTCGCGTTGCCATTCGCCGCAATCCCGGTCGCGAACGCTCCGCTGCACTGCGTCGGCGTCCCTGCCAGCGCCAGCGCCGTGCCCGCTTGCCCGCTGATATTCGAACTCGTAAGTGCCACTTGGTGGGTCGCGCCGCCCACGTTCACCACCGGCACTCCAGCCGCAGTGTCCAGTCCAATCCCGCCGCTCGCGGGAACGTACCCGCTTCCCTGCGGCAGGATCATGCCCCCGCTCATCGTCACGCTCTGATCGAACTTCACCCCGACGTTGAATTCCTTCAAGCTTGCGCTCAACCGCTCCAGCCAATTCGTATGCGCACCGTCCCCGGTCGCGCCGATGTAGTTCGTGATCGACACCGGAGCTCCGAACGCCAGCTGCCCCGCGTTCAGCCCGACGCCGCCCGCGGGCACATCCGTCCCGATCCACACATCGTTCGCGCTCGCCGGTGGCCGATAACCGGTGGTAGCCTCCGTCAGGCCGGGCTGCGAGTCCAGCAGCGTGATGATATGGTGCGGTTGCAAAGACGCCCATGGAGAAGTCGCAAAATTCAAACGCCCTTTCGAAACCGTTTGCCCGCCGCCTGCCGCCCCCCCATCCGTCATCAGCGTTGCTGTCTGGCTGGGAACGCCGTTGTTCGGCGACGTCAAGCTCGCCGCGCACGACGTGTATCCCCCCGGCGATGTCTGACCATAATTCGTGCATCGGTGGGCGATCTGTAATGGACTGCTTATAAGTCCCACGCCCACCACATTCGTATGTTCGATATCCACCGCCACACTCTTGTTCACCGAGACTATCGATCCCGGCCAGAAGATCAGGTTCCCTCCATAGTTCCCTTGCGCCACCGTGTAGGACTGCGGCACAGCGCTCCCGCTGTCGGTGTAGGTACATATCAGTCCCCCGCACTGCGCCAGATTATGCGCCACATACCCGCACGCCGCCGTCGTTCCGCCGTTGCAGTTCCCATAGGACGGATACACCGCCCCCACTCCCACCGGGGTCGTTGTCCGGATCACGTCATACAGGATGGTGTCGGTTCCGTTCGCAACCCGCGGCCACCGCACCGTGATCGAATCACTCCCGGTCGAACTGTAGTTCAAGACCTGCATCGGCGAAGTGTGACTGCCGGCGGTCGTATCGTTCGCCACAATAAAGTACGAATACTGCGTACCCCCACTTCCCCCCGAGGGAAACCACCCTTGGACTCCACCAACCCCAGCGACCGCGAAGTTTCCCGCCCCGCTGGTCGGCCCTGCGATGAGGCCTGAGACTCCCGCCCCGGCGAATGGAGAGCGCGCCGGCGAAACCGGATTCGCACCCGCCGAACTCTCCGAGTAGATGTTCTTCAGGTACGCCCCCTGGTAGTTCCCGGTCGCGTTCGCCGCATACACCTGCCACGGCCCCGTGGCTTGCAGCACGGTGTTCTCGATATAAACGCCATTGGAGTTGTAAACCGTTACGCCATTGGAGTAGTTCGCCGTGATGCTCGAGTCCCGCAGCGTGATAACCGGAGCATTCTGATTCGATCCCTGATTCCCCGCCGAAAACACGAACGATCCCGTCCAGTTCGCCCCATTGTTCAGCGAGATTGCATTGTTGTTGAAGTGGTCGATCGTGGCGTTCTCGTCATCCCAGAGATCGAAGAAGTTGTTAAAACTCCCATTCTCTCCAACCCTGTCATAGGAAATGTCCGTAAAGTGCGTGTTGATGCCGTTGTCTAAGACGGCCACGTACGCCAGAGCCACCACCCCCGGCGTGGTCTGCGAAGCGATGTCACTCCCGGAATGCCCATACTGGAACGTTGTGCTCGACGGCGCCGCCGTAACCATCGCATCCCCCCAGTACGCGCTGCTGTCGGTGAAAAGGATCGTCACCATGTCGCCCGGCCGGAAGCCGTGGGCGCTCGCCGTCGTGATCGTCACCAGTTGCGACGCCTTCTGCGTGTTCGTGATTGCCACACCTGCATACGCCGGGCTGCTCGTGCGATTCGTCGGCGCCCGGAAACTGAAACCCTGCACCGTATTGTTCCCGAACGCGTTGGAACTCGTCAGATTGCCAACCTGCAGGCAGGCCCCACGTCCGATGCAATCCAGGGAAACTCCATAGCCGCTGAACACCGATTGGTTCGAATGCAGATAAATCGTTCCGGCAACGCTATAGGTGTTGATGGAATGCGGCGACCCTGGTCCGTTCGCTGGCACCGTGACATTGCACTGGCTGTTCTTCCACGAAGTCGGATCGACTCCGCAGGCCGCGTTCAGCGTCTCCTGAATGCCGGACGAGGCCGAACCGATGGTGGTCCCCGCCGGATACGAGTAGTAAGGAGTAAACGTAATCGTCCCTGACGAAGCTCCCGACACGCAGCTTCCTCCGACCACACTGACGGCTTCGCTGTTTCCGCCCCCGGAAACCAAAACCTCGTAGCCCACTCCGCTCGTCGTGTCGGTCCCGCTCGGACACGGAGTCAGTGTGACCGTCGCCGGCGCTCCGCCCGTCAACGTGCTGGACACTGTCTGCGTCCAATTCTGCGCCGTTGTTGCGTAAGTGATTCCTGCCGGACTGCCACCGCCGCACGAACCCCACGTCGAGTTCCCGTTCAGACAGGTGGACGCATTCGCAAGTCCCGACCCGAGTTGGTTCGGCGGCACCACTCCACTCGCCAAGCTCGCCTTCGCCGCCAACCCGCTATCCACGTAGTGCCGGGTCGCCGCCTGCTCTGGCGCCGTCGGATCTCCCGCCAGCGTCAGCGGCCCTTCCATCGTGTCGCCCGCTTTCTCGACAAACGATCCCGCCCCCACGTTCGCGACCGCTCCATCCACGTATGCCTTGGTCGCTGCGTCGTTCGTTCCGACCGGCGCCGGAAGCACAGGAGGCGCGGCAAACTGCTTCGATCCGGTGATCGTCTCCGCTCCCGTCAGGTGCACAACCGACGAATCCAGCGCGCGATTGGCCACCGCCGCATTCACATATTGCTCGGTCGCCGCCGGATTCGCCAAACCCACACCCGGCGTCGTCCGCACCGCCGAGATGGTCGTCGGCGACGTCGCCGGCACCGACCAGTACTCCGTCCTCACCGAATAATCGTCTAACTGAAAAACCACGGTATAGTAAGTCCCGACCGGACTTGCTCCGGCGTTAGGAACTAACTGCACTGTGAAAGATCCTCCCGCTCCGATCTCCACGCTCTGATTGCCGGCCGCCACGACATTGCCTTCCGCCGTCTGGAACGCCGGCCAGGAAATCAGCACCGTCCCCGTCCCCGCGGTCCCGTCCGCGCGATACACCGTGTCCCGGATCGTCGTCAGTGCCGGCCCCGCCGCCCACAACCCCGGCGTCAGAACGATTCCGGCAACGAACGCCCATAGCGGCCAACAAAAAAGCCGCTCCCCTGAGCGGCGTCCCTTTCGCATAGATCCTCCCAACTCAATCCCCTGTGGGGCGGACACTCCTGTCCGCCTTCATGCCTCGCCCTACCTCTGTGGGGCGGACACTCCTGCCCGCCCAAAGCCCAAACTATCCGTTGCCCACTACGATTCGCTCTCGACCCGCGACTCCAGAAACCGCCGCACGCTTTCCACATACACGTCTGCGAAATCCACCACCGGCCGCCGCGTCTCGATCAGCACCATGGCCGGATCCAATTCCCATCCCATCGCGCACAGCACCGCCAGCGTCATCATCGGCGCGCGGTGCACCCCCGCCGCGCAATGAATATACAACTTGGCGCCGGAGTCGTTCAGAGCCGCCAGCGCAAAGTCGACTCCGCGTTCCAGCACCGCCGCCGGCTTCGGCAGAAAGTCGTCGTCCGTCGGATTCCACAGCACCCGCACCCCGTTCCCTTCGCCGAGCGGCGTGTCGTCGAACTCGATTTGCATGTCCAGCACGTGAGTGACACCGCTGCGCGCGAGTTCTTCCATGTTTCGCGCGTTCCAGATCCCGCCTCCCAGCGCGATCCGCTCGGTCACCCAGGTCACATCCATGCCTTGTGCCGCTCGCCTTCCTGCTCTTCCGAGTATTCCCAGCGCCCTTCGCGTCCGCCGGCGCTTCAGCTTCCTCACCCGCCCAACCTTCACTCTTCCGGCGGCGATTCTTCTGATTCTACGTCACCTTCCGGGTCCGCCTCGCCTCCAGAAAGCTCCTCGTACAACCCCAACTTCTCCAGCAGCGCCTTCGCCGACGCTTCCTGTTCGCTGTGGTTCCGCGCGCGTTGCATCTCTTCCGGCTTCTTCGCGATGCTCGTGATCCGGGGCCCTCGTTTCGTTCCCGCGGGCTTCGTTCCCGCCTTCTTCTTCGCCTTCGCCATCCATCCCGCCCCAAAAAAGAAAAAGGGCGCGATTTGCGTCGCGCCCTTCAGAGTTTCAGCTTTTCTCTACTCTTAAGTTTAGTATAGCAAATCGCAAGGGGGTAATCCGAAGTGTTTTCAAAAAATATTTTCGCCATCGTTTGAGTCACTTACCGAGAAAACACCGTTTCTACCCTCTTGACAAGTTTTCGGACGGCCCTCGGGCTGGGCCATCCGCCTCATCAATCCGCATGCCAGCAGGATGCGCGTCAGTTCGTCGATCGCTTCCGGAATCCGGAACTCGATCCAGCGCCGGGTGCACCCTAGCATGCGCGCAATTTCCCCTTGCGTATATTCCTCCAGCACATGCATCGCGAGCAACCGCTTCTCCAGCGGCCCGAGCTTGTTAAGCGCCTGTTCCATGTCGTATACAAAAATCACGACGTCCTCGAAAGTTGCCATGGCGTACGAAGTGACGCGTGCCCGGAAGAACTCTCGTCCCAGCAACGATGGCAGCCGTCCCACTTCCACCGAGGCCCGGCCGTATCGTTTCAGCAATCCTACCGTCCGATCACGGTAGGGCCACAGGTCGATTTGCGTTTCGTCGTACAGCGCCGCTTCCGGCCGCTCCGCCTGGGCCAACACAGTCCACGCCTGCGCCGCCATCATGGCCGCACGTCCAGTTCGGCAACCGCCTGCAGATATTCAATCTGGACCTGGGCCCCCAGATCTTCCGGCTTCGGGCGCGGCAGACGCGGCTTTCCCGACCGTTCATAGACGGGCCTCGGCATGTCCGCCATGCGCGCCCGGCAACTCCTGCAGTACACTCCGCTTTCTCCTAGCGCCCGCAGCCATATTCCCCCACAGCGCTCGCAATACTTCAACTCCACCGCTACTCCCTTTGCTCCCAACATGCTGACGAAATTCATGATTGCCCCTCTCATTGGGTAGGAAACAAAACTTGCTGATGATCACAAAAATAAAAACCCTGATCCCGATTGCTCGGTTCAGGGCTCGTTTCTCTTACGATGACCTGTCGGTTTATGTAGTTGGGAATGAAACGCTTACATCTATTGCAGCCGGTCTGGCTGGCTGGGCTCGTGCTGCCGGAAGTAGCCTTCCTCGTATCCGGACTTCAGCACTTGCCCATTCTGCACCACCACGCTTAAGCGTCCCGTGAACTGCAGAGTGCGCAGCAGACGCTCCATGGCCGCCGAGAGCAACTCGGCGGAACGTACCTTGCGGCGAAACTCCACAAAACTCCGCTCTTCGTTTTCGTAGGATTGAACTTCGATCATGACGCAACACCTTTCGCGAACCAGTATGAGTTATATAATTGTGTGATCCTATAGCTCAATCACAATCTAGTCAAGAACTTTATTGTCTTATGGATGTTGCACTTATACCGTCAATAGCAATTTGATATAAAATAGTGCTATACTCCGGCCATGAGATTCCGGACTCTGCAGGAAAATCTCCGCAAAACGCTGTGGGAACGGATTGACGAAGGGGACCTGACCGGCCTGCGTCTCGCCGAGCAGACCGGATTCAAACAGGCCCACATCTCAAACTTTCTCAACCGCAAGCGCGGGCTCAGCCTGGAAGGTATGGATAAAGTGCTGAATGTACAGCACCTTTCCGTGCTCGACCTGCTCGATCCCGCTGAAATCAACAAACGAGCTTCGATCCTCCCGCCCAGCGAGGACGAGTTCGAAAGCGTAGTGGTCGCCGATCCCAACATCGTCGCCTCCGATGCGCTGATCATGAGCATGCACGTCAAGGAGATCCTGAAATTCAAGAGGGCCTTCTTGAAGCGGCTGAAGGAGTCGGTGGAAGGGGACCGCGACGGCTGGGAACGCTTCGCTGTGATCAAGGTGGATGCCCGCGAAGGCATGAGCATGTATCCGCGCATGTTGCCCGGCGCCACCCTGCTGATCGACCGGCACTATAACTCTCTCACCCCCTACCGCAAGGGCGAGAACAACATGTACGCCGTCCGCAAGGAAGACGGCAGCTGCACGATCAAGTATGTGGAAAGGGCCAATAACCACCTGGTGCTGCGCCCGCAAAACCAGGCTTACCCGGTGGAAGTGCTCACCATGGAAAGCGGGAAGAAGCCGGGAGACTACATCGTCGGCCGGATTTGCTACGTAGGAATCGAAACCTAGAAATGTGGGGCGGACACTCCTGTCCGCCCTGTTTCTTTTCCAAATGTGGCGCGGACACTCCTGTCCGCGTTTTCTCTACCAGTCCCCATTGCGACGGCAAGCGCACCCCGACCGACCGAGTGGTCGCCGAGCCTACCGTCCTCTGCTGCTACAATTTCTGGTTCGCCACCCAGCCCTCGAGGTATCTCCATGCCGGAAACTCTGCAGCTTTCGAATCCCGCCCCGCTGACGACTCTTACCGAAGACGAAACATTGTTTCGCGACAACGTCCGGCTGTTTGCCGACGACAAGATTCGCCCCCTGGCCAAAGAGATGGACGAAAAGGCAGTCTTCGACCACGGGCTGATCGACCAGTTCTTTCAACTAGGGCTGATGGGGATCGAAATCCCCGAACAGTACGGCGGAGCCGGCGGCAAGTTCTTCGAAGCCATCCTGGCCGTAGAAGAATGCTCGCGGGCCGACGCCTCCGCGGGCGTGATCGTCGACGTACAGAACACGCTGGTCGCGAACGCGATTCTACGCTGGGCCAATGAAGATCAGAAGAAGCGCTATCTGCCGAAGATCGCCGCCGACACGCTCGGCGCCTACGCGTTGAGCGAGGCCGGATCGGGCTCGGATGCCTTCGCGCTGCAGACCAAGGCCGAACTGAAAGGCAACGATTTCGTGCTCAACGGCCGCAAGCTTTGGATCACGAACGGCAAAGAGGCAGGATTTTTCATCCTGTTTGCAACCATCGATGCTTCCAAGGGTTACAAAGGGATCACCGCGTTTCTGATCGAAAAGAGTTTTCCGGGATTCACGGTTGGCAAGAAAGAAGACAAGCTCGGAATTCGCGCTTCCTCCACCTGCGAACTGATTCTCGAAGATTGCCGCGTGCCGAAGGAGAACGTCCTCGGCGAAGCCGGCAAGGGATACAAGATCGCGATCGAAACGCTGAACGAAGGCCGCATCGGCATTGGCGCGCAGATGCTCGGCGTGGCCCGCGGCGCATGGGAATACGCCGCGAAATATGCCCAGGAGCGCAAACAGTTTGGCAAGCCGATTTCCGAATTCCAGGGAATCCAGTTCCAGATCGCGCAGATGGCAACCGAGATCGAAGCGGCGCGTCTGATGGTCTACAACGCCGCGCGCATGAGAAAGACGCGGGTGTTGACTTCGTCAAAGAAGCCGCCATGACCAAGCTCTTCACCTCGCAGGTGGCGGAGCGCGTAACGTCTCTGGCCATCGAAGTTTACGGTGGATACGGCTTCACTAAGGATTATCCAGTCGAGAAATACTGGCGCGATTCGAAGATCGGAAAGATTTACGAAGGCACGTCGAACATGCAGCTCGCGACCATCGCGAAGCTGGTAATGGGGAAGTGAAATACGCAGGGACAGCCGCCCTCGGCTGTCCAGAAGCGCGCAGCGCGACAGTCCCTCTGATCGTACAGTTGCGGCGCTTCGCGCCGCTGGACAGCCGAGGGCGGCTGTCCCTGCGCAAAAGACCCTGCCAAGCGCCAGCAGCCGCGATATCATCGTTGGAACACCGAGCCTGCGCCGTTCCCGGCCCCGGAACATCGAAATGAACGTGACCTCTCAGGACGCTGTCTCCTATGTAACGCGAGATCTGGATGCAAGCGGCACGGAGGCGATCTCGCACGACGCAGCGTACTTACTGTTGCGTTCCGACGATGCCGCGTTACCATTGTTGCTTTCGGCAGCACAGCGGGTCCGCGCCCGTTTCCATCCTGCGGCTGTCACCTACTCCCGCAAGGTGTTTCTTCCGCTGACGAATCTGTGCCGCGATTATTGCGGATACTGCACCTTCCGCCACGATCCCGGAGAACCCGGCGCGCACACTATGACGCCGGATGAAGTGATGGAAGTGGTGCGCGCGGGCGAACGCATGGGATGCACTGAGGCGCTTTTCAGTCTGGGCGACAAACCTGAACTGCTGTTCCCGGAAATGCGCGAAACGCTGCGGCATTTGGGCTACAAATCCACGCTGCATTACCTGGAAGCGATGTGCGAAAAGGTGCTCCGGGAATCGAGCCTGCTCCCGCATCCAAACCCAGGGTTGATGAGCGCGGAATGGCTGGAGCGCCTGTCGCGCGTGGCTCCCAGCATGGGTCTGATGCTGGAAACGACCAGTCCGCGGCTGCTCGCGCAGGGAGCCGCGCACGACAACGCTCCCGATAAAGAACCTGCCAAACGCTTGCGCGTGATCGAAGATGCGGGTCGGCAGAAAATTCCTTTCACCACCGGCATCCTGATCGGAATTGGCGAGACGCTGGAGGAGCGCGTCGATTCGCTCATCGCAATCCGCGACCTGCACGAGAAGTACCGGCACATCCAGGAGGTGATCGTACAAAACTTTCGAGCCAAGCCCGGGACCCCGATGGCAGCCTGGCGGGAACCCGACCATCACGACCTGCTGCGAACGCTGGCGGTAGCGCGACTTCTGATGCCGCGCATGAACATCCAGGCACCGCCGAATCTCTCCGATCCGCACTATGACGATCTGCTGGATGGCGGCATCAATGATTGGGGCGGGGTTTCACCCTTGACGCCGGACTACATCAATCCTGAAAAG
>WNGE01001249.1_pt1 | contig 36489 bp, 39 predicted proteins | sample 5400651 | NCBI WGS metagenome assembly WNGE01 (sample SAMN13153370, study PRJNA577476) | soil metagenome | isolation source: 60 cm soil or saprolite under grassland replicate 2 | place: USA:California | collected 2016-06-15
TGGCTTCAGCGTGCAGTTGAAGAACAGCGCACTCAGATCGTCGTAACGCGGATCCGCGCTCGTCGTCATGCTCCCCTCCCGGTCCCTGGCGTTGCCACTCGTCATGACATCGTCCACGGAGGCCGGCAAACGTTACAAGTAGCCGCGGCCCTGACGTCTAGGCGGCCGGGCGGCCGCCGTTGCTGCTCGACCGCATCCAGGCCCTGACCGAGGCAGCGTAACGCGAACTCCTCGGGCGGGACCAGAGGGGGCTAACACCGAACCCCGCTTCCTGGTCCGCATCCCCGGCTCGCGCCGCGCGCTCGGCCTGGACCCGAACGCCACCCCGCAGTTCACCACCACCCCCGGGCAGGTCGCGTTCACCCCGGACGGCGCCCAGCCAGGCACCGTTCCGTTCCCTTCGACCCGTTCGGCCATCTGGTCATCGCCGAAGCCGGGACGCACGCGGTGTCAACCTTCCAGCTCAGCCGCGGCGGCACGGCCAGCCTGCTGCACCGGACGCCCACCGGGCAGACGGCGACCTGCTGGGTCACCACGGCCGGCCCGCCCTATCCTGTCGGTGATGGATTCCGACTCCGAGCTCCTGCTCCGGCTGCGTTCGGGCGACGAGCGGGCGTTCGTGAGCCTGGTCGAGCGCTACCACGAGCCGATGCTGCGGCTGGCGGCCTCGTTCGTGCCGAGCCGCGCCGTCGCCGAGGAGGTCGTCCAGGACACCTGGCTGGCCGCGCTGCGCGGCCTGGAGAACTTCGAGGGCCGCTCGTCGCTGAAGACCTGGCTGTTCCGCATCCTGGTGAACCGGGCCAGGAGCACCGGCAGCAAGGAGCAGCGCAGCGTCCCGGTCGCCGATCCCGAGCCGGCCGTCGACCCGTCCCGCTTCGGCGGCGACGGCGGCTGGGCCGACCCGCCGGAGCACTGGATCGAGGCGGCGGAGCGCCGGATGGAGGCGGGCAAGCTCGCCGACCGCGTCCGGGGCTGGCTCGGCGAGCTGCCCGCCCGCCAGCGCGAGGTGGTGCTACTCCGCGACCTGGAGGGAATGAGCAGCGAGGAGGTCTGCGCGGTGCTCGCCCTGACCGAAGGGAACCAGCGGGTCTTGCTGCACCGCGGCCGGAGCCGGCTCAGGCAGTTGTTCGAGGACGAGTTCCGGGAGGTGCGATGAAGCTCCTGCACCGGATCCGTAACACGGATCTCGTCTGCCGCCAGGCCGTCGAGCTGGTCACCGACTACCTCGAGGGCACGCTGAGCGGCCGGGCCCGGCGCCGCTTCGAGGCGCACCTGGCCGCCTGCCCGCACTGCACCGAGTACCTGGCCCAGATGCGCGAGACGATCAGCCTGACCGGCCGGCTCGAACCCGAGGACCTGACCCCGCAGATGCGGGAGGAGTTCACCGACCTCTACCGCCGATGGCGGTCCGAACAGCAGTAGCCCTTACAGCAGCTCGGCATCTTGCGTGACGTGCAGCATGGCGGGGCCGTCGGCGGCGAAGAGCCGGGTCATGGCCTGGTCGAGCTGATCGCGGCGGTCGGCCTTGATGCCGGTCGCTCCGCAGAGCCGGGCGTAGGCGGCCCAGTCCGGGTTGTGCAGCGAGGTGTGCCAGACCGGGAAGCCGGCCGCGAGCTGTTCTTTGCCGATCTTGCCGAGGGAGTGATTGTCGAGCAGGACGTGCTTGACGCCGATGCCGTACTTCACCGCGGTGGTGAGCTCGGCGGCGTACTGGCCGAAGCCGCCGTCCCCGGTGACGGCGACGACGGGCCGGCCGGGCGCGGCCGCCCACGCGCCGAGCGCGGCGGGATAACCGAACCCGATCGACCCGAGGTAGCCCGACATCAGTACCGGCTGTCCGCCGGATTCCAGGTACCGGCCGAGCGAGTAGGCGTGGTTGCCGACATCGACGGTGACGACAGCATCCTGCGGCAGGTGCCGCGACAGCGCGTCGAAGACCGCCGCCGCGGACACGCCGCGGCCGCGTTCGTCGGCGGCCCGCCGGGCCTTTTCCGCCCGCCAGATGGCCCACCGGGCGGCCACGGCCCCGCGCTGGTCCTCGGTGCGGGTCGCGCCCAGTTCCTCGAGCAGCGCCTCCAGCGTGAGCGCGGCGTCGCCGGTGATTCCGGCGCCGACGGGGTCGAAGCGGCCGATGGCCGCCGGGGTGTCGTCGATCTGGAGGATGGGCTTGTACGGCGCGATCCCGGTGTGGTTGGCGAACGAGGCGCCCACCACGATCAGCAGGTCGGCCTCGTTCATCAGCCAGCTCGCGACCGGCGTGCCGCTGCGGCCGAGCACCCCGGCGCCCAGCGGGTGGGTGTCCGGGACCAGGCCCTTGGCCTTGAAGGTGGTCAGGACCGGTGCGTTGAGCCGCTCGGCGAGACGGCGGAGCGGCCCGGCGGCCCGCCGGGCGCCGTGCCCGGCGATCAGCACCGGCCGCCTGCTCGCCGAGATCATGGCGGCGGCGCGGGCCAGCTCCGGCAGGCCGGGCTGGGTCAGCCGCCCGGCCAGCCGGCCCTGCGGGGTCTTAGCGGCGGCGTCACTGGGCTGGGTCTGGACCTCGTCGGGCAGCACCAGGTGCGCGACGCCGCGGGCGTCCAGGGCATGCTTGACCGCCAGGGCGGCTAGCTCGGCGTGGTCGCTGCCGGCGTGCACTTCGGCGGTCCAGGCGGCTACGTCGCCGAAGATGGCGGTCAGGTTGAGATCCTGGAAGGCCCCGCGCCCCAGGACCTTGGAGGGAACCTGGCCCGAGATGGCCAGGACCGGTGACTGGTCCAGCTTGGCGTCGTACAGGCCGGTCAGCATGTTGGTCGACCCCGGCCCCGCGATCGCGAAACAGGCCGCGGGCCGACCGGTGAGCTTGCCATACGCGCTGGCCGCGAACGACGCCGCCCCCTCGTGCCGGATCCCGGTAAAGGTCAGCTGCCCGCGTTCCTCGGCTCGCCGCATCGCGTCGGCGAAGCCCAGGTTGGAGTGGCCGACCATGCCGAACACGTGCGTGATCCCGAACGCGACCAGCGTCTCCACCAGCACGTCCGCTACCGTCCGCACGTTCGGCGCGGGGGCGGGAAGGCGTACGTAGACTCCGTCCGCCCGTTCGGCTACCTCGTAGGCGGCTGGCCCGTCGGAAAAGCCCTCCGGAGGCCGGCCGGTGAGCGGGTCGTAGTCATAGCCGTGCCAGGGACAGCGCAGCCAGCCGTTCTCGATCGAGCCCTCGCCGAGCGGGCCGCCCTGATGCGGGCACCGGTTCTCCAGCGCGCCCAGCCGCGCGCCGCACCGGGCGAGCGCGACCGTGCGGCCGTCGACGGTTACGCTGCGGACCCGGCCCCCGGCCGGGACGTCGACCGGATCGACCCGGTGCCAGCTGTCAGCTCCCACGCCTGAACGCCTCCGCCACTATTACAGGCCGAACGGCCCTTCCCGTTCAGTCCGTGAAACCAGCCGGGCGTTACAGGCGCGTTGATTACCCTGTGCATCAGATGATGGAAGGCCTGCGGCACAGGGAGGAGGCGCAGTGGAGCCATTCGATACCACCAGGCCGAACATCGCCCGGGTATGGGACTACTGGCTAGGCGGGAAGGACAACTTCGCCGCCGACCGCGAGCTGGCGGAGAAGATGCTGGCGGTCCACCCGGTCACCGCGCAGATGGCCCGGGAGAACCGGCAGTTCCTCGGGCGGGCCGTCAGCTACGTGGCGGCCCGCGGCGTCCGGCAGTTCATCGACGTCGGGGCCGGGCTGCCGACCGTGCTGAACACGCACGACATCGCCCGGCACACCGAACCGGCCGCGCGGGTGGCGTACGTGGACAACGACCCGATCGTGATCTCGCACGCCCGCAGCCTGCTGGCCAAGAGCCCCGGGGTGATCGCGGTGCCCGGCGAAATGCGCGACCCGGGGCGCATCCTCGCCGATCCCGGGCTGACCGGGCTGATCGACCTGGCCGAGCCCGCCTGCGTGATCATGTCCGGCGTCCTGCACTTCGCCGATCCCGGGACCGCCCGCGATATCGCCGCCGCCTTCGCCCGGGCGCTCGTCCCCGGCAGCTACTTGATCATCTCCGTCGGTTCCGGCAGCCCGTCGGAGGGGGAGAACTTCACCTCGGCGTACACCGCCGCGCGGCTATACATCCACTCCCGGGAGGAGATCCGGGGTTTCTTCGGCGGCCTCGAGCTCGTACCGCCGGGCGTGGTCTCGGTGCGGGACTGGGCCGGCGACGGCCCGGCACCGAACCTGGAGCCTCGTACGGCGACCTTCGTGGCAGGCGTGGCCCGCAGGGCGAACGCGAACTGACGCTACCCCCAGACGCGGCCGGCGACCTCGCCGACCAGGCGCAGCTGGCTCCGCGCCCGCATCGCCGAGATCGCCGCCGAACTCGACCAGGACCGGCTCAGCGGGCCCGGACCTGAACCCCGGTCAGGCTGGTGAGCCGCCGGGCGAAGGCCGGCCCGGAGATCAGCCACGGATGGCCGGCGCGCGCACCGTCCGTGCCCTCGCGCACCCAGCCGGCCACCTCGGTCAGCGCCCGCAGGCAGACGACCGCCTGGTGCCAGCGCAGTTCGCCGGGGTCGACCGTGACCGCCGTCCGGCGCTGGTAGCCGCGCAGGAACCGGCGGGCCAGCACGCGGCCGAACACAAGGACCAGCGGCCGCTGCCAGCCGGGCACGTGCAGCGGCGGCTCGCTGAGCAGCAGCGAGGTGAACCCGGCGTCGTGCGCGCGCGGCGCGAGCAGCGCGGTGCTCCAGTCCAGCACGGTCACCCGGTCGCCGTCGGCGAGCAGGTTGAACGGGTGCAGGTCGCCGTGGCAGATGACGTCCGGGGCCGGCCGCGCCGGGTGATCAGCCAGCCAGCGGGCCGCATCTACCAGGTCCGTTCGGCCGAACTCGCCGGCGAACCGCGCCAGCGCCGCGAGCAGGCCCGGTACCGTCACCGGGACGTCGCGGACCTGCTCGAGCTCGCCGCGCACCAGGTCCGGGTCGAGCGCGTGCAGCCGCGCCATCGAGGTGGCCAGCAGGTCCGGGATCTGGCGCAGCAGCCGGGGTACGGCGGCCGGGGTCAGCCCGCCGTCCAGGCCGGACAGCGCGGGGCCGCCCGCGGCCCGGTCCATGACCATGAACGCCAGGCCGAGGCCGTTGTCCGGGCCGCCCGCCGCTCGCACCGGCGGGGTCGGGAAGCCCGCGGCGGCCACCGCGCGCTGCACGATCGTCTCCTTGCGCGCCAAGCCGGGGTCGGGCATCAGCCGGGCGACCAGCTCGGCCGGCCAGCCCGCCGGCGGATTCGCGAGCGAGAACGAGAAGAGCTCGGCCCAGAACCCGCCCCGCATCGGCTCAGGCCGGCGCTCGTACTCCAGGCCGGGCGTGCCGGCCGCGTTCCGCAGTACCGCGATGAGCCGTCCAGCTACGTCAGTATCGACCGTCACGGTATTTACCGTAACAGTGTTCTTTGGTACTGTCTAGCCATGACTTCCGCGGCGGAGACCGGCGAACCGCTGACCATCGACGACCTGGCCCGGCGGGTAGAGCTGCCGGTGCGCACCATCCGCGAGTACCACACGATGCGCCTGCTGCCACCGCCCGAACGGCGGGGTCGCCTGGGCCTGTACGGCGACCGGCACGTCCAGCGCCTGCGGCTGATCACCCGCCTGCAGCGCCGCGGTTACTCCCTGGCCGGGATCCGCGACCTGCTCGCTGCGTGGGAGAGCGGAACGGACCTGGTGACCGTGCTCGGCGTCGACGAGAGCCAGGCGGCGCTGGACGAGACGCCGCTGTGGCTGACCCGGGCGGAACTGCTCCAGCGGCTGCCGGCGCTGGAGCAGGCCACGCTCGGCCGGGCGAGCCGGATCGGGCTGGTGCGCCCGCACGGCGAGGACCACTTCGGCGTGCGGAGCCCGGCTCTGCTCGGCCTGGTGGCCGATTGGGTCCGGGCCGGCGTCCCGCTTGACGAGGCGCTCGACCTGATCGAGGTGTTCGTAGGCGATCTCGATACGCTGGCGGGCAGGCTGGCCGAGGAGATCGTCGCGCGCATCTGGGAGCCGCTCTCGGCCGCGGATCGCGCCGGCGAGCTGCCCGACTTGCTCCGGCGCGGGCGGCCTATGCTGCTCCAGGGCGCGGCGAGCACGCTGGCGGACCGGCTCGGCGAGGCGCTGGCCGAACGGGCCGGTACCGCCCGTGACGGCGGCCGGCTCCGGGCCGCGCTCGACGAGATACGGGTGGGCGCGTTCGCGGACGCCGCGGGCAGGATCCACCGGCGAGGGGACGAGAGATGAGCATCGCGAACACCGAGCAGGCCGAGCACTGGAACACCGGCCCTGGCGTCGCCCACTGGGTCGCCAACCAGGCGCGCTACGACCGGATGCACGCGCCGTTCACCGCCCTGATCCTGGACGCCGCCGCCCTGCGGCCCGGCGCCAGCGTGCTCGACGTGGGCTGCGGCTGCGGCGGCACCACGCTGGCCGCCGCCCGGCTCGTCGCGCCGGGCGGCGGCCAGGCGACCGGCCTGGACCTGTCCGGTCCGATGCTGGCCCAGGCCCGGGCCGACGCCGAGGCGGCCGGCCTGGGCAACGTGGCGTTCCAGCAGGGCGACGCGCAGGTGGAGCCGCTCGAGCCGGACCGCTTCGACACCGTCATCTCCCGCTTCGGGGTGATGTTCTTCGCCGACCCGGTCGCCGCCTTCGCCAACATCAGGTCCGCGACCCGGCCCGGCGGCCGGCTGGTCTTCGCCTGCTGGCAGCCGCTGGCCGCCAACCAGTGGATGCTGGTCCCCGGGGCCGCACTGGCCGAGCATGTGCCGCCCCCCGCCCCCGCCCCCGCCGGCGGGCCCGGCATGTTCGCCTTCGCCGACCCGGACCGGCTCCGCCCGATCCTGGCCGCGGCCGGGTGGCGGGACGTCGAGATCACCTCGGAGCACGCGTCGATCCTGGTCGGCGGCGGCGGGAGCGTCGACGACGCGGTCGAGTTCCTGCGCACCGCGACGCAGGGCCGGACCATGCTCGCCGGGGCCGACGCCGCCACGGCCGCCCGCGCGCTCGCCTCCGTCCGCGCCGCCCTCACCCCGTTTGCCGACGCCGACGGCGTGCACCTAGACGCGGCCGTCTGGCTGGTCCAGGCCGTGGCGCCGTAGCCCTCGTAGCCCTCAGGGCCGCTGCTCGCCAGGGACGTCTTCCACCCTCCGGCTCCGGCTGGTTGGCCGATGCCTCTCAGCCGCTCTGGCTCGTCGCCGATGCCACTCAAACCCCAGCCGTCCCACGTAGCCATCGGCACCGACCTGGACGGAAACTACCGCCCGGTCCTGACCAGCTATGACCAGTTCGACGACCTGACCGGCCTGCTGCGCGATCGCGGCCTCCCGCCGGACCGCGTCTACCAGATCCTCGGCGGCAACGCCCTGAAATTGCTGGCCCGCGTGCTCTGACCGGTATTTACACAGCCGAGGGCGGGCTGCGAGGCTGTGCAGCACAGCGGCTCGGCGGGAGCCGTGATCGTGGGAGGGGAGGGGCATTCGTGCCTGCGAATCACGTCCATTTCAATGGCAGCGTCAACCTGAGCGATGCCGAGTCGGTGATGCGCGAGATCGCCGCGCGGGTTCCGTCCGGGCTGCGGCGCATCCCGGACGGGGAAACCGGGGACCGGGGCGGCTGGATCTTCTTCCAGCTGCAGAAGTTCCTCCAGCTGCCCTGGCTGGTGCCGGACCGGCCGATGGGCGAGGCAGACGGGGAGTATGAGCAGCTGCCGCGGCTGCGGCTGGCCGAAGGGGTCGATCCGGCCCAGGTGACCTGGCCGGACATCGGCTACGCCGAGGCCTACCTGGAGTCGTATCGGGTCTTTGCCCGGCTGCGCGCGGACGGCGTGATCCCGGCCGGGGTCCGCTTCCAGGTCGAGTACCCGACGCCGCTGGCCTCGATCGGCGGCTACATCGTCCCCGAGCAGCAGCAGGTGCTGCTGGACTCCTACGCGCGGGCGATGTTCGCCGACCTGGACCGGCTGCTGGCCGCGATCCCGCCGGGTGAGGTGGCGGTGCAGTGGGATGTCGCGGTGGAGTTCGGCGTCCTGGAAGAGGCCTTCGCGCCAGGCGGCGCGCACGCATTCGACGCGATCATCGCCGCGCTGACGCGGTGCGTGGACCAGGTGCCCGCCGGGATCCCCGTCGGCCTGCACCTGTGCTACGGGGACTACGGCCACGAGCACTTCATGCAGCCCGCGTCGCTGGCCCTGCAGGTCCGGGTGGTGAACGCGGTCGCCGCGGCGGCCGCGAGGCCGGTGAGCTTCGTCTCCTTCACGGTGCCGCAGTACCAGCGCGAGGAGAGCTACTTCGCTCCGCTGGCCGGGCTGACGCCAGGTCCGGGCACCGAGCTGAACTTCGCGCTGGTGCCGTACCACCCGGCCGAACAGGCGGCGGGGACGACGGGGGAGCAGGTGCGGCTGATCGACGCCGCCCTGGCCGCCAGCCCGGGCGGCCAGCGCGACTGGGGCATCTGCACCGAATGCGGGATGGGCCGCGTCGACCGGGACGACGTCCCGGCGCTGCTGGATCTGCACCGGGAGATCATCACGGCCCCATAGCGAACCGGTTCGCCGCTGTCGTGCGTATCACCCCTGTGCACCTGCCCCACTGATCTAGCGGGCAGGGGAATGACGGGGGGCATCACCATGCAGCGGCCAACGCTCGGTGTCTGGCGATGTCAGCGAGCCGCCGGCTTGAATGTCATCGATCCGGCCCGGGCCGCCACGAGGTCGGCCGCGGCCGGAGCCGCCCTGGTGGTGGCGTCGGCCCTGGCGTTCGCGCTGGACGGGCCGGTGGCGCGGGCCGCATACCAGCAAGGCCTGGACCCGGCCGCGTTCGGGTTCTGGCGGGCCCTGGCCGGGGCGGTGGTACTCGGCGGCTTCCTGGTCACCCGGCAGCGGTCAGGCGTCCTCGCCTCGATCGGGCGGATGCGCCGACCCGCCGTCATCCGGCTGGCGCTGGCGGCCGTGGCCGGACTCGGCCTTAACCTGGCGTTGTTCCAGGCCTTCGCCCGGCTACCGGTGGCCGTCGCGGTGGCCGTGTTCGGCTGCTACCCGCTGCTGGTCGCGGCCTGGGAGGCCGGTTCGCGGCGGCGGGCGGCGGGCGTGATCGGCCCCGGCGTGGGCATGTGCATGGCCGCCGTGGCCGTCATCGGGCTGGTGTTGCTGATCCATCCGGATCCGCTGGTCCCGGTCCCCGCCGCCGGGCTGCTCCTGGCCCTGCTGGCTGCCGTCCTGCACGCCGCTTATATCCTGCTCGGCCGCGACGGGTGGGGTGAGATCGGCGACGGCGCGGCGACGTTCCTGATCGTGGCGACCGCGGCGGCCGGGCTCGGCGCACTGACGGCCGTGACCCGGCCGGCGACCGTGCTGGTGCCGGTCACCGACCTCCGGCTCACCACGCTGCTCCTGCTCGAGGGCGCCCTGGCCGGCGCGGCCGCCCCCCTGCTGTTCCTAGCCGGCCTGCGGCGCATCGGGGCCACTCAGACCGCGGTGCTGTCGCTGTGCGAACCCCTCGCCGCCACCCTGCTCGCCGCGGTCATGCTCGGCCAGCAGCCGGCCCCAGCGCAGCTGCTGGGGGCCGCGCTTCTGGTGGGCGCCGGCATCGCCGTCCAGGCAGCGCCCGCCTCCCGTTCGGCCTCTGACAGGAGCATCATGGCCCAATCTTCCTCGGTCACCCCCCCGGACAGAACCGCCGCGGCCGGCCCCTCGTTAGGCTCGATTGGAGAAGCGGAAACGGCCGAGACGAAGGTGGGGCAATGTCGCAGGACAGGCAGTGGTTCGTTAACATGCTGCGTCGCCTGGGTTACACGGAGGCGGCCGAGGAGGCAGAGCGGGAGCTGCCCGATCCGGTTTCCCTGGAGGAGCTCAAGACGTTCGCCGACCGGTACAACATCTCCCGCGACGAGGTGATGAGCCAGATGGGCGGAAGCCCCTGACCGCGTTGCCGCCGGCGCCCCCGCTACGACCCCGCCTCGCAGCGGCCGCGGAGCTGAGCCGCCACCCGTAGGTGACCTCGAACCCGCCGCCGCCGCGCCGGCTCATGGCGATCCTGCCAGACTGAGGCGATGGAACCTGCCGCGACGATGTCCGCCTCGCCGGCCGTCAGGGCCGAGCCCGAGTCGGCGGAGGTGCGGGCGCGCCAGCTGGCCGCGGCACGCCGCCGGGCCACCGCGCTGCTCGCCGCCGTCACGGTCCTGTTCGTGGCCGTGACCGTGGCCGGCGTCCACGGGACCCTGCTCGGCTACGTGCAGGCCGGCGCCGAGGCCTCGATGGTCGGCGGGGTGGCCGACTGGTTCGCGGTGACCGCGCTGTTCCGCCATCCGCTGGGGCTGCCGATCCCGCACACCGCGCTGATCGTCGAGCGCAAGGACCAGTTCGCCGCCACCCTCGGCCGGTTCGTGCAGGAGAACTTCCTCAACGCCGATGTCCTGACCGAACGGATCCGGACCGCTCGCATCGTCCCCCGGCTCGCCGCCTGGCTGGCCGAACCGGCCAACGCCGCGCGCGTCGCCGGCCACGCCGCCGACGCGGTGGTCACGGTGGCCGAGGCGCTCCGCGACGAGGACGTCCAGCGCGTGCTCACCGCCGAGCTGACCCGGGTCATCGACACCGTCGAGGTGGCCCCGCTGGCCGGGCGGGCGCTGCGGGCCGTCATCGCGGGCGGCCACCACGCCGAGCTGTTCGGCACAATCGTGTCCGCCGCCGATCGCTATCTCGGCGACCATCACGCCGAGCTGCGCGAGCTGTTCGAGGGCGAGGCGCCCCGCTGGGTGCCGGACGCGGTCTACCGGCGGGTGTTCGACCGGCTGTACTCCCGGCTGCGCGAGCGCCTGGTCGCCATGGCCGCCGACCCCGATGACGAGACCCGCCGTCAGTTCGACGCGTGGCTCGCCGGGCTTCCGGACCGCCTGGAGACCGATCCGGAGCTGCGCGAGCGCGGGGAGCGCCTCAAGCGCGACGTCCTGGGCAGCACGCTGCTCCGGGACTGGTCCTCCGAGCTGTGGCAGAAGGTCAAGGACGCGCTGCGCACCCAGGCCGCCGACCCGGAGTCCGAGCTGCGCCGCCGGCTGGCCGACGTGCTGGCGGCGGCCGGCCGGCGCCTCGGCTCGGACCGCCGCCTCGCCGACGGCCTGGACCGCATGATCGAGTCCGGCATCCGGGCCCTCGTCGATCACTTCCACGACGAGCTGGCGGGCCTGGTCACCGGGACGATCGAGCGCTGGGACGCGGCCGAGACGTCAAACCAGCTGGAACTGCTGCTCGGCCCGGACCTGCAGTACATCCGCATCAACGGCACGGTGGTGGGCGCCGGCGTGGGCCTGATCCTGCACGCCGTGGTCCAGGGCCTGGGCTGACGGAGGGAACTCAGATGCTTACCGACGTGCCGGTCATCGACCGGCTGGTGGCGCTGACTGGCCGTCGTCCGCGCCCGGCGTGACCGCGATGCCGCCTGCGCACAGCGGGCACTCCCGCGCGGGCCAGGCCCGGCTCGGTATCGTGCCGGCCGGATAGAAGGGCACGCCCAGGCGGGCCGGGACCATCGCGCTCGCCTCGCCCAGCGCCAGCAGCGCGGCCACGGCGACCGGGACCGCGCCCCGGCCGCGCAACTCCTCCAGGCAGGCCGCGACGGCCGTGCCGGCGTTGACCGCGTCGTCGACAACGGCTACCCGCCAGCCGCCGATTCCGCCGCGTACCCGGGGCACGCGATAGCCGGTCGCCGAGCGATAGCCGGCCAGGAAGGCGACCCCCAGCCGGTCGGCGACGGCGCAGGCCAGGAGCGCGCCTCCCTCCAGCGGTCCGCACACCGCGCCGGGCGAGTGCCCCCTCAGCCGTTCGGCCAGCCAGCCGACGTACGGCCGCAGCAAGGAAGGACGCAGGAACAGCGCGTCAAGGTCCAGCCACAAATCCCCGTGGTACCCGGTGCCCAGATCGAAGTGCCCCCGCCTGGGCCGGACCAGCCGAACCACCTCCGAGGACTCCACCCCGCCATGATCTCAGCCCGGCCGGATCACCAGGATCTTGTCGTCGTCCGGTCCGGGGTCTCTGCGGCCGTCCCGGTTGCTCGTGGTAACCCACAGCGAGCCGTCGGGCGCGCGCACGACCGCACGCAGCCGGCCGAACTCGCCGGTGAAGTGCGCCGTCGGCGTGCCGACCGCGCCGGTGCGGTCCAGCGGGACCTGCCAGAGCCGCATCCCGCGCAGCGCGGCGACCCAGAGGCTGCCGGCCGCGATCGCGGCGCCGGACGGCGATGCCTCCTCCGTCGGCCAGGTGAGCTGGGGATCGGTGTACCTCTCGTCGTGGCCGGCTCCCTCGACGACCGGCCAGCCGTAGTTGCGGCCCTTCTGGATCCGGTTGATCTCGTCGAAGCGGTTCTGGCCGAGTTCGGTGGCGTACATCCGCCCCTCGGCGTCCCACGCCAGCCCCTGCACGTTGCGGTGGCCGTACGTCCACACCAGCGTGCCGAACGGGTTGCCGGGTGCCGGCCTGCCGTCCGGGGTCATCCGCAGGATCTTGCCGCCCAGGGAATCCCGGTCCTGGGAAATGCCGGGTTCGGCGTGCTCTCCCGTGGTCGCCCACAGCATGCCGTCCGGCCCGAAGGCCAGGCGTCCGCCGTTGTGGATATCGGCGCGCGGAATCCCGGTGAGCACGGTATCGAGTGGCCCGATGCCACCGCCGGAGTAGCGGAACCGAGCGATCCGGTTGTCGGTGCCGGTGCTGAAGTACAGGTAGACCAGCCGGTCCCGGCCGAACGACGGAGACACCGCCACCCCGAGCAGCCCGCCCTCACCGGAAGGTTCCACCCCGGGGACCGTGCCGACCGTGCTGACCCGGCCCTGCGGGGTCACCCGGAGCAGCCGCGCGCTGTCCCGCTCGGTGACCAGCGCGTCCCCGCCCGGCAGGAAGGCGATCGCCCACGGCACCTCCAGGTTCCGGGCCAGCACGAACGGCGTGCCCACCCGCGTCGTGGGCGTCGACGTCCCGCCCGGCGCGGGCCCGCCGCCCGGCACGGCTCCTCCGCCGCAGCCCGCGCACAGCAGGCCCGCACCCAGCGCGATCACCGCCATGGATCGTCTCACCGCAGCACGATAGGCAGCGAGCAACGCAGGACCGGTGCTCTCCGGATGGAGACCGGATGGAGAGCGGCCAGCCCGGCGCGCACGCCCGGCTGGTTGAGGCTATAATCGAACACAGAAACGAATGACAAACTCTCGTCCAGAGCCGTGAATCTACCGGAGCGGCTCGACATGCCTCCCGTCCAGCCGCGGTCCCTATGACACACTTGTCGCGCGGTTCGCCCAAGCAGCGGAGTACTAGATGCCTACCTCCGGTAGCCCAACGGTCCGACGTCGGCTTCTTGCTGCCCACCTTCGTCGTCTTCGCGCCGATACGGGAAAGACCGCTGATGAAGTCGGGAAGGCCCTTGGCTGGTCGAAGGCCAAGATCAGCCGGTACGAACTGGCGCAGGGCGGCCTGAAGCCCGATGACGTCGCGAGACTCCTGGCGTACTACGAAGTCCCGGGCAGTCGCCGGGAGCCAATGCTGGCACTGGCCGAGGACGCCAGGCAAAGAGGCTGGTGGGAATCATATTCCGATGTCCTGACCGAAGGGCATCTGGAGTGGATCGGCCTGGAGGCCGAGGCTGCCTCGATCCTGGAGTGGCAGATAAACGTGGTTCCCGGGCTCTTGCAGACTGAGAAGTACGCACGCGAGGTTCTGGCTGGCTACGAGAAGGTGGCCGCCATCTCTCCCCGGGCGCTCCAGCGACGCCTGGAGACCCGCCTCATCCGCCAGCAGCTCCTGACCCGAGACGAGCCACTGGAGTACGAGGCTGTCCTGGATGAATCCGTCTTGCATCGGCAGCGCGGTGACCGGTCGGTGATGCGGGCGCAGCTTCAGCGACTGGCCGAGGTCTCCGGGCTGCCGAATGTCACGGTTCAGATCCTGCCGCTCGCCAGAAGTCACGGATTGGCAGTGGATTCTTTTACCATTGTCCAGTTCGGCAAAGCCCACGAGACCGTGCTTCACGACGTGGTCAGCGTGGAGCATCTCAGGGACGAATTGTACGTCGAGGGCGATACCGATACCTACCAATTCACCCTAGCTTTTGACCATCTTCGCGCGACGTCTCTTTCTCGTTCAGAAAGCCTGCAGTTGATCTTGACAACGGCTCAGCAGATGTGGAATACCTAGCTGGGCTACCAGCGTTTTGGCGATTCAATTTCCACGCATTACTGCAGCTTTCTTTACAACGGGTCCGAAAGGGTTATAAATGGGTGATAGAACCCCAGTAGGGGACAATGAGGGCTGGCGAAAGAGTACGTACAGCATGAGTAACGGGCACTGCGTTGAGACAGCCAGGCTCGCTGGTGTGGCTGCTGTGGCTGGTGTGGCTGGTGTGGCTGGTGTGGCTGTTCGCGACAGCCAGGCGGCAGGCGGGGTCGTGCTGCGCTTCGCGCCGGAAGCCTGGGCAACCTTCCTGGCAGAACTCAGAAACATCACCGTCCCCTGAGAACTAACTGACAGCGCACAGAGGCCGACGCCGCCAGGGCGTCGGCCTCTGTGCATGTCTGTGGATGCGCCTGTTCTCCAAGAAGGGATCTGCGGCTGCAGCATGCGATCGGAATCGTACACACGGTGAGCACTCGCTACGGAATGCGACTTGAGATCTTACGGTCGGCAATGCGTTGCCCGCGGATTCACTGATACCGATATATGGTTCACTATCCCGCCATTTCCGGTCTATCATGATTGCGTTCCACCAGCATTTATCACGGGCTCTGTGCAAGCTTTAGGGACAATTGCACCGCACGAATTGCTGAAACTTTCCCCGGTCGTCTCATTGATGAATGAGAAATCCGGAAAAATTTGATCCGCTCGCCCGAAACCCGGCATTTGGGATAAACTCCGGTATGACGGAAGGTATCTGGCCGGCTGGAGGTACAGGGCGCTAGCCGCCGCGTCGGTTCCCTCTGTCCGCGGTGCGTCATGTCGTGCCGCACGCACGAGGGCCCTCGCTGATAGTGGCAGGGGCGCTACACATGGTCATCAGGAAATAAGGAAACAAGCGAGGCGCCGCTCCCGGCTCCGGCACAGAGATCGAAGAGCGGCGCCCGCCGGACCATCAAGCGAGGATCCATGTCTAAGCTTCCACAGCTTCCGAACGGCGGCAACCCGGGCCCACGCTCATGGATTGACCTGATCGCCTTCCTGGGTGTTCTTGCCCTCGGCGGGGTCCTAATTGCGCTCGGGCGCACGCCTGCAGGGTCCCTCGTCACCATCTGCGCAGCGCTCGGCGGCCTCTACGCCGTCTGGACGCGCCTGCCCCCGTCGGGCGGATCCTCCGGCGAGCCGGACAGCAAGCCGGACGAAGATCCCCGCTGACTTCTGACTGCCGATCCCGAGCGGTACCCTGCTGCCGCGACAGATAGACGCACGTGGCATCCTACAGCGGAACGGCGGTGAGCATGGACAGGATCGCCCTGGTCACCGGCGCCGGGAGCGGCATCGGCCGGGCCGTGGCCATCCGGCTCAGCCAGGCCGGCCTGCGGGTCGTGCTCGCCGCCCGCGGCGCCGATGCCCTGGCCGCCACGGCCGCGGCCTGCCCGGCCCCGGCCCTGGCCGTTCCGGCCGACGTCACCGACCCGGCGGCGGTGGACGGGCTCTTCGGGCAGGTGGAGCACGACTGGGGCCCGGTCGAGGTCCTGATCGCCAGCGCCGGCGCGGGGTACTCGGCGCGGATCGAGCGGACCAGCGACGCCGACTGGCAGCGCATGCTCGACCTCAACCTGACCGCGCCGTTCCGCTGCCTGCGCCGGGCCGTGCCCGGCATGCGCGCGGGCGGCTACGGCCGCGTCGTGGTGATCGCGTCGACCGCGGCGCGGATCGGCGAGCCGTATCTGGCGGCGTACACGGCCAGCAAGCACGGGGTCCTGGGGCTGGTCCGCGCCGCCGCCGCCGAGCTGGCCGGCACCGGGGTAACCGTGAACGCGGTCTGCCCGGGCTTCGTGGACACGCCGATGACGGCCGCCACGATCGGGAACATCGTGACCAGGACCGGTCGCACCAGCGACCAGGCCCGTTCGGCGCTGGAGGCCAGGCAGCCCATCGGACGGCTGATCACGCCGGAAGAGGTGGCCGGCGCGGTCTGGTTCTGCGTCGCCAGCGAGTCCGTCACCGGCCAGGCCATCAACGTCGACGGCGGCACCGTTCAATCCTGAGTACCGAACGGTCCTGGCATCTCGCGCACCTCGTCCGGTGACGGCCCGGCTCGCACGACGTGGACCTGGAAAGGGCGCCGCGGTCTGCGCGACGATAGCGACATGACATCTGAGGAGTTCACCAACGGGCATCCGGCGCTCGCGCAGTTCTGGCATCCCGTGGCGCTGTCCTCCGAGGTCGGCCGGGAGCCCGCCGCGGGCCGCCTCGGCGGCCGGGGCTGGGCGCTGGCCCGCTTCAGCGGCGGCATCGCGGCGTTCGCCGACGCGTGCCCGCATCGCAGGGCGCGCCTGTCCGCCGGGCAGATCACCGACGGCACACTGCAGTGCGCGTACCACGGCTGGCAATTCACCCCCGACGGCCGGTGCGCGAAGATCCCGGCGCTCGAGGACACCGCGGCGATCCCGGAGCGGGCCACGCTGCACCGCCCGGCCGAGGTCGCCGAGCAGGACGGCATGGTGTGGCTCGCCCCGGAACCCCCGCGCGCTCCCATCCCGGACCTGCATCCGGGTGTACCGCTCCGTGGCGACGGCGTCGCAACGGTGGTCCTCCCGGTCCTGGCGGTGGAAGCCAACGCGGCGATCCTCATCGACAACTTCCTCGACGAGGCGCACCTGCCGTTCGTCCACTCGGCCACGATCGGCGGCGCCGGTCCGGAACCCATCCCGCGGGCCGACGTCGACCGCCGCGGCCTGTCGTTCACGGCTGTCCGCGAGCACACGTTCACCAACCTCACCGACCCGGCGGTACGTGATGGTGCCCGGCCGGCGGTGCAGCGCCGCCGGATGACCTACCGGTATCAGGCTCCGCTGACCGCGACCTTGTTGCTGGAGTACCTCGACGCGGAGGGGTGGCAGTTCCTCACCTTCACCGTGACTCCCGAGGACGAGCGCACCTGCCGGGTGTACCAGACGGTGACCGGCCCGGGCCTGACCGACCCGGAACAGGCCGAAAGCACCGCGAAGTACGAGATGTCGATCTTCGACGAGGACCTGGACCTGCAGCGGCGGGCGCTGTCCGGCCTGGAGTTCCCGCTCGACGTTGCCGCCGAACTGCACACCCGGGCCGACCGGGTATCGGTCGAGTTCCGCCGCGTCCTCGCCGCCGCCGTCAGCGGCTGAGGCGGCCGTGACGGCATACTGGATCGGGCATATCCGGCGATGGGTAAACTAATTACCGCTCGGTAACCCCTCTCCCCCCCTGGGGTGCCGGGCACCGCCCGGCCTGGGCGCCCAGGCCGGGCTTCTGCTTAATTCATCCGCCGGGTCGGGTGTCTTCGTGTGCAATCCGGGTTGTTGCGGCACCTGTGAGGCAGATCCGGCGTGGCCGATTCCACTTCACCGAACCCCGGTGCGCTCGCCTAGAGTCGGGGTGTGGCAGCTGAGGAGACGAAGGTCTACGCGCTCAACCTGTTCGACATAGCTGATCGCGAGGAGTACCTGGCCTACTCCCGCCGGTCAGCCCGCGAGGTCGCCCGGCACGGAGGGCGGGTGCTGGCCCTGGGCCGGTTCCGGGAGAGCGCGGCCGGCGACATCACTCCCCGGCAGGTGCTCATCCTGGTCGAATGGGAGTCCAGGGCGGCCTTCGAGAGCTATCGTCAGGACCCCGCGCTGACCGACCTGCACCCGCACCGGGAACTGGGCACCTCGGCGTACGTGTGGCACCTGTTCGACCGGCTCGACGACCTGCGGCCTCTTCTCCTGCCGCTGCTGGAAACCGGCCCCGACCCGGCCTCGCCATCATCCGCGGGCCAGAGCCCAGCCACTTAACCAATGAGCGTGTCCTTCGGGCGCACGACGCAGAACTCGTTTCCCTCTGGGTCGGCCAGGACGGTCCAGGATTCAGCGCCGGTCTGCCCGATGTCCACCCGCTGCGCCCCGAGCGCGAGGAGGCGGTCGATCTCCTGATCGCGGTCCGCGGCGCTGCTGGTGAGATCGAGATGGAGGCGGTTCTTGACCGTCTTGGGATCGGTGACCGGCATGAAGCACATGCCGACCGGTGCGTTCTCATCGGTCCCGATGACGATCTCGTTCTCCCGCTCGGATAGGACCTTCCAGCCGAGCGCCTGCGTCCAGAACCGGGCCAGGCCGGGCAGATCGTGAGCGTCAACGACGATGTGGTGGAGTCGGACAGGCATGCCGCCAGTATGCTCACTCGGCGTGGCCCAGCGCGACGTTGATCAGCGAGGACACCGTGCAGTAAGGCGTAGCCGGGGTAGTGTCTGGGAGGTGATCATCAGGCAGGAGCACGTGGCGCCTTATATGGCGGTAGGGCTCTCCACCGTTGTGCACGGCATCGGCAGCCGCCGGGACATCGAGCGCAACCTGCAGATCGTCGAGGATGGGATCCACGCGGCCGTGTCCATCATCGGCATCAACATGCCCGTGCGGCTGATCGCGCTGGCCGAGGGAGCCTTGACCGGGTTCACTGACGAGATCTTCGATATCCCGCACGTCACCGCGGCGCGCGATCTGTTCATCGACATCCCCGGCCCGGAGACAGACCAGCTCGCCTCGCTCGCCCGGCAATACGACACCTACGTCGTGGCGCAGTGCAAGGCGCGCTGGCCCGAGGTAATCGATAACCGTTTCTTCAACACCCTGTTCGTCATCTCGAGGCAGGGTGAGATCGTCCACAAAGCGGCCAAGAACCACCTCTGGTGCCGCGAGCGCTCGTGCGTTCCGCACGACGTCTACGACCGCTGGGTGGAACTGTTCGGCGACGGAATCGACGCGTTCTACCCGGTGCTCCGCACCGGCGACATCGGCAATATCGGCACGATCTGCTGTTCCGACGGAGAGTACCCGGAGGCGGTACGCGCGCTCGCGTTCAACGGCGCCGAGGTTGTCTACCGCCCGAGCGAGGCGGTGCCGATGACCCAGATGGGGATGGAACCCGGCGGGACGTGGCTGTTGCAGAACCGGGCGCATGCGCATTTCAACAACGTCTACATGGTCTGCCCGAATGTCGGCCCGGTCTATGTGCACCCGAAGATGGAGCACCCGTATGACATCGCGGGCGGCAACTCTCATATTGTCGATTACCAGGGGAACGTGCTCGGGCACACCGCGTCAGGCGCTAATACGTTCGTCGCCGGAATCGTCGACATCGAGGCCCTCCGCCAGTTCCGCACGATGAACCTCAACTCCAACTGGATGAAGGACCTGCGGACGGAGATCTTCCGGCGCATGTACGAGGAGCCTGTCCACCCGAAGAATCTCTGGCTGAACGCTGAACCACGGCAGCACGCTGACGTAGACGAGATCTACCGCGCGAACATCGCCCGGCTCGTCGCCCGGGGCAGCTTTACGCCACCGGCACGGACCTTTCCCGGAGCGCGGTATATCGCGCCGGCGGAACCCCCCGACGAGGCCGACTGGGAACACGTGCGGAGCCTGTGGGACCCGCCCGCGGAAGAATAGCCGTCTTCACGCATCGGTGAACAGCTGGAGGACTATGGCCGGGTCTTTGCTGGCGGGCGTGTCGCGGACCAGGCGGAGGCTGAGTTTGCCGGGAAGGAAGTAGTTCCGGCTCCATTGCACCGGACGGCCCTCAGCAGAGCCGGCGCTGTCGAGGTACATGGTCTCGGTCAGCAGGAGCGCGGCCGCCGGCTGGTTCAGCCGGAGGAGCGCTCCGGGTGGCCGGGCGGGGTCCAGCAGCGCGGTGCTGATCTCGACCTCGCTGAAGGCGACCGGGATTCCCTCGTCAAGGAGCAGGTCGAGCACCATCTGGCGGGATGAGAGCAGCTGCTCGACGTTTGCGGCCGGGATGAGATCCGCCGGGAGCACGTCGATCATCCACGCCGCAGCCTCCCCGTCGAGGAGCAGGACCCGGGAGACGCGGGTCACCGCGCCGCCGGCGGGAAGCTCCAGCGCATCGGCCTCGTCGGCGGTGGCCCGGGCCATCTCCACGCGCAGGTGCCGGCCGTCGGCCTTGACGCCGAGTCGCTCGGCGATGCTCGCGTAGGTCTCCAGCCGTCCGGGCTGGGCGACGCTGCTGCCTAGCTTGATCCCGGCCGGACCCGGCCGACCGCTGCGTTCGGGGAGCCGGGCCAGGAAGGTGCCGCTGCCCTGGCGCCTGACCAGCAACCCCCGGCTGACCAGCCGCCCTACTGCCGCCCTGATCGTGGCCCGGGAGACGCCCAGGCTCCGCACCAGCTCGACTTCGGGGGGGATGCGGTCGCCGATCCGGTACTGCCGGCCTACCAGCAGGTCCTCCAGGACCTTCTCCGCTTGCGCGTACAAGGGCACCCGGCGCAGCGGGGCGGCAGCATCGCCGGATCGTTCCGGGCCGGTCCTGCCGCTGTCTCGCGCCACACCCTCATGCTAGGGAGCCGTCACGCGGTGTAAAGGATGAATTCGTCCTATTGACGCACAAATTTGCCTGCGGTATGACCAGGGTGAACCGTTAGACGTGTGAGATTCGGCGCGCACGGAGAGCGTGAGCCGTGCGCCCGCCGCCTCTGGCTGCGGTCGGCAGCACGATGCCGGCCGCCGTCAGCGAGTGCCCGTGGCTCCGGGAGCCAGGGAAGGAGCGGACGATGAAGACGGCCGAGCACATCACGGTGGGGGTGCGGCATCCGCTGGACCCGCTGACCGCGGCGGAGATCGAGGCCGCCACCAGCATCCTCAAGCGCGATCGCGGCCTGGCCGATAGCGCCCGGTTCGTCTACGTCACGCTGCGGGAACCGGCCAAGGACACGGTCCTGGATTACCAGCCGGGCCAGGAGTTCGACCGCGAGGCGCACATCGTGCTGCGGGAACGGGCCGAGCGCACGAGCTACGAGGCGGTGGTTTCGATCACGGCCGGCGAGGTGCGGCTGTGGCGGGAACTGCCCGGCGTCCAGCCGCCGGTCATGGTCGAGGAGTTCCTGGCCACCGAGGAGGCGGTCAGGAAGGATCCCCGCTGGCAGGAAGCGATGCGCCGGCGCGGCGTCACCGACTTCGACATGGTGATGATCGACCCGTGGTCGGTGGGGTACAACGGCCCCGAGGACGCGGCGGACAAGGGCCGGTTCGTCCGGCCGCTGACCTGGGTGCGGCAGGGTGACCCGGACGACAATGGGTACGCCCGCCCGGTGGAGGGCCTGATCGTCCGGTTTGACCTCGACCGGATGGAGGTCGTGGACATCGAGGACCACGGGGTGATCCCGCTGCCGCCGGGCAGCGGCAACTACACCGTGGAGGCCCTGCGCGACCGGGGCAACGTCCCGTACTTCCCGGACGGCCCGCGGCAGGACCTGAAGCCGGTGGAGATCACCCAGCCGGACGGCGTCAGCTTCACCGTGGACGGGCATGAGGTGAGCTGGCAGAAATGGCGGTTCCAGGTCGGTTTCACCGCCCGCGAGGGGCTGGTGCTGCACCTGGTCCGGTACCAGGACCGGGGCACACTCCGGCCGGTGATTTACCGTGCCTCGCTGGCGGAGATGCTGATCCCCTACGGCGACCCGAACCCGGCGCACTACCGCAAGAACGTCTTCGACATGGGCGAATACGGGATCGGGATGCTCGCCAACAGCCTGGAGCTTGGCTGTGACTGCCTGGGTGAGATCCGCTACTTCGATGCCTGGCTCAGTGACAACGACGGCCACGCTCAAGTGCTCAAGAACGCGATCTGCCTGCACGAGGAAGATCACGGCATGAGCTGGAAGCACATGGACTGGCGGACCGGCAAGACGGAGGTCCGGCGGTCGCGGCGGCTGGTGATCTCGATGATCGCCACCGTCGGGAACTACGAGTACGGCTACTTCTGGTACCTCTACCAGGACGGCACCATCGAATACGAGGTCAAGCTGACCGGCGTGATCTCCAACGGGGCCCTGCCGCCCGGGCAGACGCCGGCCCACGGCACCCTGGTCGCCCCCCAGGTCTACGGTCCCAACCACCAGCACATCTTCTGCGTGCGGCTGGACATGATGGTCGACGGCCCGGGCAACACCGTCTATGAGTGCGACTCGGTGGCGGTGCCGCCGGGCCCGGAAAACCCGTACGGCAACGCCTGGGTGGTGCGGCAGACCCCGCTGCGCCGCGAGTCCGAGGCGCGGCGGGTGGCCGACGGGCGGGCCGCCCGCTACTGGAAGATCGCCAACCCCGGTAAGCCGAACGCCACCGGCGAGCCGGTCGCCTACAAGCTGGCGCCCGAGGACAGCGTGCTGCCCTTCGGCCAGCCCGATACCCACCTCATGCGGCGGGCTCAGTTCGCCACCGGGCACCTGTGGGTGACCGCGTACGATCCCGGCCAGCGGTTCCCGGCCGGGGAGTACCCCAACCAGCACCCCGGCGGGGACGGCCTGCCGGCCTGGATCGCAGCCGACCGCCCGCTGGAGAACACCGACCTGGTGCTGTGGCACACGTTCACCGCGCACCACGTAGTCCGGCCGGAGGACTGGCCGGTGATGCCGGTCACCACGGTCGGTTTCAAGCTCCGGGCCGACGGTTTCTTCGACGGCAACCCCGCCCTCGACCTGCCGGCCCCGGAGCACCGCCACCACGAGAGCTGACATCCCGGTGCCTTCAGGGCCGGGCCAGCCGCCACAATCACGAACATGACTGCGACGGCAGTCATACCGACCGATGACAAGCGGGGGCTGTAATTAGCGGCGACAATGAGGAGCATGAGAAATGGCCGGAAATGCTGACGGAGCGGCTGATCGCGGCGTGACCGCGCTCTCCGCGGACACCAGCGTCGTTACCGAACTCAAGCGTGGCGCGCTGTCCCTGCCGGAAGTGCTGGCCCAGTCGGTGGCCAACATGGCGCCCAGCGCGGCGATGGCGCTCCTGCCCTTGCTCGTATTCGCCGGAGCCGGGAACGGCACGTGGGTGTCCTTCCTCATCGCCCTGCTCGCCCTGATGTGCATCGGCTACTGCGCGGCGCAGTTCGGCCGGCGCATCAACTCGGCGGGCTCGTTCTACGTGTGGGTCAGCAAGGCGCTCCGGCCGAGCTTCGGGCACGCGGCCGGCTGGGGGCTGATACTCGGTTACCTCGCGACCGGCATGGCAACCGTCTACGGGTTCGCGATCTTCGGCGCCGACTTCCTGACCCGGCTCGGCGCCCCGGGAGACAACAGGGCGATCCTGGTCGCGCTCTTCCTGGTGGACACGCTCATCGCCGTGGGCGTCGCGTTCCTGGATATCGGCCTGTCGGCCAGAACGGCGCTGATTCTCGAGTCGATCTCGGTAACGATCATCCTCATACTGTGTGTGAACATCTGGGTGCATAACGGCGGCGTCATCGACACCCACCAGCTCAGCCTGACGGGCGTCAAGCCCGGCGGCATCCTCGTCGGCACGGTGCTGGCGATCTTCGCGTTCGTCGGGTTCGAGAGCGCTGGCTCCCTGGGCGTCGAATCGAAAAACTCCTTCCGGAACGTGCCCCGCGCCATCCTCTGGAGCTGCCTGATCGTGGGCCTGTTCTACGTCGTCGTCTCCTATTCCCAGATCTATGGCTTCCAGAATGTCAAGGGCGGCATCCTGGGCAGCGCCGCCCCGCTGCCCGACCTGGCCACAGACACCGGAATCGGTTTCTTCGCCTACATCCTCGACATCGGGATTGTCTGCAGCATGTTCGCCTGCACGCTCGCCTGCATCAACGCAGGCTCCCGGCTGATCTATTCGATGGCGCGCGACGGCATGGGCCACACGACCATGGGCAGCGTGCACCGTGCCCGGAACACGCCGCACATCGCGATCTTCGTCGCCGCGGTGCCCATGATCGCGGTCCCGATCGTGACCACGATCGGCAATGAGTCCGCGGTGAGCGCCACCGGGTGGGTCGGCTCGGTCGCGACCTTCGGCTTCATGCTCGGGTACGCACTGGTCGGCATCGGCGCCCCGGTCTTCCTGCGCCGGGCCGGCCTGCCGGCCACGCTGGCCTGGGTGCTCGGCCTGCTCGGCGCCGCCATCATGGCCTTCGTATTCTGGGCCAACTGGCTGCCGCAGACCATTCCGGGCAACCTGTTCCCCGCCCTCACCGGCGCCTATGTCTGGCTGCCTTACATATTCCTGGGCTGGACCGCGATCGGCATTATCTACTACGCGATCTGGCAGAGGCGCAATCCCGGTAAGGCGGCTCAGGTGGGGAACCGCTACCACACGGCCGAGCAAGAGGAGTCTCTGGTGGCGAGCTAGCCTACGGCGCCCGGCCGGGCGGAGCCGTGATCGAGGAGCTCGCCCGGGAGCGGCTCGGTTTCGAGCAGTTGCGGCCGGGACAGCTGCGCGCGGCGGAGGCGCTGGCCGGCGGCCGCGACGTGCTGGCCGTGCTGCCGACCGGGGGCGGGAAGTCGGCGATCTACGAGCTGGCCGGGATGCTCCGGGCGGGACCGACGGTCGTCGTCTCGCCGCTGATCGCGCTGCAGGACGACCAGCTCGCGCATTTGCAGGCGGCCGGCCTGCCGGCGATCGTGCTCAACTCGCAGCAGTCGGCGGGCGCACGCGCGGCGGGGCTGCTCGCGTCGTGCGACCCGGGCACGTTCGTATTCCTGTCCCCGGAGCAGCTAACCAACCCCGAGACCCGGCAGGCGCTGCAGCGCGCGCGGCCAGGGTTGTTCGCCGTCGACGAGGCCCACCTGATCAGCCAGTGGGGACACGACTTCCGGCCCGACTACATGCTGCTCGGCGCGCAGGCGGGGGCGGTGGGCGCGCCGGTCCGGCTGGCGCTGACCGCGACGGCCGCGCCGCCGGTGCGGCAGGAGGTCGTGCGGCGGCTCGGCCTGCGTGATCCGGTGGTGGTGATCGGCGACTTCGACCGGCCGCACATCCACCTGTCGGTGCAGCGCGCGCGCACGGTCTCCGGCAAGCGGCAGGAGCTTGTCCGCGCGGCGGCCGGGTTCGGCGGCCCGGGGATCGTCTACGCGGCGACGCACGCCAGCGCGCAGGCGGCGCGCGACGCGCTCGCCGAAGCGGGCGAGCGGGTGACGCTCTACCACGCCGGGCTGTCCGGGCGCGAGCGGCACGACGCGATGACCGCGTTCCTCGGCGGCCCGGCCCGCGTCATCGTGGCCACGGTCGCGTTCGGCATGGGAATCGACAAGCCGGACGTGCGCTGGGTGCTGCACGCCGATCCGCCGCCCTCACTGGACGTGTACTACCAGGAGTTCGGGCGGGCCGGCCGGGACGGCGCGCCGGCGCAGGCCCGGCTGCTGTACCGCTACGAGGACTTCGAGACCGCGCGCTACCTGACCGCGCGCAGTGTCTCCGCCGCGGCCGTCGCCGACGTCGCGGCCGCGCTCGCGGCCGGCCAGCAGGCGGTGCAGCCGGGCGAGCACGGCACGCGGCAGCATACCGCCGCGCTGGTCCGCCTGACCGACCTGGGCGCCGCGTCCTGGCAGGCGGACGGCGAGGTCCGCTGGGCCGGGTCGATGAGCGTCGCCCAGGCGCTGGCGGCCTCGGAGGCGGAGACAGCACGCGAGAACGAGATCGAGCGCACCCGCCTGACGATGATGCGCCGCTACGCCGAGCACGACGGTTGCCGGCGCTCGTTCCTGCTCTCCTACTTCGGGCAGGACTACCCGGGCCCCTGCGGGAACTGCGACAACGACCTCATCCGCGCCGAGGCCGCGCCGCCCGAAACCCCGCCGGCCGAGGTGCCGTTCGCGGTGGGCGCGCGCGTGCTGAGCGAGCGCTGGGGTCAGGGCACGGTGCAGCGCTACGACGGCGACCACGTCACGGTGCTGTTCGACGAGCACGGCTACCGCGAGCTGTTCGTCCCCGTGGTCCTCGAGCGCGCCCTGCTGCGCCCCGGGTAACCGCGCCAGTCGCTGGCCAGCAGGCCGAGGATCACCTCGTCGACGAACTCCCCGTCGACCCAGCCCGCCCCGCGCAGCGTGCCCTCCCGCGCGAACCCGGCCCGGACGGCACCGGAGATCATCGCGGCGTTGCTGGCCAGCGTGTCGACCTGCAACCGGTGCAGGCCGCGGACGGCGAAACCGTACTCGCACAGCGCCAGGACCACGTCCGTGCCCAGGCCGCGTCCGCGGAATGACGGCCGCAGCGACAAACCGAGATGGGCGCTCCGGTTGTGCGAGTCGATGGCCCAGAGCAGGGCCGCGCCGGCCAGTTCGCCGCTGACCAGTTCCACCACGGAGAAGAGATCGAGATCATCGCGGGGCTCGCCGATCGCGTAGGGCGACGCGGGCGAGGCGGCCGAGACCGGGCGCCACGGCCGCGAATCGGCGATCATGTAGGTCGCGATGTCCTCGTACAGTTCGGCGTGCAGGACCGCGATGTCTGCCTCATCCCGGGCTCGCAGCCCGACCTTGCCCGTGCGCAGCATAGGACGTTCCTACCCGGCCCCGGCCTCATGTTCAACCCCCGGGCGGCGCCCGATCCGGATCAGGAACAAGGTGGCCAGGCACACCGCCGTGAGCAGCGAGTAGGGGACCAGGTCCGACGTGGCCTGGGCCAGCGCCCCGCTGCCTGCGGCGGCGATCGCCTGGCCCGCGGCCCAGGCCAGGTTGCCCAGGCCGAACGCCAGCCCCTGGTCCAGCCGCTGATGCTGGGCGCCCTCGCTGACCAGCGTCATGGCCGGGGTGAACAGCGTGCCGAAGGACGGCATGCCCACGATCAGCACCGGGATGAGCACCGCCGCGGGCGCCAGCGCCGGGGCCAGCAGGCTGATCGCGACCGCGCCGGCCAGCGAGCACCTGATCGGCACGATGGCGCCCCGCCGGTCGGCCGCCCGCCCGGCGACCGGTGACAGTGCCGCCTCCACCCCGGCCGAGGCCAGGAACGTCCCCGCGATGACCAGGGCGGTGACCCCGAGGCTGGCCATCCGCAGCGGCGCGAGCGTATCCAGCACGCCGAGGGCCAGTCCCGCCAGCATCGTCAGCCACAGCCCGACGCTGAGCCGGCGGTCGCCGATCGCGGTGAACGCCTCCCGCAGGCCCTGCGGGATGGCCGTGCGCGGCGCCGGCACGGCGAACGCCACCACCATCAGCAGCCCGGCCGCCACCGCGGCGCTGGCGAACGCGGGCCCGGTGCCGACCTGGTCGGCGATCGCGCCCACGACCGGGCCGAACAGTGCCCCGCCCACGGCCGCGCCCATGGCCGTCCCGATCAGCTCCCCGCGCCGCTCCGGCGGCGCCTCGGTCGCGAGCCAGGCCATCCCGCCGGCCCAGGTGCACGCCCCGCCCACGCCCTGCACGAACCGGGCCGAGTCCAGCACCGCGGCCGCCGACGCCCACCCGAAGACCAGCGTCGACACCCCCATCAGCGCCAGCCCGAGCAGGACGGTCCCCCGGTAGCCCAGGTGCCCGGTGAGCAGCCCGCCCGGCAGCGCCCCGACCAGTGTGCCGAGCGGGTAGCTCGCGACCAGGACCCCCGCCCCGGCCTTGGACAGGTGAGCCACGTGGGTGTAGTGCGGCAGCAGCGGCGTCAGCGCCGTGAAGAACATCGTGTCGACCAGCACGAGCACGCAGATGTACAGCAGCAGCGCCCGCAGCGACCGGGTCAGCGGCAACCCCCGGCTACCCTGCCGCGGGCGCGACCGGGCAGGAGACGTTGCTGACAGCTTCCTTGGACATGGACGATCCGACCTCCCGGCTCTGGACACGATCATGAACACTCTCGCACGCCGGCCCCGGCCGCGCACTAGCCGGCCGCGGGAGCACGCGCCCGGACCGTTCGGACCCTTTTGTACCGAACGATCCGGGGAAACACCCGCCTGCGCGACGCCGCTAGCGGTTCTGCAGGCGTTCGGCCAGGGTGGCGGCGATCCTGGCCTTGACCGCCGGCTGGCTGTCCGCCAGCAGCGGGACCATCGCCAGCGGATGCTCCACGGCGGTTCTCGTTTAGCTGCCTGTCACCAGCCGCGTGGCGGTGATGCCTTCGGCCTGCCGCCGGGTCGGGGCGTGCCCGAGCACCGCGGTCAGGAAGAGATCCCGGTCCAGCTGGTACACGGTCGCCGCCGTGTGCGCGGTCACGGTGGCGGTCCGGGGCACGGCGCGCAGCAGCGCGATCTCGCCCACGCCGTCGCCGCGGCCGTACCGGCCCAGGAAGTGGCCGTCTTGTTCGGCGTCGAGCTCGCCCGCGGCGATCGCGAAGTAGGCGTCGCCCGGATCGCCCTGCCGGATCAGCACGGCTCCGGCCTCCAGCCGTACCGGCCGCAGCGCCGCCGCCAGGCCCTCGATCGCCGGGGCGGGCAGTTCGGCGAACAACGGGAGCGAGCGGAGCAGCGCGATCTCCACCACCGGCACCGCGGTGCCCGCGTCCAGGCGGAACACAGCGCGCCCGCCGGCTACGGCCGCCAGGGGCAGCACGGCCGCGACCCCGAGCATGGCCAGCCGGCTCCCGCCCAGGTGCGCCAGCGCGGGCACGAGCAGCGCGCCGACGGCCAGCCCGGCCATGGTGAACCCCTCCAGGACGCCGAAGATCCGCCCGATCAGCCGCGGCGGGACCGAGCGCTGCAGCAGGGTGCGGGTGGCCACCGTCAGCAGGCAGTGGCCGGCCCCGGCCACCGCCAGCAAGATCACCGTCCCGGCCAGCCCCGGGCCGAACGCGACCGCGGCTAGTGCTCCGCTGAAGCCCAGCGCGGCGGCCAGGATCGGCCCGCCCAGGCGCCGTCCGACCAGGAGCGCGCTCACCGTGGCGGCCAGCACCGCCCCCGCGCCGAAGGCGAACTCCAGGTAGCCGGCCCAGCTCGGCGGGCGGCCGAGCACGGTCAGGGCCAGGATCACGACCAGCAGGTCCAGCGCGCCCACCACGACCGCATCGGCGGTCAGCAGGGCCAGCATGAGCCGCAGCCGCGGCTGCCGGACCGCCAGCCGCAGGCCTTGGGCGACCCCGGCCGTGCTGGCGTCCGCGTCCGCATCCGATCCGGCCGCCGCCAGCGACGGCGCCCGCAGGCCGGCCACGAGCAGCGCCGCCGCCAGGCCCAGCCCGGCGCACACCGCGAACACGCTGCCCACCCCGGCCAGCGAGATCAGCACCCCGACCAGCAGCCCGGCCGCGGCGGCCCCGGCGGCTTCCAGCCAGCCCGCGACCACGTTGGCCGCGGTCAGCTGGTCCGGGGTGGCGGCCAGCGACGGGATCAGCGCGGACTGGGCCGGCCGGGTGGTGGTCACCGCGGTGGACGCGAACACCGCGGCCGCGTACGCCGCCAGCGGCGCCCCCGCGCCGATCGCCGCGGCCGTGCCCGCCATGCCCGCCACCTGCGCCAGGTACCCGCCGGCCAGCATGACCACCGGTGACCGCCGGTCGGCGAGCGAGGCTGCCAGCGGGGCCACCACCGCGGCCGGCGCCAGCTGCGCCACCGCGACCAGCCCGGCGACTGCGGTCCCGCCCCGGTTGTAGGCGAACACCAGCATCGCGATCCACACCGCGTACTCGGTCAGGATGAACAGCAGGTACGCCGCCAGCACGCGCAGCAGCGCCGTGTTGCCCGCCAGCGAGCTGAAGGCACGCCGGCGACGGCCACCGGACTCCATGCGCGTCCCCTCCCCGGTATCTCACTCGGTCCGGAGCAGCGGCCCGGGCCGGGATCTGGCCGCGCTTATCGCGGGCACGGCGGCGAGCGCGTTCGCGGCGAGCAGGGCACCGGCCGCGAGCGCCACGATCAGCCAGGCCTGCACCACCGGGACCGGCGCCACCCCGACCGTGCCCAGGCCCACGCCGTGGTCACGCTGTAGCGTGAACGACGCCAGCGCCTTGACCGGCGACGACGGGTCGGGCATCCGGCCGGCCACCAGCTTGGCCACCCGGCCCAGGCTGGCGGGCGGCACCTCCCTGACCGAGAAGGCGAGCACGAACCCGCTGGCCACCGCGATGAGCAGGCCGAGCAGCACCCAGGACCGCCACTGCCGGCGGAACCCGGCCACCAGCACCAGCCAGACAGCCCGCATCATCCCTCCCGTCAGCAGTTTCCCCGACGGGACCGGATCGCGGCAGGATGCTAACCCCCCGCCCCACCACGTGTTACCACGCCCCTCGCCCAGTAAGTCCATGATCGTGAGCAGTTTTGGGCGTATATGACCCAAAACTGCTCACGATCATGAAACAGGGCCTCGGGTCAGGGCTGGAGCGTGGCCTGGGTCTGGGCGGTGTCCTCGGTGCCGCGGTAGTAGGCGATCTTGCCGTCGCGGAGCGTGAAGTAGTGGTGCAGGTCCATCGCCGCGGTCTTGCCGGTGGCCCGCGAGCGCGCCCGGAACCGCACCACGGTGAGCACGTCGGTGTCGTTGGTGGCGATGGAGACCGGAGTGAACTCCTCGACCTCCATGGTCGAGCCGAAGTCCGCGAAGAACTTCGCCACCGCGTCCTTGCCGTGGCGGACCCCGTACCACGGAGCGGCGGTCCCGGCGGCCTCGGCCGACCAGTCCACGTCGTCGGTCACGGCCTCGAGGATGGCGGCGACGTCGCCGCGGCCGAAGGCCTCGTACACACCCATGATCGTCTTGATGTTGGCGTCAGCACTCATGTGAAACCCCTCCCAGGCAACGCGTGATCTGTCACCCCGATTACGTCACCGGACCCGCCACCGGATCACCCGCGTGCCCGGCGGGCCAGGTTGCATCAGCCGCCGGTAGAAGAGGCGCTGCCCATCAGCATCGAGCCGATGTCGAACTTTCCGAACCCGAGGAACCGCTGCATGACGTCGACCACGCGCTGCAGCCGTATCTTGTCCACGCTGCCGACCGGCCCGGTGCTGACCGGGTAGGCATCCAGGGCCATGACCGCCGCGGTCTCCGCGGACACGCCGAACAGGGCCGGCTCCGGCATCACGGCCGCGCTGACGGCGGCGGACTTGAGCTCGTCCGGCATCTCCGGGAACGGGATGCTGGCGAAATGCACGCTGCTGGGGGATACCCCGTGCTCCGCCAGCACCGAAGCCGTCAGCAGGAACAAGATGTTGTCCGGCGCGTTGATCGCGATCGTCTGGCTTTTCAGGTCGGCCAGGGTCGCGACCGGCGAGTCCGGCAGCGTGTAGATGCCCTGGGTTCCCGGCTCCATCACCGATCCCTCGGCGACGATGTCCAGGTTGGCCCGGTGCTCCTGCTGCGCCTGGATGTAGGAAACGTAGTTCCCGCCGGTGATGTCATAGGCACCCGCTGAATCCACGGCCGGCACCACGGCGATTCGTCCGGTTCCGGCGGTCAACCGAAGCCGGTCGCGCCGCCGTCGAGGACCAGCGCGTGCGCGTTGACGTAGCTGGATTCGCCGGACAGCAGCCAGACCGTGGCGTAGGCCACCTCCCAGGCCGTCGCCTGACGGCCGAACGGCAGGCGGCGCGCGGTGCGGCCCGGGTTGAGCCGGGACGCCTCCCGCCCGAGCGGCGTGTCGACCAGGCTCGGCACCACGAGGTTGGCCCGGATGCCGCGGGCCATTCCCTCCCGCGCGACCTGCCGGCAGATACCCAGCAAGGCCGCCTTGGAGGCGTCGTACGCCGGGATCCCCGTCGCCGCCCGCAGGCTGGCGGCCGAGCTGATGAACACGATCGCCGCACCCGGTTCCAGCGCTTCCAGCGCGGCCGCGGCCACCAGGAAGTGCGCCCGGGTGTTGACCGCGAACGTCTGGTCCCACTGGGCGGCGCTCGTCCCGGCCATCCCGCGCCCGAGCCCGATGCCCACGTTCAGCACCAGGCCGTCCAGGCCGCCCAGCGCCGCCGCCGAATCCGCCACCACCGCCGCGCACGCGTCCGGTGCCGCCACGTCGGCCAGCACGACCGCGGCGGCTTGTCCTTCGTTGCTGGCGCCTTCGGCACGGACCAGGGCCGCGGTCGCTTCCGCGGCGTCCGCGTCGCGGTCAGCGCAGGCCACCGCCGCGCCCTCCCGGGCTGCGAGCACGCTAATGGCCCGGCCGTTGCCGAGCGGCGGGTCCGGTTCCGGCGATGGCCGCGTCCCCGCGCCGACCACCAGCACCCGCCGCCCGGTCAGCCGGCCGCGCCCGGGCGCGGCGCCGGTGGCTTCGGCCGGCAGGGTCATGACCCGGCCCACGTCGGTGTGGTTCCCGGCGGCAGCGGCACAGTGAACGCGTTCAGCAGGAACGAGATCAGCGTGTAGTACCCGCACAGCGACACCAGCTCCACCATCCCGGCGTCGCCGAGAAAGCGGTGCGCGGCGTCGTAGGTCTCCTGCTCCAGCCGGCCAGACTCGCCGAGCTCACGGGCCACCGCGTAGACGGCGCGCTCGTCGTCCGCCTCGAACGGCGGATCCTCGCCGCGCCCGATCGCGTCCACCACCGCGTCGCTCACGCCGTGCTCGCGCGCCATGGGCGCGTGCGCCCACCATTCGAACTCCGCCTGCCACCGCGCGCCGATCGTGATGATCGCGATCTCGGACAGCCGCCGCTCGATCGACGTGCCGAACCGCAGCTTCGCCCCCAGCGCGGACAGCCGCCGCCCGGCGCCCGGCGCCGTGACAAACGCGTTGAACGGCCCGGCCAGGCCGCCCTCCGCGGTCAGGACCAGGTCGCTCTGCCCGCTGACGATGCCATCCCACGGCTGCTGCCCCTCGGGCCCCAGCTCCTCACGTCGCACATACGGAATCCGGCTCATAGCCCGAACAATAACCAGTGCCCGCCGGCCCTCCCGCCCCGCACCCGGACGCCCTACCACGCCCACTCCACGTCGGCTCTCTTGCCGCCCGGCCCTGCGGCGGGACAGTCGCTTCGCCTATACGACAATGGCAACCTTGCCGCTGGCGTGATGTTCCAGCACGTGTGCGACGGCACTGGCAGTCTTGTCGAACGGGTAGGTCTGCTCGATGACCACCCTGACCTTGTCAGTTTCGAGAAGACGGACGAGCGCGGTCAGGTCCTCGCGGTTCACGGTGAGCGTGACGAACTTGACGTTGGTGGCACCTTTGCCCATCAGCATCGCCCGCGCCATCCTCGGCAGGCCGGCCAGCAGCCCTCCGGTGTTCCCGATGCTGTTCGGGATGAGTACCCCAGTGGGCGCTAGCAGCCGTGCGGCGGCCTTCGGCGAGTGGTTCAGCACATTGTCCAAGATGACGTCGTAACGTTGCTGGCTCTGGGTGAAGTCCTGCTTCGTGTAGTCGATCACGTGGTCCGCGCCGAGCGACCGGACCAGCTCGACATTGCGGGTGCTGCACACCCCCGTCACCTCGGCGCCGAGCGACTTGGCGATCTGGACCGCCATCGTCCCGACGCCGCCCGAGGCTCCGTTGATGAGGACCCGCGTGCCGGGGCGCACCTGGCCCACGTCGCGCATCGCGATCATCGCGGTCAGCCCCGTCATGACCGACGCGGCAGCCTCTTCGAAGCTGAGTCCGGCAGGCTTCTTTACGAGCTGGGATGCCGGCGCGACGGTGTATTGCGCGAACGCTCCAGCCCGCGAGCCGATGGCACTGCCCCACGGGGACCCGAGCACCTCGTCGCCGGGCGCCAGGTCGGTGACTTGCCGGCCAACGGCCTCCACCACGCCCGCGATGTCGCTGCCACGGACCGGGCGCTTTGGCCGGCGCAGTCCGGCGCTCAGGCGCAGGATGTATGGCACTCCGGCGACGGTCGCCCAGTCCGGGGTGTTAACGCTGGTGGCCCGCACCCGGACCAGGACATCGCCGGCGCCGATCGTCGGTACCTCGGCCTCACCGGGCCGAAGGACGCGCTCCGGCTTCCCGTAGCCGTGCTGGATGATGGCCTGCATGATGAGCGGATTAACGGTCATGGTCATGCTCCTTCTGCTACGCGAAACCCGCCGGGAGGCAGTTGCTCGCCCCTCGTTGTCGGACGAGCATGGCGTGATATTATCCTTACTAAGTAAGGACGCTCTGTACGATGTAAGGTTAGATCTTACAGCGTAAGGAAGTCAAGGGGAATGCCTCCTGGGCCACGAGCCCGGACTGTGGGCAAGGCTGGTGAGATGAAGATCTCCGCGCTGGGCGAGACGGGCGCCACTCGCCGCGCTCAGCTGACGAGGCAGCGGGTGGTTGCCGCCGCCGTCGAGCTCGCCGATCGCGATGGCATCGGCTCAATCAGCATGCGCAGGCTCGCACAGGAGCTGGGTGTCGAGGCGATGTCCCTCTACACGCACGTGCGCAACAAGGACGACCTTCTGGACGGCATGGTCGATGCCGTGATCAGCGAGATACCGCTGAGTGCCGATGGAGTCGACTGGAAGTCGGCGCTGCGCCAGATGGCGCTCGCCGCGCGCAGGGTGGTGCTGCGTCACCCGTGGGCACCCCGCACGATAGAAACGCGCACCGCGCCCGGGCCCGCTGCCCTCGGATACGTCAACGCGGTGATCGGCATCCTTCGCGAAGGAGGCTTTACCATCGCACAGGCGCATCACGCCCTGCACATCTTCGGTAGCCGCCTGCTTGGGTTCACCCAGGCGCTCTTCGACGATTCCGGGGACCTCGATCCCGAGACGGCCGCCAAACTCGAGAGCCAACTCGGTGCCACCCATCCCTATGCCGTCGAGATGGCCCTCGCGGTCACCCACACTGGCGCCCTCGGACCATGCGATGACGACGCCGAGTTCACGTTCGCGCTCGACTTCATCCTCGACGGCCTCGACCGGCTCCAGGGCAGCTGATCTGGCTCCCAGCCGGCCTCGAACCTCGGTTAGTGGCCGGTTTCGAAATCCTTCGGGGGTGATCACGCCGCAGACGGGAGCTTGATGGCAGCCTCCTGTTGTTCGTGCTGATCAATGCGCGCGAGCAGGTCACGCAGGTCATCTCGGGTGAACTTCCACCGGAAGGGCCTCGCGGTCGTGTTGTAGCGTTTCTCGAAGCCGACCAGCCGCTGCTCGACCTCGGCCAGGTCGGTGAAGTCGCTGGGAGACACGACCTTGCGTTGCACCACCGAGAAAAAGACCTCGATTTGGTTCAGCCAGGAGGCGTGCACCGGCGTATGCACCATCGCCGCGTTGGGGAACCGGCGGGCCAGCCGATCAATCGCGGCTTGGCCGCGGTGGGAGGACCCGTTGTCCACCACCCAGAACACTCGCTTCGCCGAAGCTTACGGCTCACGGGTCATCACCTGCTCGACCAACGCCATGAACGGCACGACCCTCGTTGGAGGGCGCGCAGGAGCCGAAGACCCGCGCCTGGTGCACGTCGTAGGCGGCCAGATAGGCCAGCGCGCCGCCCCGCCCGTACTCGTGGTTGACTCGCATCATCCGCGCCTGCCCCGGCGCCAAGCTCGGGTGGCAGCGGCAGCGGGCCTGGATGGAGGTCTTCTCATCACTGCAGATCACATACTCTCGTGGGCCTAGCTTCCTGACCTGCCAGCGACGTTCATACAGCTCCAGCACCCGCTCGGCCTTGCTGGCGAAGTCCGGGTCGCGCGGGAACAGCCACGACCGGTACTGCCACGGTTTGACCGCCTCCCGCGCCAGCCACCGCCACATCGTCGAGGCCGACATCGCCTCCGCGATGCCCAGTCCGACCACTTCACGGGCCAGTTCCGGACACGACCACCGCGACAACGGCACCCCCGCACGCGCCGGTAACTGGCAGGCCAGCGCTTTGACCTGCGCGACCTGTACCGGACTGAACCGTACCGGCCGACCTGACCGGGCACGATCGACCAACCCCGCCAACCCCTGCGCCGCGAACCGACCCCGCCAGGTCCGCACCGTGTCCACGCTGACCCCCACCTCCACGGCGATCGCGGCATTGGACCACCGCTGCGCCGCCAGCAGCACAATCTGGGCACGGATCTTGTCCCGATGCGGGGTCTTCTGACCCCGAGCACGCCGAGTCAGCACCCGCCGTAGCGCGCCAGTCACTGTGACGCGACAGGCACGAACGGCAGGCGTCGCCATCGACCTCATGTCATGATCAACCACGAGGAGGGCGGTGATCATGCCGGTGGGGCACGATGTCGGTCATAGCTATCCCACCGGAGTCCGCCAAGATCTCTGTCGGGCAACGGTTGCGTGCCCACGCCAGGCGCACTGGCCGCAGGCCGGCGAGCTGGAATTCCGCTATCGGGGTGCGTTTGTGTATGTCCAGGCGCACCTGCCGGACGGGACGGTGCAACCGTTGATCCGGTTGCGGTATGGCGGCTCGGCTCGGCGCTGGGGTTTCGGGTTGTACCTGGCCAGCAGCGACCGCTACGAGAACCAGACCCTGCCTTCCGGGTTCCCCAGCGGCAGTCCCGAAGAAGCTCTCGACTGCGCTTGCCGACTCTATCTGGACAACCCCGTCTGACAGCCCGAACTACCCCCGAAGAACTTCCGAAACCGACCACTCAGCCTGCCCCGAGTCACACGATCCCCGTTCGCCTCTTTATTCGAGCCACGTACCTAATCTGCCAATACACTGGTGATCATGAACGAAATTCGCTATTATGTTTGGTGAAGTAAACCCCTCTCATCCCCGAACGGGTGGTGGTCCATGCC